>Ga0070675_100000049_pt1 | contig 72492 bp, 75 predicted proteins | sample KBSM43metaG_FD_65343 | JGI IMG/M metagenome (GOLD analysis project Ga0070675, IMG submission 65343) | Miscanthus rhizosphere microbial communities from Kellogg Biological Station, Michigan, USA - KBS M4-3 metaG | ecosystem: Host-associated > Plants > Roots > Rhizosphere > Soil ... | reverse complement strand
AAGCAGTGGGCGGTGGATGTCAATGCGCTCAACCGCTTCCCCGCCGGAACGGATGCCGGCCTGCTGGAGTGGTATGCGAGCGAGATGGGCAAGACCCATGTCGAGATACTCGTCGAGCAATACCTGTTGCAGAGCAAAGCCAACGCGAAGGATCTGTTGCCGCGTATCGAGGCGCCGGTGCTAGGCCTCTATCCGACGTCAGGCGTTGTTACGAGCAGCGACCAGGAAGTTCTGTTGAAGGCCGGTATCCGCAATCTGAGTCTTGTGCATCTGCCCACGAGCAATCACTCGATCGCGATGCTGCATGCCGCGACTTGCGCCCGGCATATGCTGCACTTCGCCTCGCAGCACGATGGACTCGCGTGTCACGAAGCGTGACCGAGACGGGTCACGAGTGAATCGCTGAGGAGCAGCGCTGTGAACGCCGATCGAATGCGCGCATGAACGCAACCGTTCTGCCCGGCGCAGGGCGCGCAGTTGAAAAGCATCCGCCGGCGTTGCCGATCCTCTTCTTTACGGAGATGTGGGAGCGCTTCAGCTATTACGGCATGCGCGCGCTGCTCGTGCTGTATCTCGTCAATGCGCTCGACTATACGCGCGCCGATGCACTAGCACTCTATGGCATCTACACGGGTCTTGTCTACCTGACGCCCATCATCGGCGGTTACCTGGCCGATCGCTTTCTCGGTTATCGCAAGGCGATTATGATCGGCGGCATCGTCATGGCGATGGGCCACTTCGCAATGGCGTTTCCGGCGCTGTTGCATCTCGCGCTTGGCCTTCTCATCATCGGCAATGGATTTTTCAAACCGAACATTTCGACATTGCTCGGAACGCTTTATCGCGAGCATGACGCGCGCCGCGATGGCGGGTTCACCATCTTCTACATGGGAATTAACCTGGGCGCGCTCGCCTCGCCGCTGATCGCGGGCACCCTCGGCGAGAAAATCGGCTGGCACTGGGGATTTGCATCCGCCGGCGTCGGCATGTTGTTCGCGGTGAGCCAGTTTGCGCTTGGCCAGCACACGCTTGGTGCTGCGGGTCTTCCTGCCGGTAAACGTGAGCTCGATGCGCGTGACTGGTTACAGGTCGCGGCGATCGGCGTCCTGATGGTGCCGCTCGTTTATTTAGTGCTGGGTGCATGGGCGAATGTATCGGAGGTGTGGAAGATCATGCCCGCAGAAGTGAAGATCGCCATTCCCGCAATGGCATTCGCCGGTTTCTTTGCCTGGCGGCGCGGCTCGTGTTCGCGCGAAGAATGGCGTCGCGTCCTGGCGATCGTGATCATGGGTGTATTCGTAATTTTTTTCTGGATGGGCTTCGAGCAAGCGGGCGGCACTATGAATCTGTTCGCCGACAAGCTTACCGAGCGATCGCTTTTCGGCTGGGAAATCCCTGCGTCGTATTTTCAGGGCATCAATCCGCTCCTCATCGTGCTGCTGGGCCCGCTGTTTTCCGAGATGTGGACGCGTTGGGACCGCTCGCGTTATGCGCTTTCCGCGCCGGCGAAAATGGGACTCGGCATGATCATGCTCGGTGCAGGATTTATCGTCCTCGCGATCGCGCAGACTCGGGCCGACGTGCTCGGCAAAGTCGGTGCGCAGTGGCTCATCTGCGCTTACTTTTTGCATACCGTCGGCGAGCTATGCCTGTCGCCAATTGGACTTTCCATGGTTACCAAACTCGCGCCGGCACGTCTCGGTGCGATCATGATGGGTATCTGGTTCGGCGCGACCGCAGTCGCGAATTACCTCGCCGGGACGCTCGAGAGCCTGCTGACTGGCTCGCAAATCCCGTTGTACTGGTTCCTCGTAGGCAGCTCGATGGGCGCCGGACTCTTGCTTCTGGCGATCACGCCTTTGCTGTCGCGGCTGATGCACGGCAAAGGATGACTGCGTCGACCGAATGATTAGAATGGCGTCTTGCCAGAATTAATGAGCCGGAGCATAGATGCGGTTATTGTCGTCACTAGTCTCAGCAGCGTTGATCGCACTGATCCCGGTATCAGTCTGCGCGCAACGGTATCCCGAGAAGTCCATACGCTTCATCGCGCCTTACGCGCCCGGCGGCAGCACCGATCTGCTCGCGCGCACGCTGGCGCAGAAGCTAACCGACTCGCTGGGCCAGCCGGTCGTCGCCGATAATCGTCCCGGTGCCGGCGGCAACATCGGCGCTGACATCGTTGCGAAGTCGTCAGCCGACGGGTACACGATCCTGCTCGCGCCGGTGAGTCCAATGGCAATCAACGTGACGCTGTACGGAAAGAAGCTGCCGTTCAACCCCGAGAAGGATTTTGCGCCGATCACGCTGGTAGCGAAGGTGCCGCTGGTGATCGTCGTCAACATAAGTTCGCCTGCTAAGACTCTGCAGGAGTTCATCGCGCTCGTTAAATCGCGTCCCGGCAAAATGACATACGGCTCATCGGGCAGCGGCAGCTCGAATCATCTCACCGGCGCGATGCTTATGAGCGCGGCACAGCTCAATATGGTGCACGTGCCGTATAAAGGCGGAGCGCCGGGGATGGTCGCGTTGCTCAGCAATGAAGTCGATATGATGGTGGCGCAGATTCCAAGCAGTAAGCAACTGCATACCGGCGGAAAAGTGCGCGCACTGGCAATTTCGGGCGCGAAGCGCTCGCCGGCGATGCCCGATGTGCCAACGATGATCGAGTCGGGGCTTCCGGGCTTTGATGCGACCTCATGGTATTGCGTCGTTGCGCCGGCAGGCACGCCCAAGCCGATCATCGACAAACTGAACGCCGAGATCGTGAAGGCACTTAACACGGCGGAGATGCGCCTACGGCTCGCCGACGAAGGCGCGGAGATCGCTCCTTCCACGCCCGATGAGCTTGCCCGCTTCGTACACGCAGAAATCATCAAGTGGGGCAAGGCGGTTAGAGATTCAGGTGCGAAGGTCGACTAAGTCGCAATGAGAACCAGGAGACGCCATGCTCATATTCCGTCAGCTTTTTGACAACCAGTCGTCGACGTACACGTATCTGCTCGGCGATAGCGCAAGCGGGGAGGCGCTGCTCATCGATCCGGTGTTCGAGCAAGTGCGACGTGACGCGGCTCTTGCGCATGAACTCGGGCTGCACCTGACATGGACGCTCGATACGCACGTGCACGCCGATCATGTAACCGGCGCCTGGCTCATGAAGCAGCGCGCCGGAAGCCGTATCGCACTCTCGGCAACGAGCGGTGCGGCGGGCGCTGACCGCCTCCTGAATAATCGCGACCGTATTACCTTCGGGAAGCGGTACGTCGAAGTGCGATTCACCCCCGGCCATACGAACGGTTGCGTAACGTACGTGCTCGATGATCAGAGCATGGCGTTCACCGGCGACTGTCTGCTCGTTCGCGGCAGCGGCCGAACGGACTTCCAGCAAGGCGATCCGCATGCCATGTTTGCATCGGTACGCGAGCATATCTTTTCGCTGCCGGCGACCTGTCTGCTCTATCCGGCGCATGACTATCGCGGGATAACGGCAACGAGTGTCGAGGAGGAGAGACGATACAACCCGCGCCTCGGCGGGGATATCGCCGTTGACGATTTCGCCGGCTACATGAAAAACCTCAATTTGCCGCATCCCAAGCAGATAGACGTTGCGGTGCCGGCGAATCTCAAATGCGGTCAGGCGGCCGCGCAGACGAAAGTCGACGATCCGCAGTGGGCGCCTCTGACATTTACGTTCGGCGGTATCTGGGAGATACAACCGCAATCCTTATCTGAAATCGAGCAGCCGGTGCAAATCGTGGACGTGCGTGAAGTCGGCGAGTATTGCGGCGTGCTTGGCCACATCCACGGCTCGAAACTTATTCCGCTCGGCGAATTAAACAGCCGCGCGGCGCAGGAGTTGAGCCGTGAACAGCCTGTAGTCGCGGTGTGCCGTTCAGGCGCACGCTCGGCACAAGCCGTCGTGATGCTGCAGAAGGCGGGGTTTCAAGACGTCGCCAATCTGAGCGGCGGCATGCTGCGCTGGCGTGCGGAAGGCTGTGCAGTTGAGGGCGCGGACTTGTAACTCGGAACTTATCGAAGTCTGCCGTCGCTTGCGAGTTCGTTTGTTGCAGTTCGATTAGATCACCCGTTCCGCATACACTTGCAACAACTTCGTGTGCAGGCCGATCGACGCTGACGACGTCATTAGCGCAGGCTTCACGCGCCATATCACTGCGGCTTCAGCGCTGCATCCCTGATGACCTTGCCCCATTTATCCGTCTCGGCTTTTATATAAGCGGAAAATTCTTCGGGCGTACTGGCGATGACGTCCGCGCCTTCGTTCGTCAGCCGAGTCTTCATCTCGGGATTGCGCAGTGCCTTCACAATTTCCTGTTGCAGGCGATCGACGATTGGACGCGGCAGCGCGGCAGGGCCGAGTACGCCGAACCATTGCGTCGCGTCGTAGCCGGGCAGCGTTTCATTGATCGCACGTATGGCTGGCATCGCCGGAGAGCGTGTCGCGGTCGTCACTCCCAGCCCGCGCAGCCGTCCTGATTTGAGGTACTGAATAGCCGTCGGCAAGGCAGGAAACATCATCGCGATCTCGCCGCCGAGCAAACTGATGATGCCCTGGCCGGAGCCTTTGAAGGGTACATGAACAAAGTCAATGTGCGCCATGGTCTTGAACAGCTCAGCGGAGAGATGAGGGCTCGTGCCCAGCCCTGCCGATCCGCATATGAGACTGCGCGGCTGCGCTTTCGCAAGGCCTATCAGCTCTCTGATCGACTTTGCGGGAACCGACGGATGCAGCGCCAAAACGTTCGGAACCGCAACGGCAAGCGATACCGGCGTTAGGTCGCGCACCGCGTCGTATGGCAACTTCGTCTGCAGGTGCGGATCGATGGCAAGCGTAGACAGTCCCATCAAGAGGCTGTAGCCATCGGGCGCACTCTTCGCGATGATATCGGTGCCGATGATCGTGCCGGCGCCCGCGCGGTTGTCGACGACGACTTGCTGGCCGAGCGCGTCGCTCAAGCGCGGCGCGAGCATGCGCGCGACAATATCCGTCGTGCCGCCGGGCGATGACGGGACGACCATGCGAATGGCGCGATTGGGAAAGCTTTGCGCAGCTGAATAGCCGGCTGCCGTCAGCAATGCAAGCAACAGAGCAAATCGGTTGCTAGGCACGCGCCGCTGGAAAGAATCGCTGCGCGTTTGAAATCTCGTCTGCATCGCCCTCGAGCGCCCATTGCGCAAGCTCGCGGTGGCGCGCGAACCAAACACCCGAATGGCCCGAGAAGTAACGCAGCAGCTTATCGAGCATTGCGGACATCAGCGGTCGCCCGCCGAAATGACAATGAACAGTCATCACCAGCAGCGAAAGCGGCTCTCGTGCATAAAGATAGTCGAAGGTGTCCCGGTAGACGTTGAAGTAATCCTGCGGACTTAGCCACAGCACACGGTTGTCCGTGTAGTCGCTGTGCGGAATATGGGCAAGCGGACCGTGATTCGTGTGTATGCGCCGCGGAAGATCTAGATAATTCGCATCGCCATGCCAGAGCATTTTTTCCTGCGCAAGAAAATCGTCCGTGTGCTGTGTCCACGCCAGAATCGGCGAGAGCCACCCGGCCGGACGCTGTCCCGTATTCTTTTCTAAAACTTCAATGCAGCGCCGGATCGTTGCCTGCTCCTGCTCGGGCGTCATGTCCGCGAGATGCTGGTCCTGAGTGTAGCCATGTGCGGCAAAGTCATGCCCCGATCGTACCGTTTGTGCCGTGGCCTGCGGGTACAGCTCGGTGCTGTGCGCGTTGGCACAGAAGGTCGCAGGCGCTCCGCACTCGTCGAGGATGCGAAGAATGCGCCAGATGCCGGTCTTGCCGCCGTACTGACCGAATGTGATTGACTGATGATCGTAGCTTCCGGGTTTCGGTTGCCAGCGCTGTGCCGCGTAGGGCGGCCATTTGCCTTCGGGCCATGATTCGAACATGACAGTGACCGCGACTGCAATCTTGCTGCCGTTCGGCCATGCAATCGCTCCGCTCTTCATCGCACGACCCTTTGTTCTAATAGTGAGTGCAGGCATGCGCATTCGGCATGCTGCGAGCAATCTACAAGTGCGCACGTTGAGTGTCAATTCGCCGGGCGCGTGTAATCAGTTGAAGCGTGCATAGGCCGTCCCTATAATCTCGCAGCCCGAGCGCTGAAAATCACGAGCGCATTCTGCGCTTGAGCGGCGAGCCGGTAATCAGACGGAAGGATGGCGAATGAAGATGTTGGCGCGCGGCGCTTTGTGTGCGCTGCTCCTGCTTGCGTTACACGCATTCGGCCAGGCATATCCAACGAGACCTATCCGCTACATCGTTCCATTTCCACCCGGCGGTGGGCAGGATCTCGTAGCACGCGCGCTCGCGCCCAGGTTGACCGAAGCAATGGGACAGCCGGTGCTCGTCGATAACCGGCCGGGCGCCGGGACCGCGCTTGGCACCGAGATCGCCGCGAGATCGCTGCCGGATGGCTACACGATACTGATGGGATCGAACACGTCGCACGCCATCAACCCGCATCTTTATGCGAAGCTCGCCTATGATCCGATCAAGGATTTCATTGCGATAACGCAGGTCGCGTCGCTGCCGAATCTTCTGGTTGTACACCCCGCATTGCCGATACGCAGCGTGAAAGAGCTCGCAGCACTCGGCAAATCGCGGCCCGCCCAGCTGAATTACGGGTCGTCCGGCAATGGCACGCCGGCACAGCTCGCGGGCGTTATGTTCAGCAAAGCCGCCGGCATAACGATGGTGCACATTCCCTATCGCGGCAGCGGTCCGGCCTTGACCGCGCTGCTCAGCGGCGAAACACAGCTCATGTTCGGTACTATCACGTCCAGTCTGCCGTTTGTAAAAGGCGGCCGACTGCGGGCGCTGGCAGTGACGGGCGCAAAACGCTCGCAGGCGGCGCCGGAACTTCCGACGATCGCCGAATCCGGTTATCCCCGATTCGAAGCAATCACGTGGTATGGGTTGTTCGTACCGGCGGGTACGCCGCAGGCTGTGGTCACACGATTAAACAGCGAAGCCGTAAAACAATTGCATGCGGCGGAATTCCACAAATGGCTCGTCGATCAGGGCGCTGAGCCGGTGGGCAATTCGCCTGAACAGTTCGCGGCGTTTGTTAAGTCAGAACTACAGAAGTACGGCCCTATCATCAAGGATTCGGGGATGCAGCCCGAGTAAGCGGAGTAGTGAAGGGCGTCATTGCTGTTCAATGCGCAGCGGCTGGCGCCAGGACTTTCGCCGCTTGAAGCTTCGCTTTCACTTCGTCCACCGTCATTACCCACGCGATCGAGCGCGACATCAGCTCGAGCGCCATCCAGTGGTGATCGAGCCCCCGCATGCTTGCCACGCAATCGGATATCACGATCGGCTGGTAACCGCGCGAGCCCGCTGCGAACGTTGTTGCGTAGACGCACGTGTCCGTGTTGATGCCTGCGATCAGAAGCGTTTCTGCTTTGAACACTCTGCCGAGCATCGCATCAAGCTCGGTGCCGTGAAACGAGTCCATCGTGCGTTTCGTGGTGACGTGGATATCTCCGGGCGCCGCGATCCCCTCCGGCAATTCCGCCTGCGGCGTGCCCTCGATGCGATCGGGCGCTTTGCGCGCACCGGCTTGCGCGTTCTGAGAAAGACGAGCCTGCTGACTGACGGCACCCATCGCATGGATCGGAAAACCGCGCACAGCTTCGATGGCATGACGCTTTACATAGACATGCACCACCGGCAGCCCTTCCGCACGCGCAAATTGCAGCAGTTTCTTCGTGTGTCCGATGACGCGTTTGGCTTCCTCTGGCGCGACAGGCCCGGTGCCGACTTCCATGTCGAGGTAATCGTTTTGCATGTCGACGGTCAGCATGACGGTGCGCGCCGGATCAATGCGCGCGAGCTCATTCATCTTGCGTTTATAGTCGCTGCGGTCGCGTATCTCGACAGGTGGCTGCATAACGGAGTCCTCGTTGATCTTGTTGAGCGCGTTATTGTACTCGACGAGGTTGCGTAGTTGACGCACGCGTGACGACACGATCCGCTGCTGCTAATCTCGATGATCCTAATCAAAGGAAGTCTAATGCGTGACGCGTGCCGCCAACTGGTTTCGATCGGGTCAACATTTGTTCTGTTCGTGGTCGGCACCGGTGTCTTGCCGGCAGCGGACTGGAAGCCCGAGCGCGCGGTGGAGATCGTCACGATGTCGGGACCTGGCGGTGCGAATGACATCATCGCGCGTACGGTCCAGCGCGTGATCCAGCAAAAAAAGCTGGTTGATGCGCCGGTTGCGGTAGTCAGCAAGGTCGGCGCCGGAGGCGTACTCGGCTGGAGCTATCTCAATCAGCACGCCGGCGACGGCAGCTACATCTCGATCAGTCCCATCAACCTGCTCATCGAGCACATACTGGGCACGAGCCCAATTACTTACACGGATGTCACGCCGATCGCACAGCTATTCAACGAATATGTTGCGTTCGCTGTGCGCAGCGACAGTCCTCTCAAAACCAGCGCCGATATCATCACACGACTGCGCGCCGATCCCGGCGCGCTCAGCTTCGCGGTTGCAGCGAGTCTCGGCGGTGCCAATCACATCGCCACAGTGCTTGCCATGAAGGCTGCCGGCATCGATGTGAAGAAACTCAAATTCGTGGTGTTCAACTCAGGCGTGCAGTCGCAAACCGCCGTCATGGGCGGCCATGTCGATATCGCTGCGGTGCCTCTGTCGGGAGTCGTAGCGCAACTCGAGGCGGGCCGCCTGCGAGTCTTGGCAGTGTCGTCATCAAAGCGCCAGGGAGGAGCGCTCGCCGGCGTGCCAACATGGACGGAGCAAGGGGTCAATGCCGTATTTTCGAGCTGGCGTGGCGTTATCGGCCCGAAAAACATGAGCGCTGCTCAGATTTGGTATTGGGAGAACGTGATGGATCAGGTCGTGCGCTCGGACGACTGGAGAAAAGACATGAGCGCCAACTTCTGGGAGAGCAACTTCATGGCGAGCGCTGACAGCCGCAAGTTCTTGAAGGCGCAGTACGACGAATATAAGAGCGTGCTAACGGAAGTGGGACTGGCGCGATGAGCGTCAGGCAACGCGCACCGCGCGTTGACGTGCGCGTTTTACAAACGAAGCTGCAACGACGGCAGTCTTCGTTGCTACCCGGCTTGAGCTAAAATCGCCCGGGTCCGCGAGTGAGGATATTTGTTTAGCGCATTACCGATGTCGTGCCTCGCGCAACACCGCGCGCCCGCATTTTTTTCCACAGATAACCAACTATCGTCATAAAAATAAGTTTTCGCATAAACGCCTCGCAAGTAATGGCACAACAGTTTTATGTTGATGTATCGTGCACGCGCCCCAGACCGAGCACTGGTTGCGATATTAGATAGCCGGCGCTTGCGAGGCTGTCGGCGCAAACCTGATTATCCTGTGTAACACCGTCGTTTCGAGCGTGTTCCCGATCAAACCAAAACACACCAAGACAGCAACACAATGACGGAAGTGGCAGCAGTACCGGATTTGAAACCTTTCTTCGCTCCTTCGAGCGTCGGGCTGGTCGGCGCGACCGACGATCTATCGCGTTTTGCGGGCCGCGTACTGATGCGCATGGTCAATTTCGGTTATCAGGGACAGATCTATCCCATCAACCCAAGGTTCTCCGAAGTGCGCGGTCTGAAATGTTACGCGAGCGTGCGTGACGTGCCTGAGGCGCCCGATCACGTTGGCATCGTCGTTCCCGCTGACCGTGTGATGCCGATCCTCGAGGACTGCGCGGCGCGCGGTGCGCGCTTTGCGACGGTATACACCGGAGGCTTCGCCGAAACGGGAACGGAGGAAGGACGCGCCATGCAGGCGGCCATAAGCGCATTAGCGCAGCGCACCGGCATGCGCATCATGGGGCCGAATTGCAACGGTACGGTTAACTTCATCGACGGCTTTGCGATGACGACGTCGGCGACCGTCGCCACGCGCCAGCCGGCAGGGAATGTGGGTGTAGTTGCGCAAAGCGGCGGCGCCGGCCAGGTTAACGTGATGTGGCGGGCGCAGGAAGCGGGCGTCGGCATCAGTTATGAGGTGAGCTGCGGCAACTCCGCCGATCTCAATATCCTCGACTTCGTGCAATTCATGATTGACGATCCGGCGACTGACGTCATCATGGTCCTTGCGGAAAATATTCCCGACGGTCCGCGGCTTTTCGAAGTCGCCCGACGCGCCGCGGCGCGTGAGAAGCCGATCGTCATCGTAAAGCTCGGCCGCACAGACGCGGGCAGCCATGCCGCTGCTTCGCACACCGGTGCAATGGCCGGCTCCGATGAGGTGTGCGATGCCGCGCTCCGCCAATGCGGCATCATTCGCGTTGATGATTGTAATGAGCTGTATGAAACGGCGACGCTGTTGCGGACCCGACGCTGGCCGCGCGGCACACGTGCGGCGGCGACAACTATCTCCGGGGGCAACGGCGTGCTGCTCGTCGATCTCGGCGCAAGCGTCGGCATCAGCTTCCCGGATTACGCGCCGAACACACAATCCCGACTCGCCGAAGTGCTGCCCAAGCATGGCACGACATCGAATCCGACGGATGTTACCAATGCGGCAATCGGCAAGCCTGAGATTTTCCGCCGCTTATTCGACGCGATTACGGCGGATGAGAACGTCGATGTGCTGATTCCAATTTTCACGCTGTCCGTGGCGAGCGATATACGCCAGGCCGCTGAAGCAGCGAAAGCCGCGAGCAAACCGGTTGCAATCCTGTGGACGGGCGCGTGCAATGACGATCCCGCAGTAACGGCACGCTCAGTGGCAGCCGAGGGCGTGCCGGTTTACCGCAATACGCTGAGCTGTCTGAAAGCCGTGCGTGCGGCGATGGGCTATGGACAATTCCTGCGCGATCGATCACAGCAGGCGCGGTTGTCAGAGCGCCCGGAGAACATCGATGTCTCATCGGCGCGTGAGCAGATACAAGCGAGCCAGGGAACGTTAACGGAGCGCGCGAGCAAGGGCGTGCTTGCGGCGTATGGTTTTCCGGTCACACGTGAAGCGCTCGCGCGCAAGGTTGTCGACGCAGTGCGGCTCGCCCGCGAGATCGGCGGCGAAGTAGCACTCAAGATCGAGTCCGCCGACATCGCCCATAAGACGGAAGCCGGCGCGATACGATTGCATGTCAATGGCGATAAGGCTGTGCGCAAAGCTTTCGCTGAAGTGATGACTGCTGCCAAAACCTACAAGCCGGATGCAAAGCTCGACGGTGTTCTCGTTCAGCAAATGGCGCCTGCGGGAGTTGAAATAATGCTTGGACTTGTGGCGGATCCGGTCTTCGGTCCTGTCGTGGTCGCGGGGCTCGGCGGCATACACGTCGAAGTGCTGCGCGATCTCACCTATCGGGTCGCGCCGATTGCTCACAGCGAAGCGCACGCGATGCTGCGTGAATTGCGTGGATACAAGTTGCTGGAAGGCGTGCGGGGACAGGCGCCGCGAGACATCGAGGCGTTATGCGATCTTATCGTGCGCCTTTCATGGCTCGGTCACGACTTGCGAGACGATATTGCGGAGCTGGACATCAATCCACTCGCGCTGTATGAGCAGGGCGCCGGCGCACGTGTCATCGATGCACTGATCGTCAAGCGTGGTACACACCATTGAAAGAGAGCTTGATGGCAGGAGGCAGCGCGAACGGTTTGAAGCGAGAATTGCGCGAAGGCGTGGTCTGGCTGGTGTTCGATCGTCCGCGCGCGTCGAACGCAGTCGATGCGGCGCTAGCGCAAGCGTTTGCGGCGGCGCTGACCAGCGCGGGGAACGATCCGGCCATCATCGGCGCTGTCATTACAGGTGCTGGCGGCAAGGTGTTCTCCGCGGGCATCGATATCAAGAATCCCGATGCGCTCGACCACGAGGCGCTTGCGACCCGGAGGCGTGACACCGTCGCACATTGCCTCGACGCCATTCTTAGCTTCGAGAAACCGCTCGTTGCGGCGATCAACGGCCCTGCAATCGGCTTGAGTTGCATGATCGCGCTGCTGGCGGACCAGGCGATCGCGAGCGATCGAGCGGTATTTGCGTTACCGGAGATCGACATTGGAATTCCGACCTTTCTCGGCGCATCCATCGTCAGTCGTGCGGTGGGAATGGCACTCGCACGTGAGCTTGTGTTGACCGGCCGGCAAATCAGCGCCGCCGATGCGAGGCAGCACCATCTGGTCGGCTCTGTCGTCGCACACGAAGAGCTCGAACGATCGGCACAGGATGCCGCGAAAATGCTGGCAGCGAAGCCGCGCGCCACTTTTGCGCTCAACAAGCGTTGGCTCGCGCGCGATCTGCGTGCGGAATTCGATGCCGCCAATGCGCACTCCAAAGCGGCGCAGGCGGAACTAGCCGCCGACAAGGCGCGTCATCCGCATTAAAACCGGGGAAACGAAATGGAAACGACTGCACTCGACGTGGAACTGAGCGACGAACTGCGTGTGATGCGCGATGCGGTGCGGCGCTTCACGGAGCGCGAGCTTCCGCCCTGGTCCGAGGAAATCGATCGGACGGGAGAAATTCCGGCCGGCCTCATCGAGCTGATGCAGAAAAACGGATACTGCGGCATGCGCCTGCCGGCCGAGTACGGCGGCGGCGGGCTGAGTCTCTTTCAATATTGCATTGCGCTCGAAGAATTCAGCCGCCTTCATCGCGCGTTCACGATTGCAGCGAATTACTCGAGCGGCATGACGCCGATGGCGATCACCCGCCACGGCACGCCGGCGCAAAAAGAAAAGTTCCTGCGCGGCTTCGCAGCCGGCAAGTTGAAGTCGGCATTCGCGCTGACTGAACCGGAAGCCGGCTCGGATGCGGCGAGCATGAAAACACGTGCCGAAAAGCGCGGCGATCACTGGATACTGAACGGGCGCAAGCATTACATCAGCGGCGGACATGTCGCTGACGTGATTATGGTGATGGCAGTGACGGATCCCGAAAAGCGCGCGCGCGGCGGGATCACTTCGTTCCTGCTGGAACGCGGCACGCCGGGTTTTGAAGTTACGCGGGTCGACACGACGATTGCGACCGATGCGATCAAGCTTGCAGAGCTTACATTCGAAGACTGCAAGCTGCCGGCGGATGCGGTGCTCGGCGATGTCGGCAATGGTTTCAAAGTTGCGATGGGCTCGCTCAACGATGGCCGCATGTCCGTATCCTGCTCATGCGTCGGCGCAGCGGAATCACTAATGGAGCGCTCGATTGAGCAGGCGAAAGTGCGCAAGACCTTCGGCAAGCTCCTCGCTGAACGCCAGGCGATACAGTGGATGCTCGCGGACTCTGCGATGGAAATCGCCGCTGCGCGCGCGCTTTGCTATGACGTGCTGCGGCGCCTCGAGCGCGGCGACAAAGTCGCGTCAGCCGGCAGCATGTGCAAGCTCTTCTGCTCGGAGATGGTGGGGCGGGTCGCGGATCGCGCCGTACAAATCCATGGCGGCACAGGCGTCATACGCGGGTTTCCGGTCGAGCGGTTTTATCGCGACGTGCGGCATTATCGCGTCGGTGAAGGCGCCTCGGAAATTCAACGCATCGTCATCGCGCGCGACCTCTTTCGCGGCATCAAGATTTCGGACTGAGGACAGTAATGACTGCACAAGCTGCAATTGTCGGCATCGGCGAGAGCCGCGTCGGTAAAGTACCGGACCGGTCAGCGCTGCAACTCCAGACCGATGCGGCGCAGGCGGCGCTCACCGACGCGGGCCTGCGCATGTCCGACATCGACGGCCTGCTGACGACGCCGGTTCGCGTCGAGCACTGGAACATGCCATGCGGCGTTGTTGCGCACCATCTTGGTATCGCACCTTCTTTTCTGGCAACACTCGATCTCGCGGGTGCGTCGGGCGCGGCGATGATCCACAACGCAGCACTCGCAATTGCCGCGGGGCAATGCACGACTGTGCTGTGCGTCGCCGGCCAAAACCTGCTCTCGCACGGCACCCGCGCGAAGGCGGTGAAAAGCATGGCGGAAGGCGGCAGCGCGCATCCGCAGTTTGAAGTCCCGTACGGGCCGCTGGTGCCGTCGCTGTATGCGCTGGTTGCGCAACGCCATATGCATGAATACGGCACCACGGCAGAGCAGATGGCGCAGGTGGCGGTAACGATGCGGCACCACGCAAGCCTCAATCCAAATGCGCACAAACGCGATCCGATCAGCATCGACGACGTGCTCAAATCGAAGATGATCACATCGCCGTTGCACATCCTTGATTGCGCAATCGTCTCGGATGGCGCAGCCGCGGCAATCGTGACCACTGCGGAACGCGCGCGCGACTTGAAGAAACGACCGGTGCAGCTTCTCGGACAAGGCTATGGCTTGCGCCACAGTCACATCGGCAACACCGAGCTGACAACCACCGGTGCGGTCGACGCGGGCCGCGATGCTTTCCGCACCTCGGGGCTCAAGCCGTCCGACATGGACTTCGCGCAGATTTATGATTGCTTCACCATCACCGTGATCGTCGAGCTCGAGGATCTAGGCTTCTGCAAGAAAGGCGAAGGCGGCCATTTTATTGAAAACGGGCGCATCGGTATCGGCGGCGAGCTGCCGGTCACGACGCACGGCGGCCTTTTGTCGGGCGGACATCCGGGGCTCGGCGGCGGCTTCTTTCATGTCATCGAAGCGGTGCGCCAGTTGCGCGGTGAAGCCGGTGCGCGGCAGGTCAAAGATGCTCAAGTAGCACTGGTCCACGGCAACGGCGGTGTGATCAGCATTCATTGCACGCTGATTCTCGGCGCTGCGTGATAAGGAAAATAAATGGATAACGTAAGCGAGAGACCACTGCCGACGCCCGATGCAGCAACGGCGCCGTACTGGTCAGCCGCACGAGAAGAGCGGCTGGTGATGCCGCACTGTCTCGATTGCGGCCATTATCATTTTTATCCCCGCACCCTCTGCCCGCAGTGCAGTTCTCCCCGTCTTGAATGGGCGCCCTGCAGCGGGCGAGGCGAAGTGTATTCGTTCACTGTCGTGCATCGGGCACCGAGTCCCGCGTTCGCGAGCGCCGTTCCGTATGTCGTAGGTGCTGTGAAGCTCCAAGAGGGACCTCATTTGATGACCAATATCGTCCACTGTGCGCCTGACGCCGTGCGCATTGGGATGCCCGTGCGCGTCGTGTTCGAAAAAGTTTCGGACGAAATAACGTTGCCCGTATTCGAGCCGCTGGCGGCAGAATGAGTTACATCCGTAGCAAGATTATTCTCGCAGTTGTCGCAGCATTTCTCATTCCTGCAGGCGGTGCGGCCGCTCAGTCGTATCCGGCGAAGCCGGTGCGATTGGTATCACCGTATCCGCCCGGTGGCGCTAACGATATTCTCGCGCGCATCATCGGCCAGAAGCTCGGCGAAGATCTTGGACAGCAGATCGTAGTTGAGAACCGCGGCGGCGCGACGGGCAACATCGGCGCCGAGCTTGTGGCAAAAGCGCCGCCCGACGGTTACACGCTGCTAATGGGACAGGCGAGCAATCTCTCCATCAACATCAGTCTGATGGGCAAGCTGCCGTTCGATCCCATCAAGGATTTCGCCCCGATCACACTGGTTGCGACAACACCGAACCTGCTCGTGGTGCATCCGTCGCTGCCGGTAAAAACCGTGAAAGATCTCGTCGCGCTCGCGAAGGCGAAGCCGGGCTCATTGAACTATGCATCGTCCGGCAGCGGCAGCGCCGGACATCTCGCAGCGGAGCTCTTCAAGCAGGTCGCGCATGTCAACATCGTGCACATACCGTACAAGGGCGCAGCGCCTGCATTGACGGACGTCGTCGCCGGCCAGGCGCAGCTTTATTTCACGTCGCCGATTTCGGCGCAGCCGTTCGTCAGAGGCGGTCGCCTGCGCATGGTCGCAGTAACCAGCCTCAAGCGCTCGCCGTCTATGCCTGACATTCCGACCGTTGCTGAATCCGGTTATCCGGACTTCGACGTCGTGTCATGGTGGGGCATACTGGCGCCAGCCGGTGTGCCGCGCGAGATCATTTCCAAGCTGCACATGCAGATCGTGAAGATTCTCGCGATGCCTGACGTCAAGGCGAAGCTCGCGGAGCAGGGCGCTGATGCTGCCAGCAACACACCTGAGCAATTTGCCGCCTATATCAAGTCGGAGATCACGAAGTGGGGCCGGCTGATCAAGGAGCTCGGCGTGAAACCGGAGTAACCGGATTCAGCACGCCAGCGAAACGCATGACCGTGCTGAAAGCTGACCTCAGGCCTTATCCGCCGCGACGAGCGCTCGATCTTTTTGTCGCTGTGGCGGGCAGCGTTCTCGTACACGTCATTGCGTTCGCTGTGCTGTATCCGTTTTTGCGTCAGTTACCTGCCCCGCCGGAGCCGGTTCTTCATGTTGATCTTGCCCCGCCGGAACCGCTCCCCATGCAGCCGCCGCAAGTCGTGCCGCCGCAAAAGACGCATGAACCTCCGCAACCCCGGCGCGTTGTTCCGAAACCAAAGGTCGTTGCTCCGACGCCTCAGGTAATCGCCACCCCGACTATTCGGCAAAACGAGCAGCCGGCGATCAGTCAGCCCGCGGTCGTCGCCGAGCCAGCGCCAGAACCGCCGTCGCCATCGCCTCCGACCCCGCCAGCACCTGCTCCTGCACCGCCGCCCTTGCCGTCGTCACCGCCCAGTTTCGGGGCTGCCTATCTCAACAATCCGCGGCCCGAATACCCGCGCCTTGCCCGGCGCAATGGCGATGAAGGTACGGTGATGCTCCGCGTGCTGGTGACGCGCGATGGCCGCGCGGCAAAAGTGGAGCTCGACAAAACGAGCGGATCATCGCTGCTCGACGGTGCCGCGATGGATGCGGTGAAGGAATGGCGCTTCGTGCCTGCGCGTAAAGGGACAGAGCCGGTTGAAGATTGGGTGCGCGTGCCTATTGTCTTCCGGCTCGTGAACGCTCAATAGGCGCTCGTCCCCGGGCAGCGGTTATTAGACGACGACTTGAAGGTATCATCGACCATACTCGTCTCTACAGACGGCGGGCCGATTCAGATTGCGACGCTCGGAATATAAGGTAAACCATGCAAACGAACGATTGTGAGGGGCTCACGTCAGCCCGCGCCGTCTGGGATTTCATGACAGGTGATTCGCGGCGATTCCTCGACCGCGTGCGGCTTATGATGCTTGCGATGCGCCGGTTCCGCGAGCAGGACATCACGCCCGAATTCGTTGTGCTCCTGCATGGCGGCGCGACCAAGTTCGCAGTGCGCGATCTGAGCGGCACCAAGTTCGCAGCCGATGACGTGCAAGACTTTCCAGAGATACATGCGGCACTCACTGACTTTACGTCACAGGGCGGACGCGTCGAAGTGTGCGGGATCGCCATGGACCGTTCACTGATCGGGCGCGCCGCTCTCATGCCTTACGCCGACGTCGAAGAAAACGTGTTTCTGAATAGCATAGCGCTCCAGAACCGCGGCTATGCGTACGTCCTCGTTACCTGAGCGCGGAGCTCGATAGAAAATAATGGGAGCAGTGCTACGCTCGCGCAAATTCTGGCTGATGCTCGCGGGTTACGGTCTTGTGCTTGCCATCTGGTATGCGTCGGTCAAATGGGTGCCGTTGAAATCGTTCACCCGCATGCCCGATCCACTCGGGGTCATACGCGAATGGATGTCGCCGGAGCCTGCGTACGGAATCTCGATCTTTACGGCTGCTTACTATAAGCACATCTTCGCAAGCACGCTTCGCGCATGGACAGCGTTCGCGCTCGCGCTCGGGTTGGGTATACCCCTCGGCATCCTCATGGGTTGGAGCAGCCGCTTCAACGCGTATGCGGAAGCTCTCGTCGGCTTGCTGCGTCCGGTTCCGCCGCTTGCATGGGTGCCGCTTGCAATCCTACTGCTGCCGGGCGCTGAAGCGGCGGTGGTGTTCGTAACGTTCCTCGTTGCTTTCTTCGCAACGACGCTCAATACGCTGGTCGGCGTGCATGCCATCGATGCGGACCACATCCGTGCAGCGAAGTGTCTGGGAGCTACGCGACGCGATTTGCTCTTTGACGTGATTATTCCGGGAGCGCTGCCGCAAATCTTTACTGGGCTGCAGATTGCGATGGGCGCTGCATGGTTCTCACTCGCCGCGGGTGAAATGATCGCAGCACAGTACGGGCTGGGGTTCCTCATCATGGATGCGTATAACCTCATTCAGTATCCGACCATCGTCATCGCAATGGGCACTCTCGGCCTGATGGGCTTTATCTCGAGCGCGGTCATCCGGCAGACCGGTGATCGCCTCATGCGGTGGCGACTCGAAGCAACGGGAAGCGCGCGATGAGCACTGCCACTGAAGCGCGGCACGGCGGGCTGTCGGTCAGGCGGGCGGGCAAAATTTATGATCCGGGCGGAGCAGCGGTAGTTGCGCTCGAAGAATGTACGTTCGATGTCGCGCCGGGGGAATTCGCTGCGATCGTCGGTCCTTCCGGCTGCGGCAAGAGCACGCTGCTGAATATCATCGCGGGCTTCGACCGTCTCACAAGCGGCGAGGTCCTGTTGGATGACGCGCCATTCGCGACGTCTGCGATTGCGCCGCCGCCGGGGCCGGACAGAGTCGTCGTGTTCCAGAATGGCGCGCTGTTTCCGTGGATGAGCGTGCTCGAGAATGTGATCTACGGTCCGACACGTCAACAGGTGCTGACGGCTCACGCAGCACGTGACAAGGCAATGGACATGCTGCGCCGCTGTGGTGGACTCGATACGGCCGCAGAGCGCTTTCCCGGGCAACTGTCGTCCGGGATGCAGCGCAGAGTCGAGATCGTCCGCGCGCTGATGAACGAGCCGCGCGTCCTGCTGCTCGACGAGCCGTTCCGTGCGATGGACACCGTGTCGAAAGCAGCGATGCATCGTCATTTGCTCGAAGTGCACGCGCTCTATCCGAAGACGGTGATCTTCATTACGCATGATCTCGAAGAGGCGATCTATCTCGCTGATACGGTATACGTGATGACGACGCGGCCCGGGCGCATCAAGCGCGCATTACGTGTGAGTCTCGAGCGCCCGCGCAGCCGTGACATGCTCGCGTCGCAGGCATATCTCGAAATGAAACGACAGGTCGCCGCGGATGTCCACGAGGAAGCGCGCAAAGCGTTCGAGCGCGGTGAACGGGAGCTTGCATGAACGCGGCGAGCGGCGGATATCGCAGGCGCCCGCTGAACTGGCGCGGCGGTCTTGCGGTGGGCGCTTTCCTTGTGCTCTGGGAGCTGCTGGTTCGGTTCAAGGTGCCTGGCATCGCCACCGTGCCGGGACCAATCGAGTCACTGGTCGTGTTCTGGAACAAGTATGCGACACAGGCCGCGTATTGGCAGTCATGGCTTGCGAGTTTTCGCCGTGTGCTCCTCGGCTTTGTGTTCGCGCAGCTTCTCGGGATTCCGCTGGGTTTGCTGCTCGGGACACGCGACCGTTTTCGCGAACTGGTATTTCCGGTGATCGAACTGCTGCGCCCGATTCCGCCGCTTGCCTGGGTGCCGCTCTCTATCCTGTTCTGGCCAACACACGAGTTCTCAATCGTGTTCATCACATTCATCGGCGCATTTTTCATTATTACGATTAACGTTTTCGATGGCGTGCGCGCAATCCGGCGCGAGCACATCTGGCTTGCCCGATCGCTCGGCGCCAGCGAGGCGCGGATTTTTCGCCGCATCGTCCTGCCGTCCGTGCTGCCGGCAATCGGCGTTGGCATGACGCTCGGCATGGCGGTCACTTGGAATGTAGTGATCGCCGCGGAGATGATTGCGGGGGACAACGGACTTGGACGTCTGACATGGGAGGGCTACGTGAGCCACACGTCGACGGTCGTAATCATAGGTATGGTGAGCATCGGAATCGCCGGTTATCTCTCGGTGCTCGTAATCTCGTGGCTCGAACGACGGCTCGCGCCATGGCGCGACTGACATGAGCGAGCTTACGAGTCCTTCGTCGGGTCACATTCGGGTTGACGGCGTATCGAAGCGCTTTGCGCAGGCCGATGGTGGGGGTACTGTTGCACTCGAGGATTGCTCATTCACGGTCGAGCCGGGCAAGCTCACAGTGTTGATGGGCCCCTCGGGTTGCGGAAAGTCTACCCTCGCATATCTGCTCGCCGGCTATCTCGACCTCGACGTCGGCAGGGTGACAATCGACGGCGTACCGGTTCAAGGTTCGGGCCCCGATCGTATGCTGGTGTTTCAGGAGACGGCGCTATGGCCATGGATGAGCGTCGTCGAGAATGTGATGTTCGGGCCGCTCGCGCGCGGCGTGATGAGCAGGCAAGATGCGCGTCGCGAGGCGTTGGAGCTGCTGGCGCAGTTCGGCCTCGGAGGGTTTGGCGAGCGCTACCCGAAGCATTTGTCCGGCGGCATGAAGCGACGCGCGGAGCTTGCGCAGGCGCTGATCAACCGGCCAAAGGTCATGATCCTCGATGAGCCGCTGCGCGGTCTGGACGTCATGACGCGCGAGCTCATGCAGGAATATTACATGCAGTTGTTCGAACGCACGCATTGCACTACGCTCTTCATAACCTCCGAGCTGGAAGAAGCCATCTTTCTTGCAGACCGGTTATTATTCATGAGCCCCGCGCCGGGGCGCATCATCGAAACGATGGAAGTGGATCTGCCGCACCCGCGCGGCTTCGAAACTATGGAGACCGCGCGTTATCTGGAAATAAAAAGGCGCGCGACCGATGTCCTCAATCAATCGGGTGCATTCCAGGAAGTTTGATCAAGTACCCAAGAAGGGGGAGAAGATGCAGAAAAGTCGCGCGCGTTTGTGGGGTATGACACTGCTGCTCGCAGTTTGTGCTGCAGGCCATGCCGCGGAGCCGGTGAACATCACTTATGGATACCATCCCTATTGGACCGGCGGCTGGAACGGCGTCATCATCAAGGCCAAGGACCTCTGGAAGAAATATTTGCCGCCGGGCAGCCAGGTCCGTTTTGAACCGCATCTCACCGGTCCACCGATGGTGAATGCAATGCTTGCCGACCGCATGCAGATCGGAACGATGGGGGATATGCCTTCACTCGTGGCAACGACCAAGGGTTCGATCGGCGACATCCGGCTCGTCTCGGTGCCGATGTATTCGAAAGGCCAGAACTGTCCAAAGATCGTGGTGCGCAAAGATGCGCCGGAATTCAAGAGCCAGCCCGAAGCGATGAAGTGGCTAACCGGCAAACCGTTCGCCGTGCACCGCGGCACATGCGCAAATGCATCCGTTGAAGCGATCATCAATAAAGGCGGCTTCCGGCCATCGGAACTCCTGTTCACGCCGATTGAGGTGATAGCCTCGAACTTCGAAGCAAAAAAACTCGACGCGGCGATGATGTGGGAGCCGCACGCCAGACGCATGGTCGAGGGCGGCTTTGCGCGCTACGTTTCGACGGGTGCTCCGTATGATGTGCCCGATGCCGATTTCACACTGATGCGGCAGGATTTTATCGAGAAGCATCCTGAGGCCGCAGCGGGCTGGCTCAAAGCGGAGATCGATGCAGTGCGGTTCATGATCGAGAATCCGCGCGAGACGGCGAAGATCCTGGCAGCGGAATTGACAGGCTACAACGAGCAGACGGTCTGGTCAGCGCTGTACGAAGTAAACCCGGCGCAGATCGGCGGATATCCGGTGAACTACGTTGGCAAGATGGTGTTCGATACTGAGGTGCTTGACCTCATGAAGCGGGGCTACACGTTTCTGCACCAGATCAAGGCAATCGATCGCGCCGATATGCCGCCGACAGCCATCAACGACGCGCCGCTCAAACGCGCGCTTGCTGAATTGAAGGCGACTGCGCCGCTTGGTGAAATCCGCGGTCAGCCGCGTTCTGCGTTCAAGTAGCGGCTTTCAGGAACGCGTCTGGCGGAAATGTTTGCTGAGCGCGATGCCCTGGCGCTGATATGACGATCTGAGCCCGGCGCCATAGAGCTGGGTGGGACGCGACGTCAGGCGTTCGTACATGAGCCGGCCGACGATCTGGCCGTGCTCGAGTACGAACGGAACCTCGTATGAGCGCACTTCCAGCACCGCGCGCGATCCTTCCCCGCCCGCGTCGACGTGGCCAAAACCGGGATCAAAGAATCCCGCATAGTGAACGCGAAACTCACCGACAAGCGTGTCGTAGGCGATCATCTCTGCCGCATGGGTCGGCGGCACTCTCACCGGGTCACGTGACGCTAAGATGTAGAAATCGGCCGGGTCGAGTATGAGCCCACCGCGTCGCGGCGCATGCACGGGTTCCCAATACTCGGATACTTCGTATTGACCGATGCGATCGATGTCGATCAGGCCGGCATGGTTTTTCGCTCTGAAGCCGATGAGCCCGTCGGACTGCTCGCCGCGCACATCAACAGACACGGGCACGCCATTGCGTATGTCTTGCTGGTCGATCACAGAGCCGACGACCCCATGCTCCTGTTGCAGGCGTTTCATGTCTTCGTCCGAGCTCGGCGGATTGCCGCGTCGGATGCGTATCTGGCTCAGACGCGAGCCTTTGCGCACGAGCACGCTGAAGGTGCGCGGCGAGACCTCCGCATAAAGCGGACCTTTGTACTGCTCGCGAACGCGATCGAACTCCGTGCCGTAGTCAGTGATCAGACGGGTGAAAATGTCAAGGCGTCCGGTCGAGCTTTTAGGATTTCCCATTGCCGACATGCGATGGCGAAGCGACAAGTGTTCGAGCAGAGGCACGATGTAGACACAGCCGCGCTCGAGCACGCCGCCGTTGCTGATGTCCATCTCATGCATCGACAGGTCCTTCAACCGCTGCTCGACGGTCGCATCCTTGCCCGGCAGGAAGCTCGCGCGAACGCGATAGGCGACCGCGCCCAGTCGCAGATCAAGACTGGCCGGTTGAAACTGTCCATCCTGAATGTCCTCGAGCGCGCCGATCTCTTTGGTCACGCGGGCCAGACGCTCGAGCTCCTGTGAAGGCAGCACGCCGGTGGAAAAGGACGCTGCGGCTGATTCGTCCGGCATGCCGGCGAATATCTCTTGCCGCATCGACGGCTCGCGTCTTTCGTCGGCAGCATGTCCCGGCAGGTCGCCAGTCACGTCGCCGGTTATCAAATCTGTTGTTTTGGCCATGGCTTGCGCAGAGTTGTTTTGTTTGCGTTGTATCGCACGTCGCAATGTGTTGCGGGCGGGCAGATGATGCGGGAGGTTCGACGATTGCGTCAAGCATCATTGCCTGGCTCAACGCGCTGTTCGTGCGCGTTCATTTTAGTAGCATCGCTGCATGCGGCTCTCAGGCAGTGATGCAATAGAATTGCAATCATGCATTTCAAGAGCGCGTCGGCGGTCGCCTTGGCCGCCTTCACCACAAACGTAATTGCTCAGACGGGCACAACGGTCGCAGAACAGGCATTTCCCTCGCGACCCATGCGCATCATCTGTAGTCTCGCAACAGGCGGCGGCATGGATGCAACCGCGCGTCTAGTTGGACAACGGCTCGGCGAGCGCTGGGAACAGGCCGTCGTAGTGGAGAATCGGCCGGGTGCGGGAGGTGCGCTGGGCAGCGAGCTCGTCGCGAAGGCACCGGCCGACGGACATACGCTGCTCACTATCAGCATCGCCTATGCGGTGATACCGGCTTCTCATAATAACCTTCCGTATGATCCCGTGCGCGATCTGACACCCGTGGCGGTGATGGTGAACGCAACCAATATTCTCGTCGTCCATCCTTCAGTGCCGGTGAAGTCGGTCAAGGAGCTGATCGCATTTGCGCAAGCACACCCCGGCAAGCTGTCGTATTCGTCGTCGGGCAACGGGGCGGCGGCGCATCTCATGCTGGAAGCGTTCAAGCTCGCGACTGGCACGGACATCCTGCACGTGCCTTACAAAGGGAGCGGCCCCGGGTTCATCGATCTCGTCGCCGGTCGTGTATCGCTCACTGCTACATCCCTCTCCACAGCAATGGGTTACGTGAAAGAAGGGAAGCTACGCGTCCTCGCAACCACCGGTGCGAGACGCTCGAGCGTACTACCGGAGCTGCCGACAATCGCCGAAGCGGGTGTCCCGCGCTATGCAGTTGATAACTGGTACGCCATGTTTGCGCCCGCAGCGACGCCGCGACCGGTGCTCGCCCAATTGAATCGAGAGATGGTGAGTTTTCTGCATTCGGCTGAGACGAGACAGCGGCTCGCGCCTCTCGGACTCGAACCCGCTGCGGAACCGCTTCCTGACACGAACGCTTACATCAAGGCCGAAATCGAGAAGTGGGCGAAGGTCGTGAAGGTTGCGGGCATCCGCGCGGAATGAGCCGGCTGACTGACCCGGGCTGTTCTTATGGCGTTAGCTTTGCAGATGCCGCTCGAGAAAGTCGACAGCGAGCGGTCTCACGCGCCGCGCGAGCTGAGGTTGATAACCCTCGGAGACCGGTGCGATGAAGCCATGCAACCCCCATGAGTAGTAGTGCCACTCGACCTGTTGCCCGCTGGCGATGAACGCCTGCCACAATTTGAGCTGCGTTTCATTTGAGCTTAGATGGTCTTTGCCGCCGAACACGACCATGGACGGACTTTTAATTTCCCTTGCAACCTTGAAGGCGTGACGCGGGCGCAGTTCCGTCTCTGGTTCATCCTTGATTGACGGATAGAACGCCACGTAAGCGCGGACCTGAGGCGTCGCGGCAACAAACGGAATGCCAAGCCGGCCGCCCATGCAGTAGCCGATGACGCCGACGCGCTCAGCGTTGACGTCGTCGCGCGCGAGCAGGAAATTCCAGCTCTTGCGGATGACCTCGACGAATTTGTCGTCGCTCGTGACTTTCTGGATATCCTGTCCCTTGCCGAGATGATGCGATCCCCGATGTCCAAGCAGATGGTAGAGGTTCGGTACAAACGCGGTGTAGCCGAGCTCTGCGTAATCGTATGCTTCCGTTTTGAGGTTGTCGGTAACGCCGTGGTTATGATGGATCCATAGCAGCGCCGGACCGCGCGTCTTGCGATCCGGATATGCGAGATAGCCCGAGATGCCGTCTTTCTCGAGGTCGAGTTTGCGGGTAATTACGTTCACCAGGTTCTCCTCATTAGCAGCAAGTGTTAAGCGTAGCGGGCCGGCTGGTTACGCCGTTTCTCGTGCGCAGAGATCGTCCTCGACCTCGTGGAGTCGGCATACGCCCGCACGACGATACACATTACTTCAGCGAGCGCGGCGTTGCCCGGATTGTGTGCTTCAGTTTTTTACTGCGACCGCACGCCCGCATCGCTGATGAGCTTGCGCCATTTTGCGGTATCCGCGGCGATAACCGCGGAAAATTCTTCCGGTGTCGTAAACGCTGCATCAGCACCGTTGGCGCCAAGCTTGTCGCGCATTTCCGCGCTGCGCATCATACGTGCGATCTCCGTGTTGAGCTTGAGCACGATTTCCGGCGCCGTGCCCGCAGGGGCGAGCACTCCGAACCACGGGCTCACTTCATAACCCGGCAGCGCGGATTCGGCGATGGTCGGAACGTCCGGCAGTTTACTCGACCGCACTTTTCCGGTTACACCGAGTGCCCGCAGCCGGCCCGCGGCAAGATGAGGAAGCGCCGGCGGTATGCCCAGAAAGTTGAGCTGCACTTCGCCGCTGATGAGCGCGGTCGTTCCAGGCGTCATTCCCTTGTAAGGCACGTGCACGATGTTGATGCCTGCCATCGAAGCAAACAGAGCGCCGGAGAGATGCGGCGTGCTGCCTGTGCCGCCCGACGCGTAGTTAAGCTCGCCGGGACGCGACTTCGCAAGAGCGATCAATTGCTTCACGGATCTCAACGGGAGCGATGGATGAACTGCAAGCACGTTGGGAGATGTTGCCATAAGAATCACCGGTGCAAAGTCCCTCGCCGTATCGTACGGGACTTTCTCGAGGATCGGATTCATGACGAGGCTGCCGACACCGCCGGATAACAACGTGTAGCCATCGGGCGGCGCCTTGGCCACGAAATCAGTGCCGATATTGCCTCCGGCGCCCGCCCGGTTGTCGATCACTACGGACTGCCCCAGGGTCTCTGACATTTTTTGCGCGAGTATGCGGGCAATGATGTCGTTTACACCGCCAGCCGGGTATGGAACGACCATGCGTATAGGCTTCACCGGATAGCTTTGCGCGCCAACGAGCGACCCGCCAAGCGCGAAAAGCGCAGCGGTGCATGCTGCACTGCATAGCCGACGCTTCAGACCGGTCATCAGGTTCCTCATGTCAGTGTTGTATCAGGCACGACGCATTGAACATGTGGCCATGGCGCATCATGTCGTTACGCCGTAGGTGCTAAACTTTCTCACAATACGCTTCTAACAAGGCACGCGAAGTCAATCCCTGTGTTTCCTATCGCTGTGCTCACAACTGTCTCGGGGAAACGCATCGAATGCTAAACGTCGCGCAGTTTGTCGCAACGTTATGCTGGACGATGTTCGCGGGAGCGGCAGTGTACATCGAACTATGCGCTTTAGATGGCAGGCGGTTTGCAGCGCAGCCGACTGCTTATCGTTAGACCGTCACAGGGGCCCAACATGAAGCGCTTCGGGATCGGATTATTGTGCGGCATAGGCGGCTACATTGTGGCCGCATTCGCCAGCTATTTTCTGGTACTGCAGTTATCGTCGAATATGCACGATCGTGAGATGGAAGCGGCAATGACGGCTGTGTTTTTCTTCGGACCGCTTGCCGCACTTGCTGCATTCATTGCGGGTATCGTACGGAGCGGCAAGCCGAAAAAGGTCGACAAGTTGGATGCAGCTTAAGGCATTGAGCGTGAAGCGCCGACACCCCGGTCCGGATGGCTAAAGCAAAAAACACGCGGCCGGCAAACGGGAATCATCCGCGCGGCGCGGTTCGTGTCCGTTGGCTGAATGCCCGCCGCCGTCTGCTGTTATCAATGGCGATTGCTGCGGTCGCCGCGTTATTGGCGCCACACGATCTGCTGCTGGTTATGCGGCTGGCGGCCGGGTGGGACGGCGGCGTGCTCATATTCCTGGCGCTCACGTGGGGCGCGGTCAATCAGTGTGAGCGCGAAGAGATGCAGCAGACAGTCTTATCGCAGGATCATGGCCGTCTCGGCATACTGCTTCTAGTACTACTGGCTACGGCGGCGAGCCTCTCGACTATTTTCTTCCTTCTGCAGCGCTCGAAAGGTCTGGAGCCGCTCGAAATCGCAGGGCACATCGCGCTCTCGGTTCTAACGATTGTTTGCTCGTGGCTACTCACGCATGTCATGTTTGCGCTGCACTACGCGCACCGCTTCTACCGCGACGATCCGAAGACCAATGAGCTTGATGCAACGGGCGGCTTGCAATTCCCGGGCAACCGTGCGCCGGACTATTGGGACTTCCTCTACTTTTCTTTTGTAATTGGCATGACGTCTCAGGTGTCCGACGTGCAGGTGACGTCACGCCCGATGCGGCAGCTTGTGCTGAGTCATAGCGTCCTGTCGTTCGCATTCAATACTGTGATTCTCGCGCTCAGCATCAGCATCGTCGCCGGACTGTTATAAGAGAGCTCGAGCTAGGCCCGCAATGACAAAACCAATCGTCTACATCATCGGTACCGGCGGCACCATCGCCTCGCGCTACGTTCCCAAGGACGGCACGCTCGTCGCTGCTGCGTCCGTCGGCGAGCTCGTCGCAGCGATTCCGGACATTGAGGACATCGCCGGTATTCGCTCCATCGAGCACTCGAACGTCACCAGCGACATCATCGACATCCCGACCATCGTCGCGCTCGGTAAAGTGGTCCGCAAGGTGCTCGCCGAAGATACAACCGCGGGCGTCGTGGTTACACACGGCACGGCGACATTAGAAGAAACCGCTTATTTCCTCGATCTCACGGCTGCAGGCGACAAGCCCATTGTAATTACCGGGGCAATGAGAAATTCGATAGAGCGTGACGCCGATGGTCCACGCAACATCTTATACAGCACGATCATAGCGGCGCATGCCACATCGCGCGGGCGCGGCGTGCTCGTCTGCTTCAACGGAGAAATTCATTCTGCGCGTGATGCGATCAAGGTTCACGCGAATCGGGTCAATGCTTATGCCGGACGCGACGCCGGTCCCGTTGGTGCAGTCTCGAAGGATGGCGTTATTTTTTTCAGCCGGCCCGAGCGATCGCCGCACATCGATGTCGATACAATGAAAGAAAATGTACAGCTCATAACAATGGCGCAGGGCTGCAACGATCTACTCGTGCGTGCTTGCATAGCAGCGAAAGTGGATGGGATGGTGATAGATGGCGTCGGTGCGGGCAATGTCAACATTCCGTACTACCGCGCGATATGCGATGCGCTTGGCGCCGGCATTCCCGTGGTTGCCGGCGTGCGCATCTTTGCGGGCACACCGTACTTCGCAAAGGGACACGAGGGCTCGTTCAGATCCATGATCGAGCGCGGTGCAATCTCCGCGGGTTACCTGAGCGGTATCAAAGCGCGAGTCTTGCTCATGGTTGCACTGGTCAAAACACAAGACCGCGAAGAGATCCGCCGGTTGTTTGCGCGCGTCTCTACGCCATCGCTTCCACGATGACATCCGGAGCAAACATGGCGACCTATCCGGTTAAAACCTACGAAGGCGGCTGCCATTGCGGCGGCGTTCGCTTTCGGGTGCGCACCGAATTCTCACGCGTCACTGAATGTAATTGCTCGATCTGCAGACGTAAAGGGGTAATCAACCAGCGCGTGCGTAGTGAAGATCTCGAATTCCTCCGCGGTAAAGAGACGTTATCGATCTACCAGTTCGGGACGCGCACTGCCAAACATTATTTTTGTCCACGCTGCGGAGTATTTCCGTTTTCCAATCCGCGCACCGCCCCTGATCAGTACGCGATCAATATCCGTTGCCTCGACAGCTTCCACGAATTGATTGGCGGTCTAAAGGTCATCCCGTTCGACGGCAGGCACTGGGAGGAAGCGGCCCGGGCGATGCGCGCAGAGACGAAAGGCTAGACTCGCAGGCGCGGAGTTGCGTCCGTCATATTCGCTTGACAGCCCAAAATGGCTGGCAGAAGCTTGTGAGACGCCCGCGTGACGAAGAAAAGCGTCTGCAACTTCTTCAGCACGAGGCGGCACTTATTTATCGGGGAGGATGCTTCATGTTATACGCGCACCGTTTCATGCTCGCCGCAGCATTCGCTGTCTTCTGCTCGTCCGAAGCCGCGCCGCAAACACCTCCAAACCCTTACACAGTAGTCGACAGCTGGCCGAAGCTTCCAGCGGGCCGCACGTGGGGCGCGGCAGGCGCAGTCGATGTGGATCGCAATGGCACGGTATGGGTTTTCGAACGTTGTGGCGGCACACGCTGCGACGATTCGAAGCTCGATCCTATTCTTGCATTTGATCAGTCCGGCAAGCTGCTCAGGAGCTTCGGCGCCGGGATGTTCGTTTTTCCGCACGGGCTCGGCCTCGACCGCGACGGCAATGTATACGTCACCGACGCGGAAGGCAAAGACGGCAAGGGCCACGTCGTAGTTAAGTTCAGTCCAGAGGGAAAAGTGCTGCTCACCCTCGGCAAGCCGGGCGTTGCCGGCCCCGGACCGGATACATTCAATCGGCCGAGCGATGTCGCGATTGCCGCGAACGGCGACATATTCGTGGCGGACGGACATGGCGGCGATTCGAATGCCCGCATCGTTAAGTTCTCCAAGGATGGAAAGTTCATCAAGACCTGGGGCAAAAAAGGTCCGGCGCCGGGCGACTTTGACGAACCGCATTCGATAGCCATCGATTCACAGGGGCGTGTGTTCGTTGCGGACCGGGGAACGAACGTGCGCATCGAAATCTTCGATCAGGACGGCAACTTCATCACTGAATGGAAGCATCTCGGTCGCGCCAGCGGACTTTACATCGACGCCAAAGATAATCTTTACGTTGGCGACACGCTGCCAAACGGCAAGCGTGCCGCAGGCAAAAGAGACGGCATTTGGGTTGCCAGCGCGAAAGACGGCAAAGTCATCGCCTTTATTCCGGATCCGGGACTGACCGCTGATCTTTCTGATGCACCGGAAGGCGTCGCGGCGGATGCAATGGGCAATGTCTACGGCGCACAAACGAATTCGCACAATGTGCGCAAATATTCGACCCGCTAGCCGAAGCGATCACCCATCACAAATTGTCGAGGAACAGCATGAACGGTTCGTCATCTCTACGCATGGGCCGGCTTAAAGGTGTCGCACCAAGCTGGTGTTTACTAAGCGCGCTATTGACGAGTACGTATGCATGGGGGCAGCGCGAACACACGCTGATGCCGAGTCCGGAGACTGTGCATGTAGGGAACTTCAACGCCGCACTCAAGCCGGTGCTGACGGTGGAGTCCGGCGACATCGTTACACTCGAAAGCGCCGGCGCCATTGAGCCGGCGGCGGTCGATCAGTCGGGTGTTGTCCCGCCCAGCGCCGTGCCGGACTATGTGCGGGCGATCTATCGCGAGGTAAAAGATCGCGGTCCCGGTGGCCATGTACTCACGGGACCGATCGCTGTCACCGGCGCGATGCCCGGTGATGTGCTTGAAGTTCGCATCCTCGATGTGCAGCTCGCCGTCGATTACGGCTACAACCGTCAGCGCCCGTATCAGGGTACGCTGCCCGAGGAGTTTACGGCGTTCTGGCAACGCGTGATTCCAATCAATCGCAATGCAAAGACTGCCGAAGTGGCACGCGGCGTAGTCGTGCCGGTAAACCGGCCGTTCTTCGGCATCATGGGCGTCGCGCCGCACGGTTCGCTCGGCCGCATCAGCAGCGCACCTCCCGGAGTGCACGCCGGCAACATGGACAATAAGGATCTCGCGGCCGGTACGACGCTTTTCTTGCCGGTGCACGTTGCCGGCGCGCTCTTCTCCGCGGGGGATGCGCATGCGGCGCAGGGTCATGGCGAAGTCGACCTGACCGCAATCGAGACCGGCATGCGCGGCAAATTTCAGTTCATCGTGCGCAAGGACATGAAACTTATCTGGCCGCGCGGCGAAACACCGACACATTGGATGGTAATGGGCTTGAGTCCCGATCTGGACGATGCGATGAAAATTGCCGTGCGTGAAACCATCGATCTCATCACGGGACGTTTCCCGCACCTCACGCGCCAGGAAGCGTACATGATCGCAAGCGTCGCCGTGGACTATCATGTGACACAGGTCGTGGATGGAACCAAGGGCGTGCACGGGATGATTCCAAAGGCGATCTTTACTGGGCGGTGAGCGGGTCAAACCGAATGAATGAGCGAGTGAACGGACCTCTGGATGAATGAAGCATCGTTCAAGCGCTCGCGGCGATTGGTATTAGGCGGCGGTATTGCGGCCGCGTTTACGGCTGCAGTACCGGCCGGAGCGCAGAGCGGTGAAACGAAACGCCGTGCCGGCACGGCGGCAGAAGACGAAGCAGTAAAGCCCGCGAGCGGCGCCATCTCCCCGGTCATGACTACAGTTTCTGAGTACATCGTGCGTGCGGCAGAGCAGCCGTTGCCGGCGACGGCTCTCGAGGCGACGAAGCAGCATCTAATCGACACGTTTGCAGCAATGGTATCCGGGTCGCGTCTCCCGCCCGGCGTAAAGGCCATCGCATACGTGACGCAGCTCGGCGGCAAGCCGGAGGCATGCATAGCAGGTACGAAAATACTGACCAACGTCGTTAACGCGGCGCTCACGGGCGGTATGCTTGCGCATGCGGACGAAACCGATGATTCGCATGCGGTCTCATTGACGCATCCCGGTTGCGGCATTGTTCCCGCTGCCCTTGCGATGGCGGAGCGCCAACACGCAAGCGGCACGGCGCTGCTGCGCGCTGTCGCGCTAGGTTACGACATTGGCACGCGCACTTCTCTTGCGCTTGGCGGATACGAATTTTCCGCACAAGGCCACGACACGCACAGTTTTGGTCCGATGTTCGGCGCGACGGCCGCGTGTGCATCGCTCGCGAAGCTCAATGTGGTGCAAGTGCGACATGCGATTTCATACACGACGCAGCAGGCAGCTGGTCTGTCCAACTACGCGCGCGACACAGAGCATGTCGAGAAAGCATTCCAGTTCGGCGGTCTGCCGGCGCGCAATGGCGCGGCTGCAGTCACCATGATCGCATCAGGAATGACCGGCATCGATGATGCTTTCTCGGGTGATCGCAATTTCTTCTTCGCGTTTGGATCGAAAGCGAAGCCCGATGAGCTGGTGCGCGGTCTCGGTGAATCGTATGAAGTGATCAATACGAACATCAAGCGCTGGACGGTGGGCAGCCCGATTCAGGCACCGCTCGATTCGTTGTCCAACCTGATCAAGGCGCACAAGCTTAAGCCTGACGACGTCACGAAGATCGTCGTCCGTATCTCGAAGAGCGGAGCGAAAACCGTCAATGATCGCAGCATGCCCGACATCAATGTGCAGTACATGATGGCAGTGATGCTGCTCGATGGCATCGCGACGCTCGAAGCCGCACATGATGTCAGGCGCATGCAGGACGCGAAGGTCATGGAAGTTCGTCGCCGGGTCGAGCTTATTCCCGATGAGGAGCTCGAGCGTGCTTTGCCCAGCCGGCAGGCGATTGTCGAAGTGACTACGCGCGACGGCCAGACGTTTCGCGACCACACGAAAGACGTGCGCGGTACGGCACAAAACCCGATGACGCGTGAAGAGGTCGATGAGAAAGCGTTTAATCTGCTGGCGCCGACACTCGGTAAGAAACGCGCGCGAGAGCTGGTGGATACCGTCTGGAACTTCGAGCGGGTAAACGACGTACGAGCGCTGCGCCGATTGCTGAGAGCGTGAAGTGCCGTGGTTGCTGCGGGCGAGTCGCAGCAGCGCTATCATTCATGACTGACTGATTCTCCGGATCGTTTCCAATGATAGAAGTGAACGAGCAGATCGATGTGCCATCTGCGCCGGGCATCGTGTGGGATTTGATGGCGGATCCGCACGCCGTTGTGCATTGCGTGCCCGGCGCCGAATTGGGTGAACAACAGGAAGACGGATCGTACGACGCGGGTATCACCGTCAAGTTCGGACCCGCGAAGGTTACCTTCCGCGCGCGCGTTGTACTCGAGCTCGATGCAGTCTCGATGGTCGGCAATGTCACCGCCAAAGGCAAAGACAAGCAAGGCGGCACCCGCTTTCGTGCCACCATGACATTCACGGTGCAGCCGCAGACGCAGGGTTCTACAGTGCGGATTCAGGCGCAAGTCGAGATCTCCGGCCGGCTCGCATCGTTGGTCGAGAGCGGTGCATCGCTGGTGGTGAAGCGCATGACCAGCGAGTTTTCCGGTCGGCTGGCGGCACGCTGCGCTGAAGCGAGCGCAGCTTGATCTAATCAGCATTACATCTCATTGAGGGGACAAAGATGAAGGTCTATCAAAGGCTCGCCCACGATTTCAAGGCGGAAGGGGTATCGCATATTTTCGGCATCATGGGCGACGGCAACATGTATTGGATGCACGAGCTCGACAAAGTCGGGGTCAAGCTGATCGACGTGCGTCACGAAGGCGCCGGTCTCGGCATGGCCGACGGGTGGGCGCGATCGACGCATACGCCGGGTGTTGCGACTGCAACGTGCGGTCCCGGTGTGTCTCAGCTTGCGACTGCGCTCATTACGGCAAACCGCGCCCAATCACCGCTCGTTGCGTTTTGCGGCGAGTCTCCGACCAACGACGATGAGTACAACCAGCGCCTGGATCAGTCGCGCTTCGCGGCGGGGTGCGAAACCGGCTTTGTGCGCATGGCCACCGCTGACGCTGCGGACGACGCGGTGCGCAAAGCGTTCTATCTTGCACGTCTCGAGTCGCGTCCCATCATGTTCAGCGCGCCGATGGATATCCAGCAGCAGGAGTTCGACGACGACGATCCGTACAAACCTTCGACGACGCTCCTCCCGCCGCGGGCCGGTCTGCCGGATGCTGCCATGCTGGAAAAAGCGGCCGACATCGTTGCGCGCAGTCGCAAGACGGTAATCATCGTGGGGCGCGGTGCAAAGTGGTCAGGCGCGGGTGACGCCGTTATCAAGCTTGCCGATCGCACGGGTGCGCTGCTCGCGACTTCACTGATGGCGAAGACGTGGCTCAGTGATTATGAGTATCACGCCGGCGTGTCCGGCCTCTATGCCACGCGCGCCGCCATGCAGCTCTTTGAAGAGGCGGATTGCGTGATCGGCGTTGGTGCGAGCTTGAACCGCTACACCACCGAGCATGGCTATCTGTACCCGAATGCAACATTCATCCACATCGATGCAAAGGCGCACGTGATGATGAGCGGCGGACGGGCAGCCGATTGCTATCTGCAAGCTGACGCGCGGGCGGGCGTCGAAGCGCTCGACAACCTGCTCGAAAAAAGGTCATTCAAGTCGATCGGCTATCACACCGGTGAAACTAAAGAGCGGCTGTCGAATGCCCTCGACGACCGCACGGAATTCAAGCTCGACCCTGACACCGTCGATCCGCGTCCGGTGTGCCTCGCGCTTGATGAAATGGTACCGACCGACGTTGCCCTGTATACCGGCAGCGGCGCAACTGCGGGCTTCTCGAACATTCTCTTCAGCCGGCGGCGTCCGGTGGTGCTCGCCAGCCATTTTTTTGGGTGTATCGGGCAAATGATGCCGGCTGCGATGGGGGCGGTGTTGGCCGCGGGCAATAAGCCGGGCCTGCTGGTCGATGGCGACGCGAGCATCATGATGCATCTCGCGGAATTCGAAACGATGGTGCGCTATAACATGCCGCTGCTGATCATCGTCATGAACAACCAGATGCTGGGCGCGGAATATTACAAGCTCGACAAGCACAAGATGAAGTCCGCGCTCTCGACCATTTCAACGCCCGATCTCGGCGCGGTTGCTACGGCGTTCGGCGGCAGAGGACGCCTCGCACGCACGGTCGAAGAAGTGCGCGCCGGTGTTGCGGAGTGGGTTGCCAAGCCCGGTCCAATGATGATTGACGTGCGCATCTCACGCAGCGTAGTGACGTTGCCGTATCGCCGCATCCACTATGGAAAGGACGAATAGTCACAGGTCAGGCGCTGCGCAAACTAAGGACCCCTATCTTCGCGCAGTGTATTGACCCGCATGACCGGCGTCTTCGCAGGCTCGCAGCCATATGTTTAAGTGGTAAGCGCTGCGCCGGAATGACATTCATGCAGTCGGTGCGTTTGCTGTTTTTGCTCTTGTGCAGTGTCAGCGCGGCTGCGCAGGAGTATCCCGCACGCTCCATGCGCCTGATCATTCCAGTGGCACCCGGCGGTGGAACCGATATTCTGGGCAGGCTCATGGCGAGGAAGCTAAGTGAGATGTACGGCCAACAGGTGGTGGTGGACAACCGTCCGGGCGCGGGCACCGTCATTGGCTCGGATCTGCTTGCCAAGTCGCCGCCGGACGGCTACACGTTGAGCGTGCAGATTAATGCCCTGGCCGCCAATCACTCGCTGTACGCGAAGTTGCCCTACGACACCCTCAGAGATTTTACGCCGGTGGTGCTGATGGCATCGACGCCGAATGTTCTCGTCGTGCATCCATCATTGCCGGCGAAGACAGTTCCGCAGTTCGTGGCGCTCGCACGCGCGCGGCCTGACCAGATCGCATACGCCTCGAGCGGCAGTGGCGGCGCCGCATACCTCGCTGCCGAGATGCTGAAACTCAATACCGGCATCCGGATGATCCATGTGCCTTATAAAGGAACCGTGCCGGCGCTCTATGCGATCATTTCCGGCGAGACGCAGGCGATGGTCGCTGCCTTGCCGGGTACCATACCGTTCATTCACGCCGGCCGCGTTCGGGCGCTTGGCGTGACGAGTGCACAGCGTGCGCCATCGATGCCGGAGCTTCCTACGATGATCGAAGCAGGGATACGCGGTTACGAGTTCTCTACATGGTACGGATTGTTTGCCCCCGGCGGCACGCCGCGGGACATCGTAGCAAAGCTGAATGCGGCGGTGATCAAGATCATCGCCCAACCGGAAGTAAAAGCCCAGTTTGCACGTGATGGCCTGGATCCGGCCGGCGGCACGCCCGAGTCATTCGACTCGTATTTCCGCGCCGAAGTCGAGAAGCTCGGCGCCGTCATACGAGCGTCAGGCGCCAGGGCGGAATGAGGGCGCTCGTGCTCCGCACAGGGGTAACATTTCGTAATTCCTTCAAGTCTCCGCTGGAGCAAAGACGATGCAGATCATAGAATCGCAAGACGTAATCGGCGCTGAAGTTCGAGACATCGATCTCGCGCAGCCGTTTGCGGCCGATGATTTCAGCCGCATCGATGCCGCGTTCAACGCGCGCAGCGTGATCAGATTTCCGGCACAGCAGTTAGACGAGCCGCAACTCGTCGCGTTCGCGCGCCGCTTCGGTGACGTGGCGAAGATTTTTCTCACGCACTACGCGCATCCGCAGCATCCGGAAATCATGTATGTGTCTAACATCAAGGAGAACGGTCGCGACATCGGCCATGCGGACGCAGGCAGCGTGTGGCATACGGACATGTCGTACACCGCAACGCCGCCGCGTGCCACGCTGCTATACGCAATCGAAGTGCCGACTGAAAACGGTGTCCCGCTTGGCGATACCCAGTTCGCGAGTGCCGCTGCCGCGTATGACAGCCTATCCACTGATATGAAGCGCCGCATTGCGAATTTGCGCGCGATCCATCAGGTCGCGGGGCGACGGGCCCGCACCGGGACGGGGCAGGGCGATCAGGCGCTGCGGCGCGAGCAGCCGACCGTCGTTCATCCGGTCGTGCGCACGCATCCGTTTACCGGCCGCAAATGTCTTTATGTGAGCAAAGGTGAATGCGAAGGCATCGAAGGCATGCCGAAAGATGAAGCATTGACACTCATCGATGAGTTGGCAGACCGCACCGTCGAAGAGCGCTTCCGCCATCGTCATCGCTGGCAGGTCCGTGACGTACTGATGTGGGACAACTGCGCGGTACAGCACCTCGCGTCATTCGATTACAAATGGCCGCAACACCGCCGCCTCATGCATCGCGTAACGGTCGGCGGCAGCGCGCCCTTTTAAGACAAACCCTCGTATACACGACAGCTACAGTCGACGCAGTCTCGCAGCACTTAATGCGTAAGCTATCATCATAAAGACGCAGTCCAGGCTGACAGCGACAGCGCTGTTAACGCGATGACGGGGCTGCGGAGGATTCGCCTTCATGCCAACCAGAGGAGGGGCAGCGATGAGAACATTCTTTCATTTGATCAGAGGGATCACGGTGATGGCGGTTATCTCGCTTGTCGGCAGCGCTTCGGCATCGGCAGCAACTTATGTTTATGTCTCGAATGCCGACGATGGTGACATCGGCACTTACAGCGCGCAGGCGGATGGCTCGCTAAAGCCGGGCGCGCGTGTTCCCGCGGCGAAAATCGTCATGCCGATGGCGGTGAGCCCCGATCGACGCTTTCTGTATGCAGCGGCGCGCTCGAAACCGTTTTCGGTTCACGCGTATTCGATCGATGCAAGCACAGGTGCGTTGAAGCCACTCGCTGTTTCGCCGCTCGCGGAAAGCTTCCCCTATATTTCCCTTGATAAGACCGGGCGCTTTCTTTTCGGCGCCGGCTATGGCGCTGCGCTGATCAGCGTCAACGCCGTCGGCACCGATGGCCGCGTCGCCGCCGAACCGCTGCAGGTGATTCCCGTTGGGCGCAACGCGCATTCAATCCGCACGGATGAGACGAACAAATTCGTGTTCGTGCCGACGCTCGGCAGCGATCAGATCTTCCAGTTCACGTTCGACGCGAAAACCGGACGGCTCGCTTCTAATACGCCCGCGGTGTTTCTGATGAAAGCCGGCACCGGGCCGCGCCACTTCATCACGTCGGGCGACAACAAGTTTATCTATGTGCTGAGCGAGCTTATGGGCACCGTCACTAGTTTTGCGCTCGATAATAAGACCGGCTTGTTGAATGAGCTGAGTTCCGCATCGGGAGTGCCGCCGGATAGCAAGCTCGGACCCGGCGCTCCGCGCGGCGCCGTTGGTGCACCCGGCGGCCCGCCGCCGAGGAACACGGACAATGACATTTGGGCGGCTGATATTCATATGACGCCAGACGGCAAGTTTCTGTACATCAGCGAGCGCACGAGCAACACAGTTGCTCTATTTACCGTCGACGGCGCAAACGGCAAGCTCACGTACCAGGGAAGCACACCCACTGAGGCGCAGCCGCGCGGATTCGCGATCGATCCAAAGGGAAGGTTCATGGTCGTGTCCGGAGAAAAGTCGGACACGATCTCGAGTTATGCGATCGATCAGTCGAGCGGCGCTTTGAAATTGATCGGCAAGTACCCGGCAGGGAAGGGGGCCAACTGGGTGGAGATCGTCGCCTTCGACTGAGCACGTTCGAAGTTTGAAACAGCTAAGGTCTTTCTAATGCACCAACTTGTTTTCTTACATGGGCCCGGCGCCGGCGCGTGCGCCGATGCGTATGAATACCAACTCAAGCATTTTGCCGGCAGCGTCGCGCCAACGTTACCCGGTCACCTCGAAGGCGAACCGTGTCCGGACGTTGCGCGTTATATGGAATGGGTGCGCGGCTGGCTATGGGCGCAGGGAATGAAGAGAAATCTCGTGCTCGTCGGGTACACGCTCGGCGCGTCCATAGCGCTGCAGTACGGGCTCGACTATCCCAATGAGGTGACGGGGCTGGTGCTGATGACCGTAGCGGCGCGTCCGAAGACACGCAAGCCCGATACATATGAAATGCGGCTGCGCGCGATGAAGGACCCCGGGGCATACGAAGAGTGGCTGGCATTTCAGCGGCACACCATGCAGTTCGTAGAACCGTCGCTGCGCGAGCGCTTGATGGAACGCCACCGCCAGGTCGGGCCGTTGTCCCAGTATCAGGACCTGATGACGATAGATGCCTTCGACGTGCGTGATCGCATCGCGACGCTGAAGCCCAACTTGCTGCTGTTGCGCGGGCTCGATGATCCCGGTCAACCGCCGGAGTATGAAAAAGAAATACACGAAGCAGTGCCCGGCTCGCAGTACATAAAGCTCTCGGGCGTCGGGCACTTTCCGCCCACCGAGAATCCCGAGCAGATCAACGCATTGATCGAACAGTTTGTCCGGGCATTGTGATCGCAGATGGGTATCGCCTATGCGATGCCACGCGGAACTTGCAATCAACGTGTGTGAAGGACCCTCAAACGATCGCAGGATGGGTTGAGCAAGAGGCGCCGAGGAGCGCGGCGCAATTCAGCGTTACTGCGACGAAGCGTTAATAAACGCGTTTGACGCGGCCGAGCACGCTGGATGGTGTGGCGACGTCGGCGAGGTAGGGATGACTTGTCTTGGTATAGACACTCGTAATCTTCTTCACGTAATCGCGCGTTTCCCTGTATGGCGGGATGCCGCGATAGCGCTCCACCGTTTCTTCCCCGGCGTTGTATGCCGCCAATACCAGCGCGACGTCACCCTGGAAATATGACATGAGCCAGCGAAGGTACGCGAGCCCGCCCTTGAGATTCTCAAGCGCGTTGAAAGAATTGCTTACGCCGAAGCGCGTCGCGGTCGCAGGGATCAATTGCATCAGGCCCTGCGCGTTCTTCGGTGATACGGCCGTAGCATCGAATCTCGATTCGACGGCGATCAACGCAAGCACCAGCTCCGGATCGAGTGAATACTGCGGCGCCCAATGCTGTACGAGCAGTTGGATGTCCTTATTCGCGACTGGCGCAGACCGGGGCGGTGCTAGCGCGGCAATCGCCTCTGTCATGCAGGATGGGAGAGTGCTGCCAACACCGCGGCTGATGTAGGGCAGAAGTTCCTTCGCCCGCTCGTTGCCGCGCTCGGCGGCCATGTTAACAAGCAGCCCGCCCACACCTTCGTTCGCTATCATTTCGCGTCCGGACGCATGAATCAAACCCAGCTCCAGCAGCGCGTCGACGTTGCCGCGTGCCGCGGCCTTGCAGTACAGCGCATTGGACTTGGCGATGTCCCGGGTCACCTCATCGCCACGTTTGTATTTTTCGGCGAGCGTCAGCATCGAAGGCACGTCACCGCGCTGCGCCGCAGTTTCCAGTGACGCGATGGTCGCGGCTGGCTGGGCCAATGCGCTCGCGCACACAACGGCGAGCGGCAGAATGGCGGCCAACAAAAGCGAGACGAATTTCATCATCGTGATCGCATACCTTTAATGCCGTTCGAATGATAACCGCTTCATCCGAAAACGCTTTCACATGACTACCAAACTGCCTAGGACAACAGAATGAACCGTGAATTCTTACTTCGTCTGCGTCGTAAGGGTGGCGCGACGAGTCGATTTAGATAATCGACAAACGTTCATCCCGAGGATGAACTGACGCCAACCAAGACCGTCTGCCGAATAAACAGTTCCCCAACATCATCGTTTATTTCGTCCGTGCTGCATCCGGAATCGCCGTAACTGCGCCAATCGGCGATTTCAGTTTGCGTTCGGCGAGAACCTGTTGTGCGAACTCCGGCATCACGGCCTCTGAACGGAGCTTCTCGGCGCTGATGCCTTTGATTGAGTAGAGAAACGTCACCGCTTTGTTGATCAATTCACGGCCGTCCGCGTCAATAATGAATGGGAATAGCAAACGCTTGGCGCTGCCGCCTTGATCGTCCGGGTAAGCACCGTACAGCGCCGCCCATAAGTGCTCATCATTCATTCCGCTCGTGTGCTCTTTCACCATTCTCATAACATCGGCAGCGTTGTTGCGATCCGCCATGTAGAGTTGCGCGTCGAGCTCCGCATTGAGCCATCCTTTCACGACGTCCGGTCGTTGCTTGATGAGTTCGGCGCGCATGACGAGAAAGGAGCCGTCCATCTCATTGAAATTCGCGCCTGAGAGAATGCGCCGCGCCAGACCATCTTTCGCGAGCCGCGAGGCTACCGGTTCCCAGATCACCGTCGCATCCAGTTTGCCGGCTCGAAAGCCGCTTGTGACGACCTCGATGTTCTGGTTGAGATACGCAGCCGGCTGAACACTGCCTTTGCGGAAGATGACGTCCGCAAAACGATCGGCACAGCTTCCTTTGGGGATTGCGACCTGCTTGCCGCCCAACCACTTAATCGCCTCGTTCGTGTCTTTGAACCGCGGCGCGTCGTTGCGCGCAAGAAAGACGTTGCACTGGTCGTAGCCAAGCCCAAGCGACGAGACAATGCGCAGGTCCGCGGTTTCAGTCTTCGTTGTAGCGACGATCGCGGGGATATCACCGAGATAACCGATATATTGCTTGCCGGCCAGCATGTTGTTCACGATCACAGCGCCTGCAAGCCCGGTCTGATACTCGACGGTAGACCCAACAGGCAGATACTTCTTCCAGAACTCCTTGCCGTGCAGAACATGCACCGACCACGTCGCTGTGTAGTGCGAAGGGTGACCCACTACCAGCTTGATCGGGTCACCTGGCTTGCCGAATTCGAGATCTGCAGAGAGCGCCAATTGAGCGCAACCCAGAAACAAAGGAACCGCGCCAATCCTAAACAGACCCTTCATCGCGCTGACCATATTAGACTCTCTCTGTTAAAAAACGGCATTGGCCACCATCTGATTCTATTCCGGAAACACGCGACGTAAGGAGAAGCCTGCGGTCTGGCTACGCTACGTTGTCACCATAAGCTTGGTACCTCGGTTATCGGCGGGCTTGCACATACCTGATACCCCGACTAATCTAGATCATCAAGCTGCCGCCGCTGTATTGTTCCAGTGCGCAGCGCTGCATTTCAACGATCACACAGCTCAGGAGATCAGGCGATGAAGACGAATGACGGAATAAGGACGAGCCGGCGCGGATTTTTACTTGCCGTTGGCACGGCAGCAACGGGCGCCGCCATGGGCGTGCTGCCATTTGGCGCGCATGCAGCAGCGGCGGCAGAGGGCGCAGAAAAAATCGGCATCATCGGCTCCGGCCGCATCGGCGGTACGCTGGGCGAACTGTGGCTCAAGTCAGGACATGAAGTCATGTTCTCGTCGCTGGACATCGAACATGACAAGGCATTAGCAGCGCGGCTAGGCGGCAAGGCGCGCGCCGGAACGACAAAAGAGGCGGCGGCGTTCGGCGATGTGGTGTTGGTCGCCGTTCCGTATTCGGCAATGCCGCAGCTCGGCAAAGATCTCGCTGATACACTCAAAGGCAAAACCATCATCGACACGTCCAATCCCATTCTTGCCCGCGACGGCGATATCGCGAAGTGGGCGCGCGAGAAGGGCGCCGGTCTCGCTTCAGCGGAATTGCTGCCGGGCACTCGCATCGTGCGCGCGTTCAATGCAATCGGCTATGCGAAACTGCCCGAGGCATCAAAGCAGCAGCCGCGCATCGGCATGCCGATTGCGGGCGACGATGCAAACGCCATCACAGTGGCGTCGCGCCTCGTGCGCGAGATCGGCTACGAGCCGGTTGTCGTCGGGTCGCTCGCCATGGGCAAGTTTTTGATTCCGGGAACGCCGCTCGCAGGGGAGCATAGGCCGGACGAGCTGAAGCAGATCGCCTCTACATTGAAGTGAGGGTACGCTGCATTTCTGCAGCGGCAATCTACAGCGCTCGTGGCACCGGCGGCAGCACTGATTTCAATGCCGCGCGAGTTTGTGCTGCATCGCTCATGTAAGTCTTTGATGCGGACGATAACCCGCTGCGCATGAAAATGTCTGCGCGCAAGATGATCATTTGTTGGATCGTGGCACTTGCGACGTGTGCGCAGGTCGCGATGGCGCAATCGCCTGACTATCCGACGCGCGCCATTCGTGTGATCGTGCCGTTCGCGGCAGGCGGCGGGTCTGATGTGTACGCCCGCGTTATCGGCCAGCGCCTGCAGGAAGCGCTCGGCCAGTCCGTCGTCGTCGACAATCGCGCCGGTGCCGGCGGCAACATCGGCACTGAACTCGTCGCGAAGAGTCCGCCGGATGGTCATACATTGATGTTTACGACGTCAGCAGTCGCCATCAACGCGACACTTTATCCAAAGCTGGCCGTCGACGTACGCAAGGATCTCATCGCAATCACGCAGCCCGGATCGACCTCGAGCGTGCTCACCGTTCATCCTTCGGTGCCTGCGCGCAGCGTGCAGGAAGTTGTAGCGCTTGCAAAACGCACCAGGGGAGGACTCAACTTCGCATCGAACGGTTCAGGAACATCAAGTCATCTCGCCGGCATCATGTTCAGCCATTTCGCGCATGCGCCGCTCACGCACATTCCGTATAAAGGCGCCGCGCCTGCGCTCAATGCGCTGATCAGCGGCGAAGTGGAGGTGGCGTTTCCCGGCGTCAACAGTGTGGGACCGATGTTGCGTGCAGGAAAAGTTCGCGCGCTCGCCGTCTCGACGTCGCACAGGTCAGCGGCGATGCCCGATCTGCCGACGCTCGATTCGATTTATCCGGGTATCGACATCGATCAATGGTTTCTGCTGTTTGCGCCCGCAGGAACCTCCGGTGCCATCATTGCACGGCTGAATAGCGAAACCGTAAAGATTTTGCAGCATCCGGAGGTTAAAGCTTTCATGGCGCGTGAAGGTATAGATCCGGTCGGCAGCTCGCCTTCGGAAGCAGCCGCTTTCTTCGAGCGCGAAATTATCAAGTTCGCGAACGTCGTAAAGATCGCGGGCGTCAAGGCAGAGTAGATTGCTTACAGTGCGCCTGGGCAACCTTCCCCGCGCTACACGCGAGGGCGGGAGTCGCTAGTCGTCTATTTCTGCTCGGCGGGAGTGGAAGTGGCAGGGCCGATGCCGTGAATCATGAGTATCGCGTCGCCTTGCTTCGCCCCGTCATAATGGATGCCTTTGCCTGTGTGCAGCACGTACGTTCCTGCCGGCATGGGTACCGTGCTGTCCGGATCGAACTTCGGGCCGCTGCCGACCCACCAGGTGCCGGACATCACGACAATGTAGCGGTCGTTCGGATGGAAGTGCGGCCGGCTCATGTTGCCGGCTTTCCATTTGACGAAGTAAGCGTATGGACCGGGCTTGGCCAGATCGCCATAGATCATCGCGTTCGCAGCGGTGCCAGCTGGATTATCCACCCACTTGATTTTATCGAGCGGTGTGTACGATACCGCTGACGGATCGAGTTCCGCAGCGGAAACCGACAGTGTTATCAGCGCGCTTAGCAGAAGCAGTCTTGCGAATGTCGTGCTCATTTTTCCCCCCCGATGGGCGAGTCAAGTATGCCGCGCTTTTGTCAGCAGCGCATGCCATCGTAATCATACGCCGCAAAAAGTCGCAAAGGCGGAAATCCTGCATAGCCGGTTTCACCTGGCGTGATGACCTTTGATAAGATGGCTGCAGCGCACATAAAAAAGTAACACACGCTGAAAACTAATACGCGCTGCGAGGAACGATGATGGTCTATGGCGTCCTGCTGTTCATGTCCGGCGTGCTCGCCGCAGTTACGGCTACAGCACAGAGTGCACTACCGTATCCGAGTAAATCCATTCGCATGATTGCACCCTATCCGCCGGGCGGCACAAGCGACGTCGTTGCTCGCATCGTCGCTCAGAAGCTGACCGATACGCTGGGGCGCCAGGTCGTCGTAGACAATCGAGCGGGTGCGACCGGCAATATCGGTCACGAGATCGCCGCCAAGGCGCCACCCGACGGCTACACGCTGTTACTCACGAGCGGTGCGGCGATGGTGACGAACCGATTTCTGTTCAAGCATCTCGGGTTCGATCCTTTCAATGACTTCGCCCCGATTTCACTCGTGGCGACCGCAGCCCCCATGTTGGTGGTAAATCCCTCAGTACCTGCGCGCAATGTGTCAGAGCTTGTTGCGCTCGCCAAGTCCAAGCCTGATCAACTAACGTTTGGATCGGGTGGCGTTGGAACAACTTCGCACATCGTCGGCGAAGTATTTAAATCGGTCACCGGCGTCAGGATTGTGCACGTGCCGTACAAAGGCGGTGTACTCGCAGTGACTGATCTGGTGGGCGGCCAGATCACGATGTCGTTCGCCGACATGGTGCCGTCGGTGCCGCAGGTGAAAGCCGGGCGGTTGCGCGCCTTGGCGGTGAGCAGCGAACAGCGCTCGCCCGCACTGCCTGACGTGCCAACGATGCCGGAAGCCGGCGTCGATGCTGTCTTTCCAGGTCAATGGTGGGCAATTATCGCGCCGCGCGGCACGCCGGCCGCAATCATCAAGCGCATCAACAGCGACACCGCGACTTTCATGAAGATGCCGGACGTGCGCGAGAGACTTGAGAGCATGGGCACGTTTCCCCAGCACTCGACACCTGAGCGAGTCACTGAAACGATGAAGCGCGGCACCGAACAGATGAGCAAAGTCGTAAAGGCGGCAGGAATACAAGCGGAGTAAGCGGACTACTGCAGCCTTACATCCATCCGGGTAGCAATGCCGATGAAGCGCACCTTCGCAGTTGCAATTTGTGTTGTCACTCTCGCGTTGTCAACCGTGGTATTTGCGCAAACCAAACCTGCGGCGCCGCGCAATCTACAGATTTACTGGATCGATACCGAAGGCGGCGCAGCGACGCTGATGATTTCACCGTCTGGAGAATCGATGCTCGTCGATACGGGATATCCGGACGGTGATCGCGATGCTTCGCGCATCGTTGCCGCCGCGCAAGACGCCGGGCTCACGAAAATTGATCATGTGCTAATCAGCCATTATCATCGTGATCACGTCGGTGGTTTGGCGGCACTCGACAAAATGATGCTGCTCGGCAGATTCTACGGTCCCAATGACACGATTGAGGAAGCGAATAAGCAATGGCACGCCAGCTACAAGGCGGCGTCGGCGGGGAAGCGCACCATCGTGAAATCCGGCGATAGAGTGCCGATTAAAGGATTGCGGGTTCTCGTCGTGTCCGCAGATGAGAAAGTGCTTGCGAGACCCGTTAACCGTGGCGGGCCTAATCCGCTCTGTGCGAATACTCCGCAGATGTCGGCGGCCGCTTTTGAGAATCAGCGCATGGTGGGAATACTCGCCAGCTACGGCAGGTTCACTTTTCTCAATGTGCTCGATCTGGACTGGCAGAAAGAACTCGAGCTCGTTTGCCCGATAAACAAGCTCGGCAAGGTCACGCTATATCAGACCAGCCGTCATGGATCGCTCGACGGCGCAGGCGCTCCGGCATTTCTCGGTGCCATCTCGCCACAAATCGTCGTCGTCAATAACGGGTCTAAGAAGGGATTAGGCCAGGTCGACAAGCGCATTCAGCCCATCGAGATCGCGGGCCAGCCGTCAGTGCCTTACGAAAAAAATTCTTACCTGCGATTGGCTGCCCTTCAGGGACTCGAAGGTATCTGGCAGGGACACTTGTCGCTGCTCGACAAGGAAGCGGGCCACAATACGTCCGAAGACATGATTGCAAATCTCGAAGACAGCGCCGACTGCAAAGGAAATTGGATCAAGGCGTCCGTCACGCACAATGGCAAGATCACCGTCACCAACGGTCGCAACGGGTTCAGCAAGAGTTATGTCGCACGGGAATCGAAATCGCGGTAATCGATCGCCGTGCGACTGAGCCAACGCGCGGACAAAGCTCGTCGCCCACGCGCATGCGCGCCATCACTCTAAGCCCGTTCCATGCCATGCGCTTTCATGCTGCGGAGAGCATCGGGCGTCGTCAGGAAATCAACGAAGGCCCGGGCCGCCTTTCGCTGCGTGGCGTCGGTGAAGATCGCCGCGGTTAGCGTGATGTAACGGTGCAAGTCGCCGGGCAGCGGACCCACGAGCTCGATGCCCGACACCGCCATTAACTCCGGTATTTGTTGTATCGCGACTTCGGCTTCACCGGTCATAACGAGTTCGCCGATAAGACCGGCAGGACGGGTTTTCGCTTTTCGTTGTATCTCGCTGGTGATTCCAAGCCGCTCGATCACTTCGGTGAAGTAGACACCGCTTGCGCCTTCCGTGGTGTACGCGACACTCTCAGCCGCCAGCAAAACGCGCTTGAATGCTTCGATGGAACCGATGTCAGGGCGGGACGCGCCTGCACGCACAGCCATGCCAATGCCGCTGCGCGCGAGATCAGTGCAGCTCGCTGGCTCGACGACGCCCAAATCGGTAAGCTGTTTGATTGCTGAACCGGCGAGGACTGCAACGTCCGCACTTTCGCCATTGCGGACACGACGCAAAATGAGATTCGCTGCATCGTAGCTTACAGCGACTTGGTAGCCGCTCGCCTGCGCAAAGCCAGGAACGAGACTTTCGAGCACCTCGCGCATGCTGCTCGAAGCAAATACCGTGATCGCCGTGCGTGCTATTACGTTCCTCTCAGAATTGATAATCCCGCCGGCACTTTCAGCGGAAGACACGATGCAACGCATGACCGCAGCCCGAAGCCGCTCCTGCCGCGTGCCGCATAACCCGGCTACTCGACGCGGACAAATCTAATGATCGTTCCGGCCGGCTTCTGTATGAGCTCGAGCGCATTGCCGTTGATACTGTATTCGAACTGATTACCCGGACCAGCCATGGCAAATGCGCTCTTTGCGACGTAGGATTTCGTTGCGAGCGTATTCGCCGTCGCCGTATAAGTGCCGGCATTCAGATACAGCGCGTCGAAGACCGCTATCTTTTGCGCGTCGGTTGCCTTGTCATTTGACGGGTAATCGGGCAAAGGCTTGCTGCCATTGATGCGCGCGAAACTGTAATACTGCTTCGCGAATATCAGCAGGCCGGGCTGCGGGCTGGCTATCGGCGGCCGGTTCGGCTCCGCGATTTCCGTGACCTTCCACGCGCCGATAAGTGAGGTCGAGGCTGTCGGCGACTGAGCTTGAGCGCTCAGGATGTGACTGCACAGAACAAACAGCGCTAGCTGGAATGTGCGCACGGAAATCTCCTCTTTTGTTTACATTTGACAATGCCGCAAATTTGCGTCGCCACGTTATTGAAGTCCTGCAGCGGGCTCCATGCCTTTCGCTTTGATGACACGTGCAGCAGTCGGCGTTAACAGAAACTTGATGAGTGCTTCCGCAGCTTGCGCCTCTTTTGCCGACGAGCATACGCCAGCGGAAAACATGGTGCGGAACTGGACTTCCGGCGGAAGTGCGACTACCACCAAGCCCGGCGTCGCAAGCAACTCAGACATTTGCTGCACGGCCATCTCGGCCTCGCCTTTCACAACGAGCTCGCCGGTTGAACCGCCCGCGGGAATTTTTGCCTTCGCCTTGACTTGATCGGCGATGCCGAGTTTTTCTATGAGTCCCGCAAAATAGGCGCCGCTTTGGCCGCTGCTCGTGTAAGCAATCGATCTCGCACTGAGCAGCACGCGCTTCAATTCTTCGCTGTTTCGGATGTCGGGTTTCGGTGTCCCCGCACACACTGCAACGCCGACACCGGAACTTGCTAGCGCGACGTTGCTGCCGCGCACGATGCTGCCCTGTTTCGCCAAAGCATCAATCAATGCCGGCGTCAGGATAGCAAGGTCAGCGCTTTCGCCGTTTCTGATCCGTTCGGCCATTAGATTGGAGGTCTCGTACGCGATAGAAACGGTGTGTCCCGTCGCGCTTTTGAATTCTGGAAGGATCTGCTCCATGACGGATCGCACCGCCATAGTGGACAATACCTTGATTTCAGCGCCGCCCGCTGCCGTGCAATGCGCGAGCAAGAGAAGCAGGCATCGAATAATCCATAGCTTCCCTAATGATGTTTTCATTGTGTTTTTCCCTTAATGGCGAAGATATCATGTAACAACGTATGGCGAACGAAGCGTCAGTGCGGAACCGTTTGGACATAGCGGCACTCCAAGCGTAGAGTGCTTCTAGCCGCCCATGCAGGTGTCCATGCGTACCAACATACAATTGACGTTTCTTCTGGCTGCCGTCCTCGCGACGGCACCTGCATCTGCCGCCCTTTATAAATGGGTAGACGAGGGCGGCGTCACCAATTATTCAAACGAGCGCCCGGCAGACCCGAAGGCGCGACAAAAGATGGGACGTATCGAGAATCGGATGTCGAGCTACACGCCGGATCAGCGCACGTTGAAAGCAACCGAAATCATGCGTAACCGGCTCAATCAGACGTTGGGTACCCGGCCGGCGGAGCCGCCGCCGGTGGCGTATGAAATGCCGCCGCAATCAGCGTATGACCAGTGCATCGCGTCAGGACAACTCGGTTGCGACACGCTTGCCAATAGTTATTACGCAGCTTATTACCCGGGTTACTATCCCCGCGGACTCGCAACGCGGACCGGGCTCGGCCAACAGAATCGTTTCGGCCAACAGAATCGTTTCGACCACGGATCGAAGCTGCATCCGTTTCACACGCCTCCGGCCTACCTTAGCCGCAGGGTTCCACGCTAGTCCGATTCAACGCGAGCGCTCTGCCATTCACGGCACGATGGTCGTGAAAAGATAGACTGCGCAGATGACGAGATGGACCGCGCCTTGCAATACGGTCGTGCGTCCTGTTCCCAGTGAAAGCGTGGCGACAAGAAGCGAGAGCAGCAGCAATACGCTCGATTTGATATCGAGTCCGAGCGTCAGCGTCCATCCCGTGACGAGAGACACCACCGCAACTGCCGGGATCGTGAGGCCTATGCTCGCCAGCGCGGAGCCGAGAGCGAGATTCATGCTCATCTGAAGTTGATTCGCATGGGCGGCTCTCACCGCCGCATAGGCTTCAGGCATGAGTACAATCGCGGCGATGATAATGCCGACCAGCGCCGGGGGCGCGCCAATCGCATCGACCGCTGCCTCCATCGTCGGCGCGAGCGCTTTCCCAAGCAGGACGACCGCGCCGAGACAAGCGATTAACAGCACAGCGCTCACGAGCGCCGCCCTTGCGGTAGGCGGTGCCGCATGCGTTTCTGCATCGCTGCGGTCGTCGGCCGATAAGAAATAATCGCGGTGGCGAACGGTCTGCACAAGCACGAACAGCCCGTAGAGGACGAGCGAGACGATGGCAATGAATGCGAGCTGGCTCCGACTGTAGAACGGACCTACAGTAGTGAGCGTATAGTTGGGCAGGATGAGCGTGAGAACGGCAATCGCAGCGAGCGTCGTGAGCGAGGCGCTCACCCCGTGCAGTCCAAACACCTGTTCTTTGTGGCGGCTGCCGCCGACCAGCAGGCACAATCCCACTATGCCGTTAAGAATCAGCATCACTGCAGCGAACACGGTGTCGCGTGCGAGCGCAGTCGTCGTCGGGCCGCCGGCGATCATGAGTGAAACGATCAGCGCAACTTCTATCACGGTAATGGCAACCGCAAGCAGGAACGTTCCAAACGGTTCGCCGACGCGATGCGCCACGACTTCCGCATGATGGACAGCCGCTAGCACGCAAGCAAACAAGCCAATCGCAAGAACAATTGCGTACGTTGGGCCCTTAGAGACGAGTGTCCCGGCGAGCACAAGCCAGCCGGCTGCCGGCGCGGCGATAGACCACAGCGCCAGCGGGGCCGGCGCTTTCATCTGCGCTTATTCACAATCACGGCGACGCAATACGCCATGGGTTCGCGTAAGCTTCTTCACAGGCCTGCCGGCCGGCGCGTGTGCCATTCGGTTGCATTCTCATAAGCCCACGCGATGCGCAACACGCGCGCTTCCTGATAGCCGCGTGCTGCAATCTGCATCGAGATCGGCAGTCCGCCGGCACTGTAGCCGCACGGAATCGCAACTGCGCATAAGTCGAGAAGATTGATCGGGCGCGTCAGCCGGCTCATGGGCGCCTTGCCCTGGTCGATGGCTGTAAGGGGAGGCGCAGGGAGCGGCGATGTCGGCAGCAATAAGCCATCGAAGTCGCGCAGCAGTACGTCAATGGCCTGCCGCAGGTTCTTGCGCTCGCCCATAATTTTTACGTAATCGGCAGCGCTCATATTCTTTGCCCACCGGATGCGATCCGCGACATCGGCATCGAACGGCAGGTCAGTGCGGTCGATCCACTCGCGGTGCAACGCGTAACCCTCGGCCGCAATAATTTTGCCGACAATCACCGCCATTGAGTCGAACGATACCGGCAGCTTCAGTGTGTCGATGCGTGCGCCAAGTCCGCGCAGCACATCAAGCGCGGCCGTAAACTCGTGCGTCACTTCCGAATCGATTTCGCCGAGTTCTTCGTCCGCGAGTACGGCGAGGCGGAGTCCGGCAATACCGCTCTTGAGTCCACTCAACACATCCGACGGCGGATGCGCGTAAGTCTGCGCGTCGCGGTAATCAGGGCCGTGCATCGCCATGAACAGCAACGCGGCATCTTCCACATCGCGCGTCATGGGGCCTAGGGTGTCGAGGGTGTCGCTCAACATGAGAACGCCGTAATTGCTCACGCGTCCGATGGTCGTCTTCAAGCCAACGATGCCGCAGAGACTTGCAGGCGCACGTACTGAGCCGCCGGTATCGCTGCCGATCGCAGCCGGAGCAAGGGCTGCGCCGACGGCAACGCCTGAGCCGCTGCTCGATCCCGCCGGCGCGCGCTGCACGTCTAGATCCCAGGGATTCCACGGCGTGCCCATCGTCCGGTTCGTGCCCCAACTGCCGAACGCAAACTCCACCAGATGTGTCTTGCCCAACGGGATCATGCCGGCGGCTGTGAGTTTTTCAACTGCAGTGGAAGTGACGCGCGAGACGCGATCGTGCCAGAACATCGAGCCGGCGGTGGTGCGTCGGCCCTCGATTTCGAGCAGGTCTTTCAATGCGATTGGTATACCTTGCAGCGGCCCGCGATATTGACGCGCCTTGAACGCAGCGTCGGCGACATGGGCGGCCGCACGTGCTTCGTCTGCGTAGACTTCGATAAACGCGTGCAGTTTTTTATCATTGCGGTGAATCCGTTCGAGATAACACTCGATCAGCGCACTCGCGCTCAGTGTTCCGTTGCGTAGACGTTCGGCCAACTCGTGAATCGGCGTGAAAGCGAGGGCGCTGCTTTCACTGGTATTCGATGGTGCTGCTGATTTGGTGTCAGGCAAGGGTTGCTCTTTTCTCGATTCGTAACTTGCAACAGGGACGGAAGACGATACTTATGGGGTTCAACACCGGCTTGCAAACGTTGTGACGTAATCAAATCGCCTTGTACAAAGCATGCTTGCGATTAAAAGTGTGCGGCCTGATCTTCGGCTTCCAGTCACCGGTGTCCGATGCCTTTACCCACGCAGGACCCTGCGGCACATCCGCAGAAGCGACGCGGTATAAAGCCGCATACTTGGGTACACCGTCCGCCGGCTTATCCAGCACGTAGCGCTTGACCTCGAGCACGCCGGGTACTTTGCTGATCTCCGGTATGTGCTGTGTATCGTAGATGCGATTGAAATCCGCTTCGAGCGCCGGCGGTACATCCATCTGTACAAGATACAAATATTCACTCATCGATCGGGCCTTGTGATTTTTGTAAACGGGAAAGTGCCATACATGCTCCCAATGTTCGCGGGTGCGCCCACTGATATGCACGACGATATACGAGCGATTGTATCCATGCGGTTAACATGAGTCGAGCAGCGCCAGCGGAACCACCGGTGCTCCGTGGGCCAAGCGAATTCATCGCGTAATATTCCATAGCGACGGTGGCTGCGGGTTCTGCCGACGCGGTACGCCGTTTGAGCAGCATCACAAGGCCAGCATGAGGAAAAAACTCCAGGTCGTGAGCTTGTAGATGTCGAGCATTGCATCCATTTCCGCCTGCTGTCCGATGTCCTGCTCGATGAGGCGCGTGGCATGAGCACCCAGCTGATCTGACTTGTCGCGCCCAGTTGTCTCTGCATGTGTGGCGGGGCGGCGTTGACAATCGTCGTATCGAGAACCTGACTCAGCGTCGCGGACATCACCGCCGTCGTAATAAGCAGGCGCTCGTTGTTAGCGGGGAGCGCTTCCATCACCGGGCGTTACCGCTTACGGTGTATCGGTCCGGACCGCCGCGAGTATGCTGCATGTGGTGAGATCGAGCAGCGTCTGCTCGTCGGAATCGCTCCACCAGCGGGCGAGCCGGCTGCGCCGGCGGTGGCCGACAACGATCAAGTCTGCGCCTATGCGCCGTGCGGTTTCCGGGATGTGCTTGATCGGATTGCCATAGACGAGGTAGCCGTGCGCGCTCAAGCCACGTTCCTCGAGCCAGGCGACACCTTCTTTGAGTATCGTATCGGCGCGATCCTGATCGCATTGCACGAGCGCCTCAGTATTACCTTCGGGCGTCGCTGTCTCCAGCATGCTGCGGCATATCGCGAGCAGATGCGTCTCCGCTTTCATGCAAAGCGCAACATCCGCGCCTTGGCGCAAGGCGTTGCGTCCCTCTACGGTACCGTCGTAACAGAGCAGAATTTTCGAATACATCGCGGTCGACTAAGGCAAGCGAACCCTGACGGTCGCAGTGGTGCCGACGCGCAGCGGCCGCGCAGGATCGGAATCCGTGACGCGAGTGCGCGCAGGCATGCGCTGTGTCATATCGAGTTGCGCCTGTGCCTTGGCAAGCGCCACCTCGAAAGGCCGCGGATCGATATCGAACAGTGGATCTTCAGCACGCACGCTCTGATTATCGCGCATCTAGAGTCTTGTTACAGGTCCTGTAACTGCGCCGGGGGTTTTCAACCGTGTTCACGTTCAAGCAGGCATCGTCCGTATTCGCGTAGAGCTGGCCTTGACGCCAGTAATAGAATCCGGCGTCCAATGCGATTGCTGCCGACCACAGCAAATGCAATCCAGCGGATCAATTTGCGATGGACGATTCTATGCGGAGTGGCCATCAACGTCCGCTTTGAGTTATTGGCGAGCTGCGCACAAGCATTAGGTCAGTTCACACACGAGGCGATTGCAAGGTTTGTGGCCACGCTATCAGCGCGACCACAATTGCGTCGTATTACGTATAAGATGGTCTGCTTGGACATCGCGTATGATGGTTTCGTTGCCACTTCGGCTGCACCGCGTCACTGTGGTCATCACGTTCAGATACGTTTGTCATGTGTGCGGCGATTCCCTACATCCGGCTATCGTCTGCACCGACGAAAAGCCGCACATTGCAAATCGCTGTATCTTCATTGCCAATAGGATTTAATATTTAGCTGCTATGCGAACGCCGCCGCTCATTCGGACACTGACGCTCAGCTATGACAGCTAATCCAACAACGGACGGCGTGAGTAAGCCGCTCGATGCGACGCTCGATCGTATTCAGCGAGTACGCGCGAGCCTGCTCGAACTTCATCGCGTCCTGATTGGTTCGGAGCGTATCGAGTATGAGCGCCTGCACGGACGCGTGGAATCAAGTGGTCAGCTGCTGCAGCTCGTAGCGAACGATGCATGGTTTGCATGGCTGCATCCGATGTCGGAGGCAATCGTCCGGCTCGATGAATTTCTGGACCAGGACGACCCGCTGCAGGCGAAGGACGCGGACGAGGTGATCGAGCAAATCCGCGCAATGACGGTTGATGCAAACGGCGGCGACGATTACGCCAACCGTTATCAGGCCGCGGTGCAGCGCGATCCCGACGTCGTCATCCAACATGTACGATTAACGAAGGCGCTCTCATGAGTATGACCAACGTAAAGCCGGTCACACCGCTAAAGCCGCATACGCGCGACCTCGGCGGCTTTCAGGTGAGCCGCGTACTGCCGGGCCATCCGCTGCAGATGGTCGGCCCATTCATATTCTTCGATCACATGGGGCCAGCCGTGTTTGCGCCGGGGCAGGGTGTGGACGTGCGTCCGCATCCTCACATCGGCTTGGCAACGGTGACGTACCTGTTCGAAGGCGCGATCATGCATCGCGACAGTCTCGGCTCGGTACAACGGATAGAGCCGGGCGCCGTGAACTGGATGACCGCGGGCGATGGCATTGTGCATTCCGAGCGCACCCCGGTCGAAGAACGCACAAGTGGTCAACGCGTGCACGGCATACAGTCTTGGGTCGCGCTGCCAAAAAAGCATGAGCACGTAGCGCCATCATTCAATCACCAGCCCAAAACGGCGCTGCCCGAATTCACATTGCCGGGCGTTAAGCTGCGTGTAATCGTCGGCAGCGCATTCGGCAAGCAAGCGCCTACGCCGACGTTTTCGCCGATCCTCTATGTGGCGGTTGAGATGGAGGCGCAGAGCCGCTTCGATCTGCCCGCCGAGCATCAAGAGCGCGGCGTGTATGTTGTCGACGGTGATGTCGTGGTGCATGGCACACCGGTGCCCGCCAAGCAACTGGCGGTGTTACCCGAAGGTGAGGTGGCCATAATCGAAGCGTCGTCGCCGGCGCAGATCATGCTCATCGGCGGCGACAAGATCGACGGCGAGCGATTCATATGGTGGAATTTCGTGGCCAGCTCGCGTGAACTCATCGAAGAGGGCAAACGTCGGTGGCGCGAAGGCCGCTTTGGCAGCGTTCCAGGGGAAACAGAATTTATTCCGCTGCCCGATACGCATTGAACCAATCGTTGACGCATTGAACGGACGCTAAACCATGGCTACCTACGAGTATCCCAGCAGCGGCGGCGGCCCACTGACGCCGGCCGACTCGTCACTGATTACGATCACGCATGTGATCTATGCGCTGCATACGCTGAGCATCATCATCGGCATTACAAGTGCGGCTACGATCGTTGGCGCTTTCATCTTCGGCCTGCCGTCGATCATCGCCGTGATCATCAACTACGTGAAGCGCAGCGATGTGCGAGGCACATTTCTAGATTCGCACTTCAGTTGGCAGATCCGCACGTTCTGGTATGCCGCCTTGTGGGCGTCGGTCGGCATTGTTCTGTGGGTACTGCTCGCGATCGTGTTGATCGGGTTTCTGATCGGACCCGCCATCCTGATGCTGACCGCGCTATGGCTGATCTATCGCATCATCCGCGGCTGGCTTGCGCTGCGCGACAGGCGGCCGGTCGGAGGCTAGCCGGACACTCGCGCCGGTGGGTTAGCGATTGCCATGGCAGCCAGCACCGAACACGAGATTCTCAATGTAGACGGGCGCGAGATTCCGATTTCGAATCCGTCCAAGGTGCTGTTTCCGGACGCCGGATATACGAAACTCGATCTGGCTCGTTATTACCTCGCCGTCGCCCCGGGCGCACTTCGCGCAGCCGGCGGACGCCCGAACATGCTGGTGCGCTATCCGAACGGCATCAAGGGTGAATTTTTCTTCCAGAAGCGCGCCCCGGCATCGCGTCCGCCGTGGATCGACGTAGTGTCATTACAGTTTCCATCCGGACGCACTGCCGAAGAGGTGGTGCCAAGAGATGCTGCTGCCCTGCTATGGATGGCGAATCTCGCCTGCCTCGAACTGCATCCGCACCCCGTGCGCGCTGACGATCTCGACCATCCTGATGAGCTGCGTGTGGATCTCGATCCGGTGCCCGGTGTCGAATGGCCGCAGATACGAGAGGTCGGCCACGTCGTCAAGGCAGTGCTCGAGGAACACGGCTTGACCGGTTGGCCGAAGACATCCGGTTCGCGTGGCATGCATATCTATGTGCGCATCGAGCGGCGCTGGACGTTCGACCAGGTGCGGCGTGCGGCGCTTGCTTTGGCCCGCGACGTCGAGCGCCGGGCGCCGGCCATCGCAAGCAGCAAGTGGTGGAAGGAAGAGCGGCGCGGCGTGTTCATCGACTACAACCAGAATGCGAAGGATCGTACGGTTGCCGCCGCCTACTCGGTGCGGCCCAATGCGCGGGCGCAGGTGTCTGCACCGCTGAACTGGGACGAAGTCGATAGCTGCGAGCCGGCCGACTTTACCCTTGCGACAATGCCAAAGCGATTTTCCGAAATTGGCGATCGTCACGCCAATATGGACAGCGACGCCGGTTCGCTTGATGGATTGCTCGAGCTTTCGGCGCAACATGAACGCGATGGCCAGGGCGACGCGCCGTGGCCGCCCCAATACAAGAAAGCTGCCGGCGAGCCGCCGCGCGTGCAGCCTTCCCGGCGCCGTGCAAGCGCCCATGCGCTGATCGAGATTGGCCGGGCGCAGCGGAAGGAGGACGCGCTTGCGGGCCTCGAGCGCTGGCGTGAACGGCATTCGAAAGCGGCTGCGCATCTGCAGCCTGCAGATGTCCTTGTCGATGCCATGCGCGGCCGGTTTACGACGTGGACGCGCGTGCGTGTGAATCTGGAACACGTGCCGCCGAAGCTGCGGCCTCGTCAGGAGGCGCTCGATCCGGACGACGAGCCGCAGATGTCAGGTCCTGCTAACGCGGCGGACGGCCCGCGCCGAAAACCTTCTTCAACTCGTAAGCGGTCGTGACTTCGAGCTGATCGTAGCGGCAGTCCGCCGGCGGTTTGTCGGGCCGCCAGCGCAGAAAAATCGCAGCATGACGGAAGCGATCGCCCTGCAGGTGATCGTATTTGACCTCGCAGACGCGCTCGATGCGCAGCGGCTCCCACGATAAATCTTTGCCGCCGCTCCATCGGCTCTGCGCTCCGGGCATGCGCTGCGTGTCATTGTCGGCGGCTTGCGCCCACTCACGCCATGGATGATCTGTGAACGCGTCTTTACGCAGCGGCGCAAGCTCACCGACGAGCTGTTTGCGCATCGCCATCGTAAACGAGGAGGTCACGCCGACATGGTGAAGCACGCCATGTTTATCGTAGAGGCCGAGCAGCAACGAGCCGACGGCATCCTTGCCGCTCTTGTGCCAGCGAAACCCTGCGACGACACACTCGGCGGTGCGCGCATGCTTCACCTTCATCATCGCGCGTTTACCCGGTTGATAGACACTACCCGCCGGCTTGGCAATAACGCCATCTAGACCGGCGCCCTCGAAGCGGGTGAGCCAATCGACTGCAAGTGCGTGGTCGCGTGTCATCGGAGTGAGATAGATCGGCGGCTCAACCTCGCTGATGAGTGCTTCCAACTCGGCGCGCCGCGCTGACTGCGGCGACAACATGAGATTGCGACTATTAGCCGCCAGCAAATCAAAGGCGACAAATGATGCCGGTGATTCCTCCGCCAGCTTCGCGACGCGCGACGCCGCAGGATGCAGGCGTAATTGCAGCGCGTCGAAGTCGAGTCCTGCCGGCGTTGTGATCACAATTTCACCGTCGACTACGCAGCCCTTCGGCAACTGCTCGAGAAACCTGTCGTGCAGATCCGGAAAATAGCGGTCGAAGGGCCGTGAATCACGGCTCTGAATGAAAACGTCGGCAGTACCACGAAAGACTATCGCCCGAAACCCGTCCCACTTCGGCTCGAACAGCAACGAATCATCTTGAGGCAACACCTCCGACAGCTTCGCGAGCATCGGCTCGATCGGCGGATCGATCGCAAAAATGTTCGGGCTGCCGCCCGACTGCTTGGTGTCGCGGGATGCGGCCGGTCGGGTATTGCGCGGGGGCATGAGTCAGGTGACGGGACGTTTTGTGTACGACATATCATGCGGCCATTCGTTGCATTGTGTCGGGACCGCGATCAGGTGCTAAATCAATCTCGCGTTGATCCACTCAGAGGCTGCAAACAAGCGCCGGTCGTCGTGACGCTTTGCGATGACCTGCAGCCCGATCGGCATACCATGCGGACCCCTGAACACGGGCATTGATAGCGACGGCACATGCATCGTCGTCCAGATCATGTACACCCAGGGATTTACGGTCGCATCCGACCCTACCGGCGCTTCTCCGGAAGCGGACGCAGCGAGGAGAACGTCGTACTGATCGAATACCGGAGCGAGCAGCGTGCGGCAACGCTCGACGAGCAGCCGGTTCTCAACGTAGGTTTCATAGCTGCATGACAGCCCGTCTTTAAGGCGGCCGTTGCGCAAGCTCTCGCTGATTTCCTCCCAGTGATTCTCGATTTCGTATGTGAAGTTGCGTGCAAACTCGAAGCCGGAAATCACTCGATGCGCTGTTTCGAGCTGCTCGAATTGAACAGGAAGCGTGACGTCCGCGACATTGGCGCCCGCGCGCGCAAGCCGCTGCGCCGCATCCTCCAGCAGCGTTTGTGTCGTGCTGTCGAGTCGCGACCACGCATGCGTGCGGCAAAATCCGATGCGCGGAACATACGGTTCACGCGAAACCGGCTGCGGTGCGACGCCGAGCAGCACATCTCGATACAGCGCAACATCTTCGATCGATCGCGCCAGTATGCCAAGCGTATCGAGCGATCCGGATGCTTCCATCACTCGCGTCGCACGCAGATCGCCCCACGTCGGGCGATAGCCGAACACGCCGCAGAACGAGGCGGGCCGCGTTGTCGATCCGGTTGTCTGCGTGCCGATGGCAAGCGGCACCATATGATCGCCCACTGCGGCGCCGGATCCGCTCGAAGAACCGCCCGGCGTGCGCGTTGGATCGATGGGATTGCGCGTTTTGCCGGGATGCACATTTGCAAATTCCGTCGTCACCGTCTTCCCCAGGACAACGGCGCCGGCTTTGCGAGTGAGTGCGACGCATGCGGCGTCATTTGCCGGTCGATGTCCTTTGTAGATCGGCGTGCCGTACTCGGTGGGCATATCGCAGGTGTCGATAATATCTTTGACGCCGACCGGCACACCGATAAGCGGGCCGCGATGGCCGCTGCGATCGAGCGCGCGCGCCCGTGAAATCGCCTTCTGGCGGTCGAGATACTGCCAGGCCTGAACTATAGGTTCGCGCGCTTCAATGCGTTCGAGGCACGACCGCGTCACTGCTTCGCAGGTGGTGGTGCCATCGTTGATGGCAGCCACGATCTGCGTTGCTGTCCATTCGTGCGCCTGCGCGCGCGGCGTACCCGCGGAATTGGGCATGGTAGATTGCGAAGGCGCAATCACAGATCGAGCTTGACGCCCAGCGACTGTATGACTTTGCGCCACTTCTCGATGTCGCTGCGCAGAAACTTCGCGAATTCCTCTGGGGTGCTTTCGACCGGCTCAGCACCCTGCGCTATCAGTTGCTCGCGGAAGGCCGGCGTGGACAGTACAGACGCGAGGCTTTGATTGAGCTTGGCGACGACTTCCCTGGGCGCTCCCGATGGCAACACAACACCATGCCACGACGACGCCTGAAAATCGGGAATACCCACTTCGACCGCGGTGGGTACTTCCGGAAGCAGCGCCGAACGTCGTGTAGCAGCCACTACGAGCGCCTTGATGCGGCCCGATTTCACGTGCGGCTGAAATGCGGGAATCGTGTTGCACACCATCTGCACGCGTCCCGCAATAATTTCGGGCACTGCCTGTGATGTGCCTTTGAACGGGACGTGAACGATGTCGATGCCGACGATGCTTTTCAGGAGTTCGGCCGTAAGATGCAGTCCGCCGCCTGTGCCGATCGACGCATAGTTCAATTGTCCGGGGCGCGCTTTGACGTAATCGACGAACTCCTTCAATGAGTTCACCGGCAGCGTCGGGCTCACATACAGAACGAAAGGAAGGTTAGCGACCTGCGCGAGCGGCGCAAAATCTTTGGTCACATCGTACGGCATTTTTGTGTAAAGGCTCGGACTGATGGCAAGCGGACCGACGTTTGCATATAAGAGGGTATAGCCGTCCGGCGCTGCTTTCGCCACGTACTCGCTGCCGAGCAGTGCGCTGGCGCCCGGCCGGTTGTCAACCACCAGCTGCTGCCCAAGCGCGGTCGACCACTTTTCCGCTACCATGCGCGCTGTCACGTCCATCGATTCTCCTGACGCGTAGGGCACGACAAGGCGCACCGGCTTGACTGGATACGACTGCGCGGCGGCAGTCGCCATCGCTGTCACTAAAGCTACAGTCAAGCAGCTGCGCAGAAAAGCTTTCATGTTTCCCCTCGTGTCGTGTAAGCGGTATTGCATGCATTGATGTGAGACGAGACGCCTCTCGAGTTTAACTCCAAAAACATCGACGTCATTCATCACACGCCGGCGCGCTAGCGTTGACGCCTCATACATCTGCACCTACATTACGAAGATTAACTCGATTGAATGTTTCCCGTCAGGAGTCAGTGATGTTTGATCATGGCCGCAAAGGGCAGAAGTGGATCACCGAGGAATTCTACAAGGTGCTCGACGTGTTCGGGTTCCGCTCGGTGATGTTCGTCGAATGGGGATTCCGGCCGGCTGATGTAAAACGAACGACGGAGCGCATCAAGGTTCCGGGCGCCGTCGTTAAAGAATGGGCGCGCACTGCGCGTCAGGAAGAAGAGCTTGCGGTCGACGCCGAAAAGAATGGACATCGCGAGAGCGCGGCGGAGTTCTACTACCGAGCGGCGCTGTACTATGGTCCCGCCTGCGGCGTCATGCATCACAATACACCGCGCAAGCTCGAGCTTTATCAGCGCCTCATCCATTGCTACCAGAAATTCACCGAGTTGTTCGATGAAGCGTACGTCCGGCGCGTCGAAATCCCGTTCGAGAATGGCAAGACGATTCCCGCGATTTTGCAGACGGTGCCCGGAAACGCGACGGCGCCATGTGTTGTCGTAGTACCCGGTATGGACACGATCAAGGAGTACATGCCGAGTCCTTACCACAATCATTTCCGCCGGCGTGGCATGGCAACACTCACGATCGACGGGCCGGGGCAGGGCGAGAGCAATGTAAGAGAGACCTGGGTGACCCTGGACAATTTCGAGCGCGCCGGATCGGCGGCGATCGACTATCTGGAAACACGCAACGATGTTGATGCAAGCCGCATTGGCGTATACGGATGGAGCATGGGCAGTTATTGGGGCCCGCGCATTGCGGCGCACGACAGCCGTGTCAAGGCGCTGGTCGGTGCGATGGGGGTTTATCAGCAGAAGGACACAATTTTTAAACACAGCAAGCCCGCCTATCGCGCAAATTACATGTACATGTCGAACATTCATGATGAACAAGCGTTCGACGAAATGACGGCACAGATGACGCTTGCTCCCGTCGCCGACAGAATCAAATGCCCGACGCTGCTCGTCATGGGCGAGTTTGACGAGTTGTGCCCGCTCGAGGACGGCGAGCAGCTCTTTGAGATGTTGAAGTGCCCGAAAGAAATGTGGGTGTACGAGAACGAGACGCACACATTCGGCGGCCGGCTCCCTGACTTCTACCTGCAGGTGGCCGACTGGATGAAAGATGCGCTGAGCGGCCGAATAACGCAGGGGCACGCCCGCCGCGTGGATTTTGCGGCGCGCTGACCGGCGAGCGGTCGGGACGTCCCGGCGGCGACAGTTACATATCGTACAGAACGTGAGCAGCGCCGCCATCTATGATCGCCGGTCCTGTAAACCGGCTGCGCGTCTATCAGCGCGCCTGCCGCACGCGCCGGGATGCACTTCGATGACAGATTCTCTCCTTTACGTTGCGGACAGCTACAACAACCGTCAGCTCACGTTACTCGCTCTAAAGCGAGCGGCGCTCGGTGTTGATCTGGGCGTCGCATACGACCGCCGCGAGGCGTTCGACTATCTGCATCGGCGTGGAAAATTCGCAGGCCGCGCGACGGCACACCCGTTGCTGATTCTGCTCGATATGAAACGACAGCGCAGAGATGGCATCGAGACGCTGCGCCAGTTGCGCGCTGATCCGGTGCTTGTGGTGATTCCGGCCATCATGCTTGCCGCATACGAGGATGCGCACGACATTGCACAGAGTTACGAGCTCGGCATCAATGCATACGTCACTAAACCGGTCGACTTTGATAATCTGGTCCATATGCTGCGGCGTATCGGGCAGTTCTGGTGTACACCGCAAACGGCGGCAGCGCCACTAAGCGCTGATGAACCGAATCATATCGCTGCGCAAGCCTAACGCTGTGCGGGAGCACGCGGGCCGCAAGAGTGCACGCACGAGCGTAGTGCCCCGGCACATTGGCTTTATCCCCGACGGCAATCGGCGCTGGGCGCAAGACCGGGGGCTGCCTAAAGAGCACGGCTACGCGCACGGCATCGCGCCCGGTCTGCAGCTCTTCGAAGCCTGTCGCGCGCGTGGCGTTAAGGAAGTATCGGTGTACGGGTTCACACAAGACAATACCCGCCGGCCCACCGCGCAAAAAGATGCGTTTCGTGATGCGTGCGTGGAGTTCGCGCTCGAAGTCGCCCGACGGGGCGCCGCTCTGCTCGTGGTCGGCGATGAGCGCTCACGTCAATTTCCTGCGATCCTCAAACCATATCGCACGCGCCAGGGTCGCGGCATCAAAGTCAACCTGCTCGTCAATTATGGATGGGACTGGGATCTCGACGGTCTGAAGCGCGGAGCGCTGCGCTCCGAAGACGTGTCGCGGATCAATTTGATCGTGCGTTGGGGCGGCGGCCGCCGGCTGAGCGGATTTTTGCCGGTACAATCCGTGTATGCGGATATCTATGTTGTCGATGCATATTGGCCGGACTTCGATCTTTCACACTTCGAGCATGCGCTCGCGTGGTTCCGCGAGCAGGACCAGACGCTCGGCGGTTGAGCACGCACGCACAGCACGATGAGAATAGCAACATGGAACGTCAATGGCATCCGCGCGCGCCAGGCGCAGGTTTGCGAGTGGCTCGAACGCGATCAGCCCGACGTCGTATGTCTGCAGGAATTAAAAGCATCGCCAGCGCAGATTCCTGATCAGTGCAAGATGCCGGACTACCATGTCTACTGGCATGGCGTCCGTGCCTATTCCGGCGTCTCGCTGCATATTAGGAAGGGACTCTTCGAGCGCGATCCCGAATTCACGCATCCTGAATTCGATATGGAAGAGCGCATAGTGCAGGTCGCGTTCGGGAACCTTGTTCTTGCGTCAGTCTACGTGCCGAACGGGGGCAAGGATTATGCCGCTAAGATCGGCTTCATGAAGAAGCTGATCGAGTGGGCAAGGCAATTGCACGACGAAGGACGCAATATCGTGCTCTGCGGCGATATGAATATTACGCGCACGGAAATGGATGTTCATCCACGCGAGCGTAAGCCCGGGATCATCGGCCAGCGACCGGAAGAGCGCGAACTCTTCGAGGCGCTTCTCGGCGAACATCTTGTAGATGTGGGGCGCGCGCTTGATCCGGAGAATGCCGAAATGTTTACGTGGTGGGCGCCGTGGCGAAACATGCGGCAGCGAAATATCGGCTGGCGTCTCGATTACATCCTGGCGTCCGGCGAGATTGCGGCTGGCGCGACAGCATGTACTGTCCTGTCCCACGTCGGGACCAGCGACCATGCACCCGTAATGATGACGACGGCACATTGATGAGCCAGGGCGGTCGGCGCGGGCGGAGGGCCGCTGCTATCATCCGCAGAATTCCTCCTCGAGAAACTGGAGTTCGCTGTGAAAAATATGCAAGTGCTGCTTGCGACGCGCCCGCACGGCGCCGTCGAGCAAAGTAATTTTCGCATCATCGAGTCCGAAGTTCCCGCTGCACGTGAAGGTGAATTCGTCGTGCGCGCACACTGGTTGTCGCTCGACCCGTACATGCGTGGTCGCATGGACGATGTGAAGTCATATGCCAAGAGTGCTGTTGTGGGCGACGTGATGGTAGGTACTGCGGTCGGGCAGGTCATCGAGTCGCGGAACGACAAATACAAGGTTGGCGACTTTGTCGAAACCCGCACCGGATGGCAACTGTTCGGAGCGTCCGACGGCGGCGGGGTTAGAAAGGTCGATCCGGACTATGTACCGCTATCGGCGTATCTAGGCGCTGTCGGCATGCCCGGCGTGACCGCTTGGATAGGGCTCAACGAGCATGGCCGGCCAAAGGCGGGTGAAACCGTGGTTGTATCTGCAGCAAGCGGTGCGGTCGGCAGCGTGGTTGGCCAGCTCGCGAAGCTCAAAGGCTGTACTGCAGTTGGTATCGCAGGCGGCCGCGCGAAATGTGATTACGTCGTGAACGAACTCGGGTTCGATGCGTGCATCGACTATAAGGCCGGCGCGCTCGACGCGGGGCTCACGGCCGCGTGCCCGCGCGGCGTCGATGTCTATTTCGATAACGTCGGCGGCCGCATCCTCGACTCAGTTCTGAAGCACATGAATGCGTTTTCGCGTATTCCCCTCTGCGGCCTGATCTCCGGTTACGATGATCCGGACGCACTGGCAGTGCGCAATTTCCGGTCCTTTCTCGTCAACCGCACACAGTTGCGCGGTTTCATTTGTTCCGATCATCTGGATCTGTGGAAGCCCGCATTGAAAGAGCTGGGCGCTCTTGTACATGAAGGCAAGCTTAAGTATCGCGAGAGCATTGCTGTCGGGCTCGAAAACGCGCCGGCCGCGTTCATCGGGTTGCTCAAGGGACACAATTTCGGTAAGCAGCTCGTAAAACTTATTTAGATTTGTGATGTCGTCGATGTTGAGACGCTTGTCGTAGCTACAAAGAACTATTCGCCGGCGCGAATGATGCGAACGGCGGATGGACATGCGATGACTTTTGCATGTAGTTTGGCGTGTAGACTTCTTATAAGGACCACGTTATGCGCGCTCGTTTTTTGCAGGAGACATTCTTGAGCGTGTCGCTGGCTTTAACCACGGTAGGGCCGCTGTTTGCAGCTGACAGTTCCAGCGCCATCTCGGCACAATCGCTTGAACGCTTCCTTGGAAGCGTGCCGGACTATGCGGGCGGCACGCCGTCATCGAATATCATTTACTCGACCCGCGCTGTCGGTGAAGCCGCCAATGCGCCGGGGCGAACTGTATCGCACGGGCCTTCAGTGCTCATGATCGGGACGCCGGCCGCCAGGCAGCCGCTTTCGAGCAGCACGTTATCGGGCGGAACAATTGAGCGTCGAACCAATACTCCGCATATGGTCGAGCCGGGAATACTTGAAAGGCGATCCGTTCAACCCTATGAGGTCACCTCTCCCTGGCGGTAAGGCATCGCCGGCACAAAATAAAAACCCCGCATTTGCGGGGTTTTTATTTATAACGGATGACTGGCTTGTTCAGGTATCTGCGAGCCGGAGTATACGTGCTCGCCGCGCGCGTTCGTCCATTGTTGCTCGAGATGTCGAGCGTCCTCGGCTGAGCGTGCTCTCACGCCCATGAGGATGCCGCCTCTCTTGATGCCTTCCTCATAGTGCTTGACGCGTTCCTCAGGAATACCCCAACCGATCAGCGCGCCTACGAGTCCACCCGTCACGCCGCCGGCACTGGCACCCGCCAGCGCACCCGCGATCGGACCGGCGATAACGAGACCGAGCCCGGGAATTACCAGCGATGTGCTGGCAGCCGCGACAGCGGCGGCGATAGCACCTAATGTACCGCCCACTGCTCCGCCGATGCCGGCGCCTTCAGCCGCCTTGTTGCCAAGCTCGGTTTCGCGGCCGCCCACACTCGTGAAGTGCTTTTTACGCGTCTCATCCGACATGACAAGATTCACGTCGCTTTTGTCGTACCCGCGTTCGGAAGCGGATTGGTAAGCGCGCTCGGCGCTGTCCCTGTCGTTAAACAGGCCAGTGACGGTGTTCGATTCGACGGCCATATTGGATTTCCTTTAGTGCTATCGCTGTTGGTGACTCGATCAGCTCTGCGTCGCGGCCGAAAAAATCACGCCGCGGTGTCGCTCTTTGCCGATAGTTGTGACGAGTTCTGCTCGAGCTCCTGCTTACGCTGCATCATCCGGGCGCCGAGCTCGGCGGTGTCCACTTTCGCTTTCTTCGCTGCAGGGAACATCTCCTCTTCTTCTTCCTCGACGTGGTGCTCGACGTTTTCGCCCATCACTTTCACTTTGGCATCGTAATGGTCGCCGCCCGGCTCCAGATCCTCGAGCTCGGCGATGAGCTGCTTAACCTCATTGTGCTCGACTTCCGCTTCCTCGATCAGATCTTCCTCGTCGATAGCTTCGCGCACTGCCGGGTAAAAAATTTCCTCTTCGAGATGTGTGTGTATCAATAGCTCGGTGCAAATCTGCTTTACAAGCTCGGACTTCTCGTCGGAATTACCGTCATCCTTAATCTTCTCGAACTGAGCAAACAGCTTCTTAACCTTTTTGTGATCTTCAGTCAGCATCTTGATAGCATCTGTTTCATTCTTGGCTGACGACTTTTTTCTGGCTTGTTTCATCGCGTCTCCTAAGTTGGCTGCACCGGCCTGCGGCCGGTGATGAGTGGATAAGGGAGTCATGCGAACATTGGCAGACCTGTCCGGATGACTAGACGCAGGTTACTCACGGTCGCCCGCCGTCGACAGTAGTAAAAGAATGATCCGCATGTAGGCGCGCACGCTACACACAAGCTAAGAAAAATGTTAAGTGCACTCCGACCTTGTGTTAACGGGCACACGCAGGCCAATGATTCGTGTACTATTTTGCGGACGCGGGTCGTTCACATAAAAATCCAGGGGAGCGCAAATGAGAGCGTTTGAACTTGCAGGTAAGCAGCGCGGCGCCGCGCTGACGTGGGTGATCGTGGCGGTGCTTGCGATTGCACTTGCGGTATGGGCATTTACGATGCGCGGCGGTCCGTCGGTAAGCACAAAAATATACGCAGGAAAGCTTTCTGCCCCGACGCCATTTCCATCAGTGGTGAACAGTCCGGTGACAGTCACATATACGGTGACGTCGAGCAGTCAGGCGCGGCCCGCAAGGGCTCCCATGTCGGTTCCTGCCACCAGTTCGAGCCCGTGGACGCCTGAACGAGGGATCGTAGTGACGTTCGTCCTGAAGACCGGAGACGCGAGCTTTGGGGATGCCGGCACGACGAAGAGTGTGTCAACGGATGCGCAAGGCAACGCCACGGTGACAATCGTGCCGGCGCGCAATGGCCGCGACAATCTCAGCTACCGGTTTGCGTTAGGCAAAGATACGGTTACCGATTCCGACACAAACAGCTTTGAAGTCGTTAAGCCTTAGCGAGCCGCCCCGGTCCGTTGTCGGGTGCGCAGTTATCAAGTAGCATCACGGCGTTAGCGCGACGGTAAGCTACCGGCAGAACTACAGTACTCAAGAAAAAATGACAGCACTCAGCGTCTGGCGTCGATGCATTAATCTGATCATTGTGACCACCGTGATTGCGGGAAGCGCCCTCGCACAGGATTCCGCAAAGAAGTCATTTCCGCCTGAACAGATCAAGCAGGGCGCGACTGTTTACGCGCGCAATTGCGTGACGTGCCACGGCGCACGCATGGCAAATCCGGATTGGGCAATCGACCTGCGGACGTTTCCGAAGGACGAACGCGCTCGATTTGTTGACTCGGTGACAAATGGAAAAAATGCAATGCCGCCCTGGGCAGATGTATTGAAGCCGGACGAAATCGAGGCACTGTGGGCGTATGTCGTCGCCGGGGAACCGCCTAAGTGAATAGTCGTGCGTGGCCGCAGCGGCGCACAAGTAGCGATGACTTCGTCATAAAAAATGTAATTTCAGGGTTTTCGCTGGTCATGCTGACGTGTGCAATTGCGCCGCCGACTTCCGCAGCCGAAGGCACACAGGCACCACGCGAAGTGAATTGCGCGGACAGCGAAAAAGAAGTCACTCGCGGCCGTTCAGAGATTGCAGATGCGCGGCGCAAGCTGGATGACGGCCGCGAACAACTCGCCGAAGCAAAGAAGGACCCGGAGAAATACAGTACCACGGCGTCAGCCATCGCGCAGTCGGAAGCAAACGTCAAGCAGTCCGAAACGAACATCCGCGATGCGGAAGCACAATTGAAAGTGGTCGAAGCGGAAATCGCGCGTGCTTGCAAGAAAAAGTAGCGGCGTCTCAGCTTCTTTCAAGCACCTGTTGGAAACGTCGCTGCGACTAAATCTGCGCACATTGACTGGCCGCCGCTTATGACGTTCGACGCCCTTAACTGAATGCGCCCAACCAGTGAATCGCTGTTCTCGTCGAACCGGCCGACGAGCTGAATCCCGAGCGGTAAACCGTGCGGTCACGTGTTGGAAGACGCAACGCAGGCCTAGTTAAGGTTCACACCCCGGTTAAAGATCGGTCGGCGCGACGCTGAATGGCGCTCAGTCTATTCACGGTTCGCTTTGAGTTAAGGTTCTCTATGCATTTCGCTGAACGCCGAAATGATCGTGTCTACGGCCGACGATGGCAGTCCATTAAGAAAGCTTCCATATGCTTGCAGATTATCGCGCGCCGCGGCGATGGGCGACGCGGCTGATGTATGAGTTAGCGATTCGCCGAAGCGGGCCAGGTGGTTTTGCTCGATGTGTTCAGCGTCCAGCTCGACGCGCTTGATCGCATTGCGCAGCGCGTCTGATTCGCTGACCGCACAAGGCGCAACGCCAGCCTTGAGAGTCCGGCGCAAAGTCCTCAGTCGTGATACTACTTCGTTGCGCCACGGTGCTATCACCGCATCGATGCGGGCAACTTGGTCTTGATCGACTTGGAGATTGCGGCTCGCGAGAAACAGCAGGAAAAGCAGCACGTTTACATCGGCAGCGGCGTTGTCCTGAAGTTGGATGCATGCGTCCGCTACGCGGGGCCGGCCATAAAACGAAAGAGAAAACTGCCAGAACAAAGACTCGTAATCTTGGTGACCGTCGACCATCATACTGTCACAGTCACCGTTTTTGCTTCGCGGGCGGCGGTTCCTCGGGTGCGACGGCAGGTGCAGATTCGGTCCACCGCTTGACGACCTTGGCGTCGATGCCGAACAAGTCGAGTGCGCGGCCGACAGTTTGCGTGACGATATCAGCGACGGTCCGCGGGCGGCTGTAGAAGGCCGGTACCGGCGGCATCACAATTGCGCCATTGCGCGTTGCCTCCTCCATCAGTGCAATGTGTCCTGCGTGTAAAGGCGTTTCACGGAATAGCAGCACGACACGGCGACGTTCCTTCAAGCAGACATCCGCGGCGCGCACAACGAGTTCATCGTTGTAGCAGTGCGCGATGCCGCTTAACGATTTCACGGAGCAGGGCGCAACCAGCATCCCTTCCGTTTTATACGATCCGCTCGAGATCGATGCGCCGATGTCTTTGTAGTTGTATTGTTGATCGGCAAGCTTGCGCACGCGCTCGACCGTGTAATCAGTTTCTTCGATGAGCGTGCGCGCGCCTGACGGCGTCAGGATGAGATGAGTTTCGATATCGCCGATGTCGCGCAGCACTTCGAGCGTGCGTATGCCATATATGACACCGGACGCTCCGGTAATGGCGACGATCAGACGCCTCATGACAGACCTCGAGCGAGTCGTGATGACGCTCGTGCGTTGCCGCATGCGGCATCATCGTGTAGAGTTGCCGCCGATTGTAGCAGAAGCAAACTACGCTTCTCGCGCGCGCCGGGGTTCGAAAAGATAATGTCCTCATGACGAATGTTGCGTATCGGCTCGCGCGTCCGTTCCTTCATTTGCTCGATCCTGAGACGGCGCATCACATCACCGTGTGGGCGTTGCGCAACGGACTCGCAGGTTCTGATACTGCGTTGTACGATCCGATTCTTTCCACGCGAGCCTGGAACATCGACTTCAGCAATCCGTTGGGCCTCGCCGCCGGTTTTGACAAAGACGCCGTAGCCGCGGATCAAATCATCGCGCTCGGTTTTGGTTTTGTTGAGGTAGGCACGGTGACGCCGCGGCCGCAGCCGGGCAATCCAAGGCCACGCCTCTTTCGTCTGGATGAGGACCGCGCTGTGATCAACCGATTCGGTTTCAATAGTAAGGGCCTCGCCGCTTTTGTCACGCAATTGTCCAGGCTTCAGCGAGGCGCTTCGCGCGGTGTGCTCGGTGCGAATGTCGGAAAGAACCGGGACACAGTCGATGCGGCCGCCGATTATGCGCAAGGCATCGAAGCAGTGTGCGGACTTGCCGATTATCTCGTCTGCAATGTGTCATCGCCGAATACGCCGGGCTTGAGAAATCTGCAGGCGCGTGACCAGATGGAGGAATTGATTGCACGCGTACTCGAAGCGCGCGAACGCGGCGCCGCTGTGTCCGGGCACAGACCGCCGCTGCTGGTGAAGGTCGGGCCCGATCTGCGCAGCGATGAGGTGCGAGATATTGGCGAAGTCGCATTGGCCAGGAAAATCGATGGCTTGATAATCGGCAATACGACAATCGATCGTCCGCAAGATTTGCGCAGCCGCCACGCCGGGGAAACGGGTGGATTGTCAGGCCGGCCATTGCTGCGTAAGGCAAATGCATGTCTAGCAGAAATGTATGCATGCGTCGGCGGCCGTTTACCCATCATCGGCTGCGGCGGTGTTGCCAGCGGTGCGGATGCGTATGCCAAGATTCGGGCAGGCGCTTCCCTTGTGCAGATGTACTCGGCGCTGATCTTCGATGGACCGGTCGTAGTGGGCCGCATCAAACGCGAGCTTGCCGGCCTGTTGCGCGCCGACGGTTTCACGTCCGTTGCGGCAGCAGTGGGTATTGACAGGCGATGAGCAACGTGACGGAGGAATGGCGCGAAGATTGGAGCCGCTCGGTCAACTCTTCGCATCGTCAACTGCGACGCTGACGATAAACATGCCAGCCGACGATCCGGGTTTTGGAACGTACGTGGATATTGTATCGTTGTCGTCTAACCGTTAACCGGTGTACATATGGTTCGATCAATCGGCAGTCGTTTGACGCTCGTATTAAGCGCTGCGGTTTTTATGCTCGTGCTTTTAGCCGGTACTGCAGCCCTTGCACAGGACTGGCCGTCGAAGCCAATCACCGTTGTCATGGGATTCCCGGCAGGATCAGGCGTGGATGTCGTAGCACGCACGCTGCAGGAGTCTATGGAGAAGACACTCAACGCGCGCATCGTTACGGATTACAGGCCCGGAGCAGGCGGCAATATCGCTTCAGAGACCGTTGCTCGAGCGCGCCCCGACGGATACACCTTATTGCTGGGCACCGCTGCAACGCACGGCATCAACCCGGCGCTCTATCGCAATCTCGCATTCGACGTCGAAGCCGACTTTACGCCCATTGCGCCGCTAGTCGACGTTTCGAATGTGCTGACCATCAATCCCGACGTGATCGACGTGAGTACGGTCAACGAATTCATCGACAAGGTTAAAGCGAATCCCGGGAAATATAATTACGCCTCCACGGGCAACGGAACCGGCACGCATCTCGCTTTTGCAGAATTCAATACGAAGGCAGGACTCACCATGGTGCACATTCCGTATAAGGGCGGCCCCGAGGCATTACAGGGTGTTCTCAAGGGCGATGCGTGCTGCATCTTCAATCAAGTGCAGACCGTGCTCGGTCAGTGGCGTGCCGGCAAGGTTCGCTTGCTCGGCGTTTCTACCAAAGCCCGTGTGAACGCGGTTGCCGAAATTCCGCCCATCGCAGAAGCCGGCTTGCCGGGCTACGAAAGCTACACGTGGTTTGGATTGTTTGGACCGAAGGGACTCGATCCGCAAATCGCCAACCGGATTAATGCAGCCGTGCGCACGGCGCTGGAAACACCCGCGGTCCGCCAGAAGCTCGTCGACTCCGGTAACACGCCACGCGTCGAAACGGTCGATCAGTTTCGTGCGACCGTACATTCCGATCGTCTCAAATGGGCGACGGTGGTGAAGGCGTCGGGCGCAACGATCGATTGAATTCGCGTGAACGCGTGTTTTTTTAGCGGCCTGGCCCGCTTTCGGCGTTTCTGATTTTGATGCTGCTGCAACAGCCGGGGACCATCGGCGGCCTGCGCCTTAAGAACCGCGTGTTGATGGCGCCGATGGGGACCAACTACAGCACGACCGATGGACTATCGACCGAGCGCGACAAAATGTACTACGCCGAGCGCGCACGAGGCGGCGTCGCCATGATCATGACCGAAGCGATGGTGGTCACCGCGGAGGCGCGACCGCACCACAACTCACTGTGCTGTTATCACGATCGCTTCATCGCGGGGCTCGCGAGCATCGTGGACGCCATCAAGGCGCACGAAAGCCGGGTGTTTGCGCAACTCAACCATCGCGGTGCACTGCTGCGCCGCTCAGTGCTAAATATGGAGCCGGTCGGACCGTCGATGTGGAAGAATCCCAACACTGGCGACGTGGTCCGTCCGCTGACCGTACCTGAGATCGTGGAGATCCAGAAATTGTTTGTCGCTGCCGCGATA
>Ga0070675_100000047_pt1 | contig 76032 bp, 65 predicted proteins | sample KBSM43metaG_FD_65343 | JGI IMG/M metagenome (GOLD analysis project Ga0070675, IMG submission 65343) | Miscanthus rhizosphere microbial communities from Kellogg Biological Station, Michigan, USA - KBS M4-3 metaG | ecosystem: Host-associated > Plants > Roots > Rhizosphere > Soil ... | reverse complement strand
CTCCTTAAAGGATCTCGAGCCGGTTGAAAAAGTAAGCGATCTCGAAAGCTGCCGTTTCTGGTCCATCGGAACCATGAATGGCATTGCGCTCGATGTTCGTGGCGAATTCTTTGCGAATGGTTCCGGGATCTGCCTTCGCCGGGTCTGTCGCGCCCATTACCTTGCGAAGTTTGTCGATGGCGTTGTCGGCCTCGAGAACCATCGGCACGATTGGTCCTTCGGACATGAACTCCACCAGGCTCGAGAAGAAGGGACGCTCCTTATGCACGTAGTAAAATCCCTCGGCCTCCGCCTTTGTTAAATGGATGAGCTTCATCGCACGGATGCGAAACCCTTCCTTGAGAAGACGATCGATAATGCGGCCGGTGTTGTCGGCTTTAACGCTGTCTGGCTTGAGAATCGTAAAAGTTCGTTGCACGTAGTTCCTTTAGTTAGGGTCGAAATACTTTCATGAGTCTACAGCGCGGCCTTCATCGCATCGCCGATATCGGCGGGACTCCTGACCACGCGAATTCCGGCGGCTTCCATCGCGGCCATTTTCTCGTTCGCGGTGCCTTTCCCTCCAGCGACAATCGCGCCCGCATGGCCCATTCGACGCCCCGGAGGCGCCGTCTGCCCGCAGATAAATCCAACCACGGGTTTCTTCACGTGCGCCTTGATGTAGGCTGCCGCTTCTTCCTCCGCGGTGCCGCCGATCTCACCGATCATGACAATACCTTTCGTCTCCGGATCCTCATTGAACAGCCGGATGGCATCGATGAAGTTCGTTCCAATGATAGGGTCGCCGCCGATCCCGATGCAGGTAGATTGCCCAAGCTTGCGCTTTGTCAACTGGCCCACGGCTTCGTATGTCAGAGTTCCACTGCGCGAAACGACACCCACATTCCCTTCGAGATGAATGTGACCGGGCATGATTCCGATCTTGCACTTGCCGGGCGAAATAATTCCCGGACAGTTGGGGCCAATCAGGCGGGACTTCCTTCCTTTCAAAAAAGTCGTGGCACGAATCATGTCGAAGGTGGGAATTCCTTCGGTTATACATACGATGAGTTCAATCCCGGCATCCGCCGCTTCCATGATCGCGTCCGAAGCGAACGGGGGCGGAACAAAGATAACGGTGGCATTCGCGCCGGTCTTGCGGCGCGCTTCGTCGACGCTGTTGAAGACATCGATACCTTCGTGCTTGGCGCCGCCTTTGCCTGGCGTCACGCCACCGACAACCTGCGTGCCATAGTTGACGGCCTGGAGGGCATGAAACGTCCCTTCCTTTCCCGTGAGCCCCTGGACCAGAAGCCGTGTGCTCTTATCGACAAGTACGCTCATCCTGCTCTACCTCTTCCCCGTCGCGGCGACGACTTTCTCTGCAGCGTCCTTCATTCCATCCGCAACGATAAAGTTGAGCCCGGATGTGCGCAGGATTTCCTGCCCCTGTTCGACATTCGTACCTTCCAGCCGCACGACAATCGGAACCTTGACGCCGATATTCTTCGCAGCCTGGACGACGCCCGAAGCCACGACATCGCAGCGCATGATCCCTCCGAAAATATTGATAAGAACTGCCCGGACGCTGGGATCCGACAAAAGAATACGGAATGCGTTCTCGACTTGCTGTGCGGAAGCTCCTCCGCCTACATCGAGAAAATTAGCCGGGCTGCCGCCGGCCAGCTTAATGATGTCCATCGTTGCCATTGCCAGACCGGCGCCGTTAACCATGCATGCGACATTGCCATCGAGCTTGATGTAGTTAAGCCCGAATTTGCTCGCCTCGATCTCGAGAGGCTCCTCTTCGTTCAAATCGCGCAGTTCCTTGATGTCTTTATGACGGTAGAGCGCGTTGTCATCAAAGTTCATTTTGGCATCGAGCGCATAAACCTTGTTATCGCCGGTCACAAGGAAAGGATTGATCTCGGCCAATGAAGCATCGGTATCTTCGAATGCGCGGTAAAGCGCCATCATGAATTGAACGGCATCTCCAACAAGCTCAGGAGCGAGTCCGAGACCGAAGGCAAGCTTGCGAGCCTGAAACGACTGAAGTCCGAGTCCGGGCGTGATGTGTTCACGCAGGATGGCTTCCGGATTCTTCGCCGCCACTTCCTCAATATCCATGCCGCCAGCGGCGGATGCCATGAAGACGACCTTCCCACTCTGCCGGTCGATCACGACACCAAGGTAAAGCTCTCGACGGATATCCAGGCCCTCTTCGATGTAGACCTTCTGGACTTTCCGACCCTCGGGACCGGTCTGATGAGTAACCAGCGTCATGCCTAGCATGTGTCCGGCGAGCTGTTCGGCCTGATCTGCAGTCTTTGCGACTTTGACGCCTCCGCCTTTGCCTCGGCCACCGGCATGAATCTGTGCTTTGACGACAACGGTTCCCCCGAGCTTTTCGGCGGCCCGGCGCGCTTCCTCTTTAGTGTGAGCAATTTCGCCACGCGGAATGCGCACGCCGTAGCGCGCAAGAATCTGCTTGGCCTGGTATTCATGAATCTTCATCGTGCGACCTCGAAAAGGATCTAATTTACAGGCCCAGGAGAAAGGCTGTCAATCGGGGTCCGAGCCGGTGGGAGCCAGCCATATAGTGGAGCCGTTGGGACTTGTTTCATCATTTCCGAGAACTTCCTCGGCCCGGCGCTGGTCGTCGGTGTGCACCAGCAGGTCGATTCCAGCCATCCACAGATGCGGCCGCATGCCTCCGCAGTCATCGCTGCGGACGAAACACTCGATTCCGGCAGCCTCCAGGGCCATCCTGGCCAACTCCGCATCGAAGTGGTTGAGGTAAGTTCGAAAGATAATGAAGTCCTGTTGGTACATAGCGTCTTATTTCGCGTTCGTCAGCCTGAGAATATCGCTCCAGCTCTGGGCCCGGCCCTCAAGCACAGCGTCAAGAGCCAATTGAATCGGGCTGATGGAAGACTGCGCCAGGCCTGGCTGCGGACCCGCAATCTGCGCAGAACGAATGAACGTACTCGAAGAGGTCAGAGGCAGCGTCGCAACATTGGCGTAGAAGTTTTGGAGCTTCGTCACTGGCGTCAAATACTGCTCGACATTCGAAATATAAAACGTCGAGACCGTGGCATCGTGGTCCTTCAGGTATTGCCCTACGGCACGAAGAGCCTTTGGACCCGAGAAGTCACCAACGAGCGGAACGATTAAATTCTTTTGCTGAAGTTCGCGAACAGAGCGGTAGTTCTCTTCAGAGGCGAGGTAGCTCCAATTATGCCCGGCGGGATCCGTTGTCGTTATCACCTCCGCGTACGATGGAAACTGCGTGGACAGCGCAAGACTGATTGCCGCGTTACTCAGGCTATTTGTGGTTGTGGGGACAGGCCCACCAGGAGGGACGGGAAGCGCGCGGATTTCATCCACTGAGAGAAATGTGATGACACGGTTCGCGGACGGCAGAATCTGGACCGTATATCGGAGGTCCGTTCCATTCTTCGCGAACTCTTCATAGACATGCTCAAGGGTAATCTTGTCTTCGTCGCTCAGGCCAAATCCGTGCTTCACGACAAGATGGTCTTTTACCGCCTGAAGGGTGGTGCGATAGAACTCCTCATCTCTGGGCACTCCCGCAAACGCGCTCAATAACTCCGCCGGAGGAGCATTCCGCGTTAATGTCGCGTCAACCTTTCGTGCAAATAAACGCGACAGAAAGTCCTGCCGGTTCGCCGACAGTTCGAAAATTGCCTTATACAGCAGATGCTCGATCATGTTCTGCCGTCGAATATCGATAACGAACGCGATACTCGGCTGGATCGCCGCCATGTAAGTAAAGTTCTGTTCCGGCCCTACCCCCATGTACGCGCCGCCCGCAGGCACACGGTCCTTCAACGAAGGGATGATGTACGGGTACCCGAGCTCGTTTGAAACGAGATTCTCGGAGAGAAAGCCGCCGCCGTCCTCAGAGGAAGTCGAAACAAGCCGCCAGAACTCCGTGTCCGAAAGCTGCGTGGGAAGAGGCAGTGCTGCGCGAAACGCTGGAGTAACGACCAGCAATACGCAAAATACCGGCAGCAGCACTCGGCGAATTTCTCGCATGGGATGCATGAACAATGAGCATAAGGAATCAGGGTTCGTCTGACAAGCTGTCCCAGTGGGCGGTGAGGGTGCCCTGGCCGGAGGTGCCGGTTTCGCTGCGCACCCGACTAACTGCCTGCAGCCCGCCGAACGGCGCATTTATCACGCCAAAAGCCGTAAATTCGATATTTCCATTGACGTAACAACGTCAAGGATGATTCTATTTCGCGCTGAGTTGTGCCCTGCAAAACCGGCAGCAGGCAAAGAATGACTGAAGGTTTGCAGAAGGCTAAAGACTGAAGAAAGATTCACGCTTTTCGGGGGAGGACAAATGAAAAGGTTTCTTGCGCCAGCGGCGCTAGTGCTGCTGTTGTGCTCTCTTTCCGTCCCGGCGTTCAGCCAGGGACTTTTCTCCACAGTAACAGGAACCGTTTCCGATAGCTCAGGTGCCTTGATTCCCGGCGTCACCATCAGGGCCACCGCGGTCGCCACCGGTGTTGTCTCGAGCACCATAACCAACGAAGCCGGCGCTTATAATTTTGGAGACTTACTTCCGGGAAAATACACAATCAGCGCATCGCTGCCCGGATTTCAGACGAAGAACCTGACTGATGTGCAGTTGAGCCAGAACAACACGTACCGGTACAACTTTGAGTTGGCCGTTGCGGGTGTCAGTACGCAGGTTGAAGTCAGTGTGTCGGCCGGAATGATCCTGGCAACTCAGGGCGCCAGCGTGGGTCAGGTGCTGGATCAACAGAAAGTCCAGGACTTGCCCCTTGTCGGCAATAACATTCTGGATCTGATTACGGTTATGGCCGGCGTCGAGAATATCGTCCCGACGAATCCTCCGAGCGCATTTAATGCCTTTGGCCGCGAGAACACGACCTTTGCCGGTGTTCGAGCCGATAACGTTTCGATTGTGCGTGACGGTATTCAGATGCAGGACAACCGGAACCCCAACGGAATTTACTCGATCACCACCATCAATCCGGACCTGGTCGGCGAGATTCGCCTGATCCTCGCGCCGGTCGATGTGGAACTGGGCCGCGGCAACGGTTCGATCCAGTACACGACACGTTCAGGGACCAACAAGTACTCGGGAAGCGCTGTCTGGAGCTTCCGCAACACCGCACTGGATCCCAACACCTGGACCAACAATCGAAACCAGACCGTTCCGCCAAATCAACCGCCTGGAACCTTGCCTGTAGCAACACCCCGAAACTGGACGAATTCCAATCAATTCACGGTCAGCTACGGTGGACCGATCGTCCAAAACAAGACGTTCTTCTTCGCTCTCTTTGATTTGAATCGGAACAGGGCGCGCTCTACGGACAACTTTGCGGTGCCAACGCCGTGCGCCCGCCTGGGCATTTTCCGTTATTTCAATGGTTGGGGTAACGGCAACGTCAATACCGCGACAGTAGCCACCGGCACTGCGCCGACGCGCCCTTCTGTCAACCTTGACGGCTCGCCGGCTCCTCCGACAGGCAGTCCTACAGGAACAACCCCATACGACAATAGCCTTCAGGCCATCAGCGTTTTCGGACCTCTGCAGAGCAAGCCCACTCAGAATGACTGCTCTGACGCGGCGATCAACACGACCTCCCTTGTTCCGAATGGTGTCACCGTCGGTGTCCAGCCTGGTCAACCGGGCGGCGGGTGGGATAGTTTCCGCCAGCAGTTGGACCCGAGCGGCTATATCAACAGGGTTATGAACTTCTATCCGACGCCGAACAACTATGAGATCGGTGATGGATTGAATACCGCGGGTTATCGCTATGTGCGCAGCTACCGTGGCGTCGACAACCTGTTCGGAAGCGGCGAAGCCACAGGCGACCGTGAGCAGATCAACGTCAAGATCGACCACAACTTCACGGCGAATCACAAAGCAAATGTGAATGTGAGCTATGAAAGAGTCGACTCCGACGACGTGTTTTCCTCGTTACCCGGAACGTTTGCGAACGTGAATAAGCGACGTCCTCTTGTCGTATCGGCGGGATTCACTTCAACGCTATCGTCCACTCTGCTGAACGAAGCTCGGTTTGGAATGCGTCGCCAGGGCATTAACGTTGTCGCGCCCTGGGACCGCGACGATATCGCCGACCAAGTGAAGGCTATTCTGCCACCCGATGTAAATGGCTTCGGAGTCATCACCGACTTCAGCCCATTCAGCTTCTGCAACCCCCACAGCGGCCAGAGGCCACCGGGATCCACCAACGCAGCATCGGCTTGCTCCCTTACCGGCACCTCGTTTGAGAAGACTCCCACGTGGACTTTCTCGGATACGGTGAGCTGGACGCGTGGGGCGCACGCATTCCGTTTCAATGGCGAGTTGCGCCTCAACAGCAGCGAGACCCGGGTCCCTTCCACCAACGGCATCGCGTCGCTGAACTCTACATACGCAACGGTTTCGGGCGTGAGCTCGGTCTTTGGAATAACGACCCTGGGCATCACGGGTACAAACCCCGGCACCGGCGCCAGTAACATTTCCAACACCAATCCCTCGATGACAGGAATGCTCGCCGGGGTTCAGACAAACGCACGCCTGTTGCAGGGCTATCTGGCAGGCACAGTCACCAACGTTCGAAGCCAGTACTACCTGTCCGATCCCAACAACACGACGCAGTGGTCCAGCTACCTCGACGGTGAGTTCGTTACCACCAAGACAAAGCAGCTGGAGTTCAGTTCTTTCGCGAAGGATGAGTGGAAGGTTACTCGTAACCTCACGCTGACTCCCGGCATCCGCTGGGATTACTATGGTGTTCCCTACCTTGAATCCGGGTTGACGTCGTCACCGGTCGGTGGCGGCGCAGCAGCCTTCGGAATTTCCGGCCGTGATTTCACGGGCTGGATGAATCCGGGTGTTCACGCGGATCCAACAAGCTTCGAATTCGTTGGTCCCAATTCTCCCAATGAAGGACAGTCGGCGTACCCGAAGATCTGGCATAACATCGGACCTTCATTCGCGTTCGCCTATCAGTTGCCCTGGTTCGGTGAGGGCAGAACAACCATCCGTGGCGGGTACCAGATCACGTATCAGGGTGGCGGTCGGTTCGGTACGATTTCAAGCGCCCTCAGCGCGACGCCCGGCAACAGTGCGGACGTCGCGTTCACTCAACAGAACGTCTATCTGGATCTGACGAACCTGAATTCCGCTATTCCCTTGCCTGTCAGCGTGCAGCCTCTGCAGCCGCTGTCCACACGCGGGCCGCGCACAGCAACGCTGCAGGCTTTCGACCCCAACTACACAAGCCCCTATGTTCAGAATCTGACGCTGTCGGTAACACGCAGTCTCAACCGGAACGTCACTCTGGATCTCCGCTATGTTGGAACGTTATCCAGGAAGACCTACACAACCGTCAACCTGAATACGAGCAACTTCCTGTACAACGGCCTGCTCGAGTCACTCGACGCAGTTCGAACGGGTACTGAAATCACGAAAAATCCCGGCGATCCTCTGAGCCTCCTTGATCGAATGTTTGCTGGAATCAACTTGTGCAACCCGACCGCGCAATTGCCAAATGGCAGCTGCACGGCGGCCGCTGGCCCCATAGGTACGATCTTCAATGGTGTGTATCAGACGGCCGCCAATCAGATGAGGTCCAGCACCACCTTCCAAACGAACCTGGCGAACGCCAACTACAATGCGATCGCAGGCAGTATCAGCAACTTCAACTACTCCAATTCCGGCAGCAATGCTTTGCTTCCGGCAATTCCCCAGGGTCAGGTGGGAGCCGCCTTGCGTCTTAACGGCTTTCCCGATAACTTCATCGCAACCAACCCGCAGTTCGGCACGGCGAATCTGTTCACGAACAGCGGCTACAACAACTACCACTCGTTCCAGGCGCAGGTAACGACCCGTCCGATTCAGGGCTTCAGTGGATCAATCAACTACAACTGGAGCAAGAACCTCGGACTGGGTGCGCTGGCCAACCCTGTCGACCGCGCCGTTAACTACACCAACATCGGCAACAATCCAGGACATTCGATCCGAACCAACGGAACAATGGAACTGCCGTTTGGCCCGAACAAGCTGGTGATGGGTAACAGCTCCGGGTGGGTCGCACGTCTGGTGGAACGATGGCAGCTGGGATTGATCTATAACCTGAGCTCCGGAGCACCGACCAGCATTACGGCTACCAGTATGCTTTACGGCAACGGTTTGCCGGATGTCCGCCATCCTGTCGACTTCAACAAGGTAAAGGGCGTCCGTTGGGACATTCGCAATACGCCGACCTCAGCATTCACTGAGGGGCGTTATTTCGACAACAACGATGTGTTCGTGCACGTCGACGATCCGCTTTGCGGCGGAGTCACCAACCTGCAGAATCTCAACAACGTCGTGAACGGTGTTCAAACACGATGCACGATCAATGCTCTGGCGATGGTCGTGCCGGCAGGCACAGAAGACTCGTTCGTTCTGCCTGACGGACGGACGGCACAGATTGTTCTTCAGCATGCTCAACCGGGAAAGAAGGGCAATCTGGGCAACGCAACGGTCGTGGGTCTGGGCAACTGGCGCTTCGATGCCAACCTGGGAAAGACTTTCCGGATTTCCGAATCCAAAAGCCTTCAGGTCCGCTTCGATGCTCAGAATGTTTTGAACCACCCGCAGCCCGGCAACCCGGCGTTGACCATCAATGGCTTCGATGCGTTTGGCACCCCGACGCCTTTCGGTCAAATCACGACCAAAACGGGCACACGCCTGTTCCAGGGTCAGATGCGACTGAACTTTTAACCAATCAGGAACCTCGCTGCAGAACAGCGGGGTCACGGCAAACTAGAAAGAGCCGCCAGAAATGGCGGCTCTTTCTTTTTGAGAAATCCTCCCGTCTTATAATGGTTCACGCGTGAATGGAATGCAGACAGCACTGAAGTACCCCATAGCCCTTGCGCTGTTCCTGCTGTTTCTCGTACGGGGCGATGAATTCGAAGCTCACAACGTGGGCAATGCCATCCTCTGGAATCGCGAAATTTCCCGAATCTTCTACCAACGCTGTGTATCGTGTCATCGCGACGACGGGACGGCGTTCTCACTCACGGACTATCGCGACGTTCAGCCGCATGTCGCTAGTATCAAGGATGCCGTGCTGTCACGTCGTATGCCCCCATGGGGCGCAGTGAAAGGATTCGGCGATTTCAAAAATGATCAGGGACTCTCGCTGGAAGAAATCGAACTGATCACAGACTGGGTGGACAGCGACGCTCCTCGCGGAAACAATCCGAATTCTCTGCCCGCGGTGCCTAAGTTCCAAAAGCCTGCAACATTCAAATTGCCGAAAAATGCGATCGAAGTCCGCGGATCTTTCAGCGTGAAATCTGGTTTGAGGCTCGATGGACTTTTTGCCGAAAGAGTTCCCACAGGAGGCTCAATCAAAATCATGGCGGTGCTTCCTGACGGTTATATCGAGCCGCTGCTCTGGCTCTATGAATATGATCCACAAGTCCCGCATCCCTTCTTGTTCAGGAAGCCTCTGAATTTGCCCGCCGGAACGAAAATCGAAGGCATTCCCTCGAATGCTCGAGTGTTCCTGCTTCAAAGCAAGTAGCATTTTCCACGCGATCCTATTCGCGAGAGCCTTCCTTGACTCTTCTCTCAGTGGCCTCATAGACTTCAACGAACATTAATGAACACCCGATTTTCAGTCGTCCTGGCCCTCGTCGCATCGATTCTTCTGGGCGGAATTGCCTTTCCGGCATCAGCTCAGCGCGGCGCCCCTGTTCGTCCGGCAAGAACGTCCGATGGTCATCCCAATCTCAGCGGCATCTGGCAGGCAATTAACACCGCGCACTGGGATCTCGAAGACCATTCCCCTTCACCAAGTCAGCTGTATCAAACCGGCGCCGTCGGCGCGACTCCTGGCGGGCAAGGTGTTGTCGAAGGCGGCGAGATTCCGTATAAGCCCGACGCGCTCGCCAGAAAAAAGCTCAACTTCGCGAGCCGGCTCTCGCTCGATCCGGAAGTAAAGTGCTATATGCCGGGCATTCCGCGAGCGACGTATATGCCATTCCCTTTTCAGATCGTGCAGGCGCCAAACATGATTCTGATGGCCTATGAATTCGCGAGTTCCGATCGCGTGATCAACATGGGGAAACCGGTGGAAGCGGCCGTCGACACCTGGATGGGTACGGCGAACGGACGCTGGGAGGGAGAAGCCCTCGTCGTTGACAACACCGGCTTTAACGACCAGACGTGGTTTGATCGCGCCGGAAACTTTCATAGCGATCAGTTGCATGTGATCGAGCGATTTACGCTGACGGATCAGGATCATCTTCTCTACGAAGCAACGATCGAAGACCCGCAGATCTTTACGCGGCCCTGGAAAATCAGCATGCCTCTGTACAGACACGTGGAAAAGAACGCTCAACTCACCGATTTCAAATGCGTCGAATATGCGGAAGAGCTACTGTACGGACATCTCCGCAAGGATCCTTCAAAATAGGAGGTTTCGATGAACCGATTATTCGCTGCAGGCGCCGTGGCTCTTGCGTTGGCGGTCGCGCCGCTGGCCAGTAGCCCCATTCTCGGGCAGCAGGCCGCCAAGGCCTGGACCGCGCCGAAAACTCCGTGGGGGGATCCCGACATCCAGGGTTGGTTTTCGAACCTGAGTGAAAACGGAACGCCGTTGGAGAAACCCGCGCAATTCGCTGGACGCAACCTGGAAGACATCAAGGGTGAAGAACTCACGGCAATCAAGCAGGCCGCTCAGAACCGGACAGTTGAATCGTTTGCCGGCCCTCTGCATGCGCCGGAAGACTGGTGGCAGAAAGATCTCAACATGGTCAAAGGCAGCCAGGCCTGGTTAATCACCGATCCTCCGGACGGAAAAGTTCCCGCTTTGACCCCGGAAGCCAATGCCCGAGCCGCCGCGGCCGCCGAGGCGCGCCGCGCCAATCCTCGCGGTCCTTCCGACTCGTGGGAAGACAGAAGCCTTTATGACCGGTGCATCACACGCGGCTTGCCGGGATCGATGATTCCGGCAATTTACGGCAATTCCTATCAGATCCTGCAAACGCCGGACTACGTCGCCATCCGTTACGAAATGATTCACGAAACCCGGATCGTTCCACTCGACGGCCGTGCTCACACCAGTCCGAAAATCCGCACCTACATGGGTGATGCAAGGGGCCATTGGGAAGGCGACACGTTGGTCGTGGAGACAATGAACTTCCGCGACGAAGCCTCCTACCGAAATTCAAATGGCTCGACGTTGCGGCTGACAGAGCGCTTCACACGCGTGGGCCCCTCCACGGTGAAGTGGGCCGTAACAGTCGAAGATCCCAAAACCTGGGTGAGGCCGTGGACCTTTGCGATGCCGCTGACCATCGATGATACGCAACCCGTTCTCGAATACGCGTGCCACGAAGGCAATCTGGGGCTGAGAAATATTCTCAGTGCTGCTCGGTCCGAAGAAGAAGCGGCAAAAGCGAACAAATAGGGGGATCCGATGCGAAAAGTTCTCTTGGTGTTTGTCGCCGCCTTAAGTTTGCTCGCGCTGTCCGTTCAAGTTTGGGCGCATCACGCATTCTCCGCCGAGTTTGATGCCAATAAACCTGTGAAATTGCGCGGAACGATTGTGAAGATGGACTGGATCAATCCCCATGCGTGGCTTTACATCGACGTCAAGGACACCGGAAAAGTCGTGAGCTGGGCAATCGAACTCGGTCCTCCCAACGCCTTGATCAAACGGGGCTGGACAAAAACTTCTGTTCCCGTTGGCACGGAAGTCATTGTCGATGGCTATCAGTCCAAAGACGGCGCCCTCCGCGCGAATGGCCGCGATGTCACGTTGCCCGATGGCCGCAAGATGTTCGCCGGCTCCCAGGGCACCGGCGCTCCTGGGGATACGCCTGAAGAGAAATAACGCCTCCTCCCGGCGGCACAAGAATCCTGGATCTGAAATCATCCCTCACGGTCCCTGCAGATTCAGGTCGTACTGGATTCCCCGCCGTCTCGCCTGATCCTGAATTATTTCAGCGACTCTCAAATCAAAGCTGTCCGCTTTGCCCGTCTCGATTACCTGCGTCATCGCGACTTTGATGTGCGCCGCTCGCTCCGTGGCCAATTCGTCGACCTTGGTTTGCAGTTCCTTTCGCTTTGCAAATTGCTCGGAAACGAAAGTCGTCCGCTGTTCCTGGGTCATGCTCTTCATGGTCACAGGTAAATCAGAATCCGGAATATCTTCCAGCTTCACCTTGTGATTGACGACGTCCCAGACCAACTCACCTTCTCCGGTCACAACGACCTTGGCTCCATACTCGGCCCGGTCGATGTTCAGATACAACAAGCGATCGGCATCCGCAGCGCCCGCTGCCGCCTGCTTCGTGCGCACTTCGGCCTGCCTGGCTGCATTCCCATAGGGGACAACGGTGTGGGAAAGCTCCGCGCTCAGCCGTGCCAGTTCAGCATCAACCGGCGTGGAGATAGCCGTCATACCGCCGGACTGATCGATTTGAACGTAGGCTCCGTCAGCCATCGCTGCGATTTCCTGCCAAAACTGTGTCGTCTGTGTATCGCTTCCGCACTGAATCGCATTGATGATGATGCCGTTTCTTCTCGCAAGTTGGGCGGTCTCCGGATACTTCACGTCGTCTGGATAGTCCATGTGGGGCGGCGCGTCGCCGACGAGGAACACAATCCTTAACGTATTGGCGTCGCGGCTCCAGGAAAGGTTTTTCAACGCCTCATTCAACGCCTGGTTCACGCTCTCAGGCTTGTCGCCTCCGCCCACGGCGCGAAACTCCATTAAATGGCCGTAAATCGCATCAACATCGTCAGTCAGATCAAATTTGCGCGTGATGTATTCATCACCACGATCGCGAAAGCCGATAAGGCCGAGCTTGATGGTGGGAGTTGGTCGCCCGCTGACCATGTGACGGGCAATCGTCCAGATCTTTCGCTTCGCGCCTTCAATCAAACCTGTCATAGAGGACGTTGTATCCAGTACGAAGGCCACTTCGATCTTCGGGGATACATCGGCGGTCCGTGACTGCGCCGTTACAAACCCAGTGGCAAGGACCGGAAACAACATCGCGGCTGTGATCAAAACGAGAACAATTTTTTTCATACGATCCCCCTTTCTATTGATTCGCGGGAATGACTTTTACGGTCAGGTTGTTTGTTGTGGACTCGCTAACGTGAACCGGAGTTCCCTGAGGTTCGGCGCGGCGCAGCAGATCCGGATCGTAGTAGGCGTAGGAATCGAGGGCTTCCCAGCCGAAGACGCGATAGTCGCCGGGTGGAATGCCGCGAAACACGAAGCGTCCGCTCGAATCGCTCATGGTTGCCTTGAAGAGGTCTGTCCGATTTCGTTGACGATCTGGGACCAGGACGATGCGTGCGCCGGCGATGGGCACGGACCGCGCATCCGTGGCAACGCCATCGATCTGACTTGATCGCGAACTTAGAACTATCTCGAGGGTCCCACTCGCGACACCAGAGAAGCGTAAGGGTTGGCTCAAGACGTCCGTCTGCGCGAAACGCGCTTCCCTGGCGTAGAAACCTGCGGGCAGGCCCGTTAAGGGGCCAACCACGAATTCTCCGGCCGAAACGCCCTCGATCACAAAAGTGCCGTCGGCTGCTGGGGCTCTGGAAACCGGCGCTGCGGGTTGCAGGTTGGGCCCGAACGCGCCATCCAGCGTTGGCTTCAGCGGCACACGAATGCGTTCCCATCCCGGTATAGCACCAACACTCATACCTTCGATGCTGATCCGCCCTTGAAGAACGACACCTGTGGTTAACGTCAGCACGAGGCCATCAAGGTCTTGACTTGAAATATTGACGGAAACTCTGGCATTCGGCCGCGTCGCGACGGCAGCGACCTTGATTAACGTCTCACTCTCAACCACCACGACGGGATCCATGGCGATGGCCTGGACGACATAGGAACCTGGGGGAACATTCCGCAGTTCGAACTCACCCGTACTCGAGTCGTACTTTTCGCCGGCGCTGAAAGCGCCACTCGTGCCGCTCAGTGTGCGATACGCGAGCGAAAGCCCAACCGATGACGGCGGCTGCCCCGTGTTTAAATCCGTAATGCGGCCTCGGATACGGCGAAGTTGCTGCATGGGTACGCTAAAATCGATGCCGCTCAATTCCCCGCCTGGACTGACTTCAATCAGGGCAGCCGCGCGAGGGTCCCAAACACCGGGATAGTAGGTCAACGTGAAGCTACGGTTGGGAACTTCGTTAGGACTAACGGGCGCATTCGCCCGCGACGACGTTGAAGGCCCAGGCGGAGAACCCGCGCTGACGTAGTATCTGCCGGGTGTCAGCCAGTACAGCCGGTACTCGCCGCGATCGTTCGTTCTTGCGGTTCCTTCAATGTGAAACGCCCTCTGACCGGTCGAGTCGTACGTGGCACGCAGGAGCTGGACTGGAACACCGGCCTGCGGTTGCCCCTCGAGGTCACGAATGAGACCGCTTACGTTCCCCGCAGGAAGGAGCGCCATGATAATGCCGGGAATAGATTGTCCCCCGCCGACGCGAATAGCGGCTGCAGGACCACCCGGTGTGCGCTGCCCGTAACTGTGACGCGCGTAGCCGTCGTGAAATGCCTGAAGGCTGTAGAGTCCTGCGGCCAAATTTTGGAAGGCGAACCGGCCTGAAGCATCGGTAGTTACTGTGGTAGCTGGAGGCATGGCGTTCCCCGCTGCTGCGACAGGTACAGCCTCTGCTGGAAGGCCGCCGGTGGCGCCCATCACAATAGGATTGGTGGCGACGGAAGACACAGGAGCGACGGGCGATAGCGTCACACGTGCATCTGCGATCGGCTCGTTTGTGCCTGCGCGAACGACACTGCCCTCGATGGACGCGCCGCCGGTTCGTTGCCCCAGGGAGAGTGCCTGCAAAACCAGAAGCAATGACAGTGCAACGACCGATCGAATCATTCGGACCTCCGGGCTGGAAACTTCGGCTTATGTGTGTAGAAAAATAACATGTGTTCAGGCGTTAGTGTAGAAAAATAACATCTACTAAATTGAGTGCGAAACGCCGGATGAGGGTCTTCATGTCGCCGAAAATCCCTCACCTGAGAAATTGCCTGTTTGCTGCACCCAACCCTGAGCTATCCTTCAACCACGCTGGTTTGTCAGCGCCCCGCCCGCGGGAAGGGCTGCGCCCAACAAACAAATCTCAGATCAGGCGATTTCCTTGCGATCCTGAACGGCGGGCACAGGAGAACAAGGAGTCGTTATGATCGTGAATCTCGCGGAATTGCGACGGCGTCGCGCCAACCCACCGCCACCGGAATTCGACGCGCACAATCCGGGCCGGCGGAATCCCCTTTCCCTTGAACAGCAAAGGAAGCGCGCGAAGGATCTCCTCCATTCGCTTCGCTCGAGCGAACAAAACGCAGTAACACGTTTTCAGCTTCATTCGCCCGAAAGCCTCAACGCAGATCAGAGTCCGAAACTGCACGATGCGCAACAGGTCATCGCTCGGGAAAACGGGTTTCGGAAATGGACAGATTTCAAGGCTCACATCGATCGCATGCAGGTTGAGCGGCAGGTTACCCTTCAAGGCAGCGTGCCGGCGCTGGATGCTGGCGAACGGGCGCTGCACATCCGCTGCGGTATGGACATCCTCCATGACCTCGCGCTTGCCGGGTTTGACGGAGACTTTCTCTCGTTTTGTGATCCGTATGCCGAGGGCCCCGTACCTGAAACACAATCGTTGAAGGACTTTGTACGAATTCGCGCGAAATACCTCGAGCCAGACAATCCAGAGTCCTTCACTGGCTTGTATGCCTCCTATCTCGAATTGGATCTGGCGCGACAGTACTCCGTGGCATTCATCTGGATGGAGCACGATTCTCACGATCAACTGATCCTCGCCAGACTGCTCCATTACTTCAACGATGCACCCGCGCGGCCCAATCGACTACGCATGATCAACGTTACCCATTTCCCCGGATTTGAACGATTCGTGGGGCTTGGACAACTACCGCCGCAGGCGCTGCGATTGCTATGGGACGACTTTCAAGATGTCTCGGATGCTCAGCTGATAATGGGAAAGCAGGTATGGAACGGAGTCACGTCATCGAACCCGGAAGCACTGATGGAGATCGTGAGAGCCGGTACGCCCTCCATCCCGACCATGGGGCCTGCGCTCTCCCGTCATATTCAGGAACTGCCTTCGTCGAGAAACGGCCTGAGCATGACCGAGGAACTCACTCTGAAGATCCTTTCCGAGAAGGGGCAAATGACAGCCGCCCGGCTGTGGAGCTGGTACCACACGCGTTATGAACCGCGCCCGTTCATGGGAGACTCGGGATACTTAAGGCGCGTCGAGGGTCTTGCAAACGCCGAGCAACCCGCCCTCAGCATCAACGGCCGACTCGATGGGGCCGAAGGAGTGAACCACACCACGAAAGTAGAACTTCTGCCTTTCGGCGAGCGTCTGCTACGAAATGAAGCGGACTGGCTGGCTTCAAATCCGGCAGAACGGTGGGTAGGCGGTGTCCGGATCGACGGGCGGCAGGCTTTCAACTGGCGATTCGACGGCGATCGAGGAGCCGTGTACCGGCGTTAGCGCAAGAAATCGATGCCAGGGATGAGGAACGGCAACCGTTCCTATCGAACCCGTCCGGCTTCCGCTGTGACGGGATCAATGAGAGCTTTTACTTCAGAGATCTGTGCGATCGGAAAACCTCCGGCTCTGGCATGGTCGCGAATCAATTGCTCGTTGGCGGCGATGTAGACACAGTAAATCTTGTCGGCCGTCACAAAGCTCTCCAGCCACTGGAGGCGTGGCCCGATGTTCTGTACGACGTCGCAGGCTTTGCGCGATATTGCCTGAAGCTCCTCGGGCGAGAACTTACCGATGCCCGGAATGTGCCGTTCAATGATGTACCTTGGCATGCTTCTCCTCCTGCGGTTGAGCGTTGTCACAGATTGTACGTCCGGGAGGGTCGCAGCTCTGGAGTTTATGCAGCAGTCAGGAAGGAAGCTCGGATCGTCGAGGATTGGGAAATCACCAAACCCAACCGTGACGATCCTCGCCCCGGGGTTGGCATTACCGTGCTATTGAGAAGCGTGTTCTTCCGAACCCTTCAGAACGACGCCAGTTGCAAGAAGCCCCACCGGCAGAATCCATCCTGGAAGGCCAAACTTGAAAACCCCAATACCCAACGCGATCAGCATTCCGATCATGATTAGCGCACGCATTCCAGAAAAACCCATCGTGTCCTCCTTGTCAGACACCGAGGGTAGGGGTGGGACATGCTGGATACAACTTTTGTTAATCGGCGGATTAGGCGTCCAGGGACAGGACTAGAAGCGTGCAGTCGTCGGCAATCTCCCGGCCGCGAGAGAATCGGTTCAGGTCCTCAGACAGGAACTCGACGAGCTTCTCAGGCCCCTGCCCGGCATAGAGGCGGAGCGCCTTCATCAACCCTTCGATCTCGTACATGTTCTCGCTGGAATCTTCACATTCCGTCACACCATCCGTGTAAAAGAGGACGCAATCCCCCCGATCCAGAACGAATTCGCTGCAGGGAATGGATTCCAGCTCCATCAGGAGCAGAGGACAAGTGGCTTCGAATTGCAGCAACTCGACATTCCCCCGCCTTAGGAGCAAAGGCGGAAGGTGCCCGCAACATGCTCCGCGTATCCGCAGAGACTTCGCGCTCACCACAGCGTAAAACGCTGTCGCCAGCATCGACGAACCCCACATGAAACTAAACTGCCGATTAATGAACTGCAGAACGCCGGCGGGATCTGTCTTGGCCCCCGGGCAGGCGTGAAATACTGCCCGGATCATCGCCATCACAATCGCTGATGATGCGCCGTGGCCCGAAACATCGACGATCAGAATTCCGAACTCATCGTCCGAAACGCGCACAACGTCATAGTAGTCGCCGCCAACATGGCGGCTTGTTTCGTAATAGGCAGCAAATCTCATCCCATCGGGGCGAGGCAAAGGCCGCGGAAGAATTAGTCGCTGCATTTCCGCCGCGCTCGTTAGTTCCTTCTCGAGTTCATCACGACTCTTACGGACCTCCCGCTCCAGCCGGCGGACAGCAAGGTGATTCGAGACGCGAGCCAGCACCTCTTCGGCCTGAATAGGTTTAGTAATGTAGTCAACGGCTCCGAGCTGCAGGCCCGCTACCTTGTCCGCGACTTCACCAAGGGCGGACAGGAAAATAACCGCAATGTCCTGCGTTGAGGCATCCGACTTGATCCTTCGGCAGACCTCAAACCCATCGATCTCCGGCATCATCACATCGAGCAGGATCAAATCCGGATGCGTTCGGTAGGCGATCTCGATCGCAGACTTCCCATTGGTCGCCACGAGGATGCGATGCCCTGTGCCGTCCAGCGTGCGAACAAGGACCTGGATATTTACGGGGCTGTCGTCAACGACAAGTATGGTGGAAGGCACCACTAATCTCACGGGATCCACAGAACTCGCGCTAGTCGACACGTTGCCCCTTTGACTTGATCTGCAGCGACTCTGCAAGCTGAGTGAGGGCAGCAAAGTCAAACTTTGCGCGCAACCGCGCTATGTGACTTCCGATTTTTGCCTCTGTCGCACTTCCCTTCCCGAGTTCAAGGACGATCGCATCGAGCTCAGCAATATTGCCAATCGAGGTCGCCTCCGCAAGCCTCTTGCCGATTTCAGTTAGGGAGCCGTCGGTTGGAATAAACGTCTCGGCATCCTCTTCAGTTTCCTCAATCGCCGCGATGAAATGTCTTTTGGTATGGCGCTGCAGCTTTTGAAACAATTGCTCCGCACGAATCGGTTTCGAGATGAAGTCCACACAGCCGGCATCAAACGCGGCCTGTCGAGAATCTCCGAACGCACTCGCGGTTACCATGATGATGGGTATCGATTTAGTGGCTGGCTCGGAGAGGATCTTGCGTGTGGCCTGCAATCCGTCGAGGTCGTGCATTCTCAGGTCCATGAGAACAACGTCAGGCTTATGTTCCGTTGTCAGAGAGACAGCCTCAATCCCTCCGCCCGCTGCAATAACATGCACGCCTGCGCTCTCGAGAAGACTTGCCAGAATACGACGATTCACGGCGCTGTCATCCGCAACGAGAGCCGTCAATTGTTCCCCGGGCGTTAGCTGCGCATCGAAAAGTGGTTCCTCCTCCTGGGCTTCACTGGCGGGCTGTGCACCCTCCGCGACGACAAGGGGGAGGGTAAAATAGAAGGAACTTCCCTGCCCTACCTTGCTTCGGACACTCAGTTCGCCGCCCATGGAATTGACGAGACGTTGGCTGATCGTCAGCCCAAGACCGGTGCCGCCCGCGGAAGAACCGGCGCGTGTTTGCCGGAATGCCTGGAAGATGGCCTGAAGACTCTCTTCTTCAATCCCGATTCCTGTGTCGCGCACTTCGCAGTAGAGCCGGTCGCCTTCTGCACGGCCCAGAATGAGTATGACTTCGCCTTCCGGAGTAAATTTGACCGCGTTCCCCAGCAGATTGAGAAGAACCTGGCGGAGGTGCCGGCCATCGATAACAATGTGGGTTGGCACGTCTGGATCCACTTCAATCGTGAACAACAGGCCTTTCCGGCGCGCCGGTTCTGCGATCACGTGTCTCAGATCGACCGTAAGCTGTCGAAGGTCCGTCGGTCGCAGTTCCAGCTCAAATCGCCCTGCTTCGATCTTCGACAGGTCGAGAACATCGTTGATGAGGTCCAGGAGGTGGGATCCACAATTGGCAATCGCATCCAAGGACTCGCGCTGATCGGCAGTCAAACTATGGCTTCGTTGCAGGAGTTGCGTATAACCCAGAACACCGTTCAGTGGCGTTCTCAGTTCGTGGCTCATGTTTGCAAGAAACTCGCTCTTGGCGCGCGTTGCCGCTTCCGCCGACTCCTTTGCGCTGCGCAATTCGGACTCATGCTGGCGCCTCTCGGAAATGTCCCGGAGAAATGCGCCAAAAAAATGCCCTTCGCCTGAGCTAATGGGATTGGTGATTGTGATTTCGATTGGAAACTCGTGCCCCTTACGGTGGAGCGCCGATAGTTCCAGGCGCTGATTCACAACGGGAGCTTCGCCGGAACTCAGAAATCGCTTGAGTCCCGTTTTGTGAGCCTCGCGGAAGGGGAGCGGGATAAGCAGGTCGGCAAGAGATTGACCGATCGCTTCCGAGGTGGACCATCCGAACGTTGCAGCAGCCTGGGCATTCCACATCACGATGTGGCCATCAGAGTTCATTCCAACGAAAGCATCGTGTGCCGTATCCACAATCAAACTCGAGCGCGCCTCGCTCTGCGCGAGCCGCTGGACAGCTTCTCTGCGGTCGGCGTCGGACAGCGCCACAACGATGAGGTTCGCGAGGGACAGGGCAAAGTTCTGCTCGTCAGCAGTCCAGACTCGTCCGTCACCCACATGCTCCAGACAAAGCACACCAATGGTCGCGTCGTTCTGGCGAAGGGGCACATCGAGCATTGCGCCAATGCCAAGGGGTTTCAGGTAAGTCTCTGAGAACTCCGAAGTCCGGCTGTCGTCATGAGCGTCAGTGGCTGGTATGAGGCGCTCAGTTTCCAGAGCCTGAAAATAGATCGGGAAATCCGACCGCTCGAGAACTTGACCGGACGAATGCCGGTTGGCCGACTGTTCGAAAAGGTCCAGGCAACGAATCACCGAGTTGTCGGATTGAAACCGCCACATGCTGGCGCGCTGGACATAGACGGTACTCGAAGCCATCTCAAGGATGTCGCGCAAGCGGTCCTGAAAAACGGCACTGCCACCGGCCTGTCGCGCTGTCAGTTCCGTGAGAGCTTTGTTTTCTGTCGTCAAACGCTGCTCGCTCGCTCGCAAAGCCTGCTCTGCATTCACCCGCTCCGTCACATCGTGAAAGACGCTCAAGGCAGCAGGCTCACCATCGAACGTAACGACCCTCGAGTACACCTCGGCCCAAAATGACTCTCCCAAAGGTGTCTTGAGCTGAATAAGGAGACCTTCCGACTGGCCCGTCTTTTGAAGTTGCTCGAGCATCACCGCGCGTTGCGCCGGATCAACATAGAAATCGCGCGCGTGGAGGCCAATCGCTTCGGCCGCAGGCACGCCAAAGCGCTCCGCCGTGCGTTCGTTTACCGCAAGAACCCGATTACTGGCGATCGAGGTCACCGCCGCAGGAAAAGGACTGATATCAAAGAGATGACGGAAACGAGCCTCACTATCCTGGAGCCGTTTTGCCGAGGACCGGTTCGATTCGCTGGACTCCTCCAGGCGGCGATAGAAGATTCCGGACATCGCGATGCTCGTACCCATTATCGTGGTGAGAAAAAGCAGGAACATCACTTCGGGAGATTCGTGAACTACCTTGCGGTAAACGAGGGCGGTGCCTGCGGAAAACATCGCGACCAGGACACCGAAAACCAACAATGTTTTTTGCCGAAACATCAGAGGAAGCGACGCGCTTCTTGTCTCCTTGCCTTAACTCTACAGGCCAAGCATTTTCTGAAAGTTTCACTGGGAATTCGAGCGAAATCGATTTTCGGGACAGACTCTGAATTCAACGCCCTTCGATTTCACCGCGAGTGCTCCGATCAAGCGCGCTCTGATCGGCTCGATTTTTCAGGCGTACCAGGAAGCGGCTGGTCCCTGATCCGATGGGACGCATACTGTTGAACATCGCCTGCGTGATCCGCCAGACGCCGTCATCCAGCTTCCACACCGTGAGAAAGCGACCGTCGTCCCGAATGCGTTCGCCCCCATGAAGGGGCTGAATCGCGACCATGTAGGCAAAGCGCTCAACAGCCCAGTCGCCCATGAGACTGACCTCCCGCTCAATTTCAGCAAATGTCACGATACTGAAATCGGCGAAGTATTCCTGGTGCCATTCCTCAAGTTCCTTTTTGCCCCACAGCGACATGTCATTCGGAGGCATCAGGACAGCATTGTCCGTGTAGAGAGAAACAATCGTCGGGATGTCACCTGCTTTAACAGAATCTATGAATCGCTGGTGTTGTTCCATAAGGGGATCGGTCTGGACTACCCGTTCTACGCTCATGTTGCCTCCTTCCAAGGATTGTTGATACGGAGGTTCAAGGTTAAACGTGTTCGAGTTCTGCGCCAAGCATTTGCTAGAATCGCTCCAGATTTTCGCGGACCCAAATCCCGAACAGGAGAACACATGAAGATCAATCGCCTTGTGTATGGAGTCACCTTTGTACTTTTTTTCATTCTCGGACGGCCCGGCAGGGCCAGCGCTGCGGATATTCAGGTGCTGTGCTCCAACGGGTTCAAGGCAGTGTTCGAGGAACTTGTTCCACAGTTTGAGCGGGCCTCAGGCAATAAGGTGAACGTTAAGTTTGGCCTTGCGGCGAATTTCAAGCAGCAGATTGAAGCGGGTGAGTCCTTTGATCTCGCGATCCTCACGCCGGCGCTGATCGACGATTTGATCAAATCCAAAAAAATGGCTGCCGATACGCGCACGCTGATTGCCCGAACCGGACTAGGCATCATGGTTAAGTCAGGCGCTCGCAAACCGGACGTGCGGACCACCGATTCCTTCAAGAAAGCGCTCCTCGACGCTCAGTCCATCGCATATGCGAAGGAAGGAGCCAGCGGAGTCGCCTTCGCTGCCCTGATTGAAAAGATCGGGCTTGCGGAAACCCTCAAACCCAAACTGAAGACAACGGCCTCGGGTGAAGAAGTTAACAACCTGGTGGTTCAAGGCGGTGCGCAATACGGCATCCTGCCGCTCAGTGAGATCCTCGCCGTCAAAGGCGCCGAGCTTGGCGGCATGTTTCCAGCGGACGTACAGACCTGGATCACGATGGCAACAGCCGTGAATGCGAATGCCAAGCAGTCCGCTGCGGCACGCGATCTCATCAAATTCCTGATGACGCCGTCGGCCACCGCGGTTGTTAAGGCGAAGGGAATGGAACGAAACTAACGCGGGAATCAGATGAGCGTTGGTGCTGGTGAGGGGAAAAGAGGCTCGAAGAATTTTGAAATCGGAAATTCCAGCATTGGAGGTTCGAGGTTCGAAATCTTGAATTGGACGAAACCCGTCTTGGGTATTAGGGGACAGACAAGTCAATCCCAAACTGCTGACGAAAGTTGGCGTTGGTTATGAAAGTCTTAACCATGCCTCTCGCGCGGTCCATCGTTACTGCAATATCACCACCGCTGGCCAAAACCTGCCCACCGCAAGGGAAGTTGCGCCCGAAAAAGTGGCGTTTCATAAGGCGTTACTTGTCACCACACGTTGCTTACCTCGCGATCGCAACGAGCCTGTGGACGATCGTCGCGTTGCTGCGTGTGTTCCCCCAGAGATGACCTTTGCTTAGGCTTCGGTGGCGCTTGGCAACCGTCGACGACGTTTAACGTCCCGGAACGTGAGGACTAGCCAAGTCGCGACTGTGTAGAACAAAAGCATCAGAACAACGGCCACTATGAATACGATGCCAGTATGGTCGGGGCCGTGAAACAGAAGATTCAAAATAAAGCCAATCGGTGCGTAAGGGATAAACGCGACGTAGCCGAATAGCCTCCCCATAATTGAGCCTTCGGACAGGTTGCCGGCAATAGACACTAAAACGAAGATACCGATGGTGATGCCGAGTGAAATGAAGAAAGCAGTCGCCCATCTTTGCATCATTGAAGCTCTCGAACAGATGTTCCGTGATGTAGGCTTGACACAACTGAGACTGGTAATCCTCTATCAAGAGTCAGAAAACGAAGACGTCAGTCAACTCCCAGCATGGCCCCGAAGTCGAGCATCGTGGCGACCGTTTTCTGCGGATGTCGCGAACTCAGTCAAACCTCTTGTAGGAGAGCGTCAGTGCAAATGAAGGTTTAGGACTCGTTATCCTTTAGGCCTTTTGGGGAAGCCTACATACGCGTGATTTCGAGCGTATTCGCGCGAAGCGTTAAATCGAGTTCTGGTGACAGAGTCTGTCACCAATTCGCCCAGAAGAGTCACACGGTCCAATCTGAGATTTCCAACCTCGAAACTCCAATGCCGGAATCTCCGATTTCAAAATTCCATCGCCGTCACCCTCCCAGCGGCTCGATGACGGCGTGCCTTAGTATGTCCCGCTATTTCGCCGGAAAAATCGCGATTCGATCCCCGCGAAACGATCCCACCCACAGTTCCTTACCAACCTGAACCGTCACGGTGCCCGAACCGAACTCCGGAGTGTTGGCTTGTGTGAGAATCTCGGTCACTTTCAGCGTGCCGGGATCAATCTTAACAATGTTCGTCGTCTGAGCTTGTCCTGTTCCCCCCTGACCGGTCACGTACAGCGAGCCATCGGGAGCCCACCGGACGTTATCCGGCCGGAAGCTCAGCTTGATGTCCTCGCGCTTCACCGGAGTTTGTCCGAGCGACATCTTGAAGAACGTTTGATTGCCCCACCCGGCCACATACAAAGTCTTGCCGTCTTTCGAAATCTCGAGCCCATTGGCTCCTGATGCTTCGCTGCCCGGAATCTTTTCCCATCCCTTGCCGGTGTGCCACTGCCATAGCGCACCATTCACTTCACCTGCCGACATGCGAGCTCTCGCGGCATTGTCCCCACGCGCGAGAAAGTCCGTACCGATAAACCCGCCATCGGCCAGAGGCAGTACTTCATTCAATCCGATGGGATCCGGGGCTACCACGCATCCAATCCACGTGAGCGCTGGGGGGTTGACCTTCGCATCAAGCTGAAAAACTTCGATAGATTCGCGCTTGCCATGATTGACGACATAAACTGTATGAACCGAATTACGCCCTTCTCGAAGGGCCAGGCCGTGCGTTGTGAACATCGCCTTTTGTGCGGCGTCCGGAGGTCCCGGGCATGTGTCGTAGGTCTTCTTGTCAAGTTGCTCTTTCGCGCCTTCTTTGGGATAGGCCAGCGTGGATTTCTTGTCTTTGATGTTAATGATGCGAATGCCGCCGCTTCCCCCAAAAGACGTGGCAACGATCCAGTTGCCCCCGGGAACGAGGACAAGGTCCTCCGGCGCCGTTTGATCGCATACAAACTGAACACCGTTCGGTCCCTGTGGTACGCACGGCGCCGCCGCGGGTCCACGCTGTCCCTGCCCGGCAGCCCCGGCCGGCAGAATCAAAACGGCGGTCAGCACAAGCAAGATCACAACTCTCATCGAAACTCCTCTTGAAGTGAATGTTTCAGGGAACCTTAAGGTTTCTGAGGTTATACACCGGACGTCATTGCGCGGCGAGAGTTTTCACCGGTCATTTCACCGCTCAGGCGTGCGCTCGGGCGCACCTAGCTTTCGAAGCAGTTCAATCGTGCTTCGCCGAGGCGCAGCCGCCTGGCCCGCGCGTCCGGGGCCCCCTCTGCCGTTCGCCATGTCCATCGGGGTCCGTCCCTGCCGGTCGGCAATATCGAGCTTCGCGCCACTCTTCGCGAGCAACTCCACAACGGAATCCATGGATAAGGCCGCAAAGTGGAGCGCGGTCTGCCCACCATCATTAACAGCGTTTACATCGACATGCTGATCGAGCAGAAGCTTCACCGCTTCGAGCATCTGAGCTTCGGAGGCGTACTCGTCCGCGAAGGCGCTCAAATTCCGGCCAAGACCCGAAGCGAGCATCAGCGCGGTCACCTTACTCTTCTGTTCCAATTTCGGATCCGCACCTCGATCAAGAAGGAGACGCATGGCGGCTACGTCCCCATTCCGAGCGGCGCGCATGAGCGGAGTTGCGCCCTCGCCGAGATTTCGGTCGCCCGGGGTATGAACGCGCTGAAGCGTCGGCGCCTTCAGCGTGCCATTAGGATTTGCGCCGCAATCAAGCAGCACTTTCATCAAGCCCACGGCATTCAACCGATCGTTGGTTCGGCGCGGCGGCCTGCCGTAAATCTCGATGAGCGAACTCATGTCGGCTGCGGCGAAGAGAGCTGCCATGCCCGTACTATCACCAATGTTCGGATCGGCGCCCTTGTTCACGAGCATAGCTGCGGTGTCATAGTGGCTGTTGATGATGGCAATGACAAGCGGCGTTGTGCCGTCCGGATCGGTAAGATTCAAGTCTGCCCCGGATTCCGCGAGTGCCCGCGCTGCTTCAAGCGAGCCTTCGCGCGCCGCATACATCAGAGCGGTCCAGTTGCCGCGAGGCAGAATCGTAACCACGCCTTCCAATCCGAAGCGATCCTGCTTGTACGTCAGCATGGCCGCACGCGCGTTCAAGTCCGCTTTTTTGGCGGCAAGAACTTTGACAACCTCGGCATGGTTTTGCGCGGCCGCCCACATGAGCGCCGTCTCCTGATTGGTCGTCTCTCGCGCGTTAGGATCGGCGCCCCCATCGAGCAGAATCTTCACGACGTCAGTGTTGCCGGATCGCGCCGCAATCATGAGAAGAGTCTGTCCACCAGCAAGGGTCGCCTTTGGGTCCGCCCCCGACTTCAGGAGCGCATGGAATACAGCGGGAATGCTGCTCTCCGCCGCCAGGGAAAGCGGTGTAATCCCATACCGATTCGCAGCGTTGGGGTTTGCGCCACCGCGTAGGAGACGCTCGACCGCGGGGAGGTCGTTGGAGCGGACTGCGAGGTGGAGTGGAGTAGTACCGTCGGGGCTGGGGGCTTGCGCAAGGCTCGAGGAAACAGCGAGCAGAATTACCAGCCCCAGTCGAGCGAGCCTTCTCCCGGAGGGAGAAGGGGCGTTTCCGAAACTAGAACGACCCATCAATTGCACCCTGGCGCTTTTGAAAACTAAAACAACCCATCGATCGCTCCCTCGCCATCGCCAAACGTCGGCATCTTCGGAGCCCCGAACCGTGCTGCCACCGTCGACCATAGACAGCCCACCGGCGTGCGTGTCTCCACCTTCAAATGACGGTGCCCTGTTCCGACGCCTCCACCGACCATCACGATCGGCAGCGGGTCCGAAGCGTGCGAGTTCGAGTCACCCATACCAGCGCCGTAGACCAGCAACGAGTGATCCAGAATCGAACCGCCGCCATCCTCAGCCGCCTTCAACTTCTCGAGGAATTTCGCAAAGAACGTAATGTAGTACGTATTCACCACAACCATCTTTGCCATCTTCTCGGCATTGTTCTGGTGGTGCGACACACTGTGATGCTGCTCCGTAACTCCGATCTTCGGATACGTTCTCTGGCTCAGCTCGCGAGACATCATGAACGTAAACACACGTGTCACATCCGCCTGCCACGCCGCTGCGGCCAGATCGAACATCAGTTCCACATGCTCGTCGAACGAGTCCGGCACACCAAGCGGCGCATTGGGCGTTGTGACCTGGACCGAATTGCGCCGTTCGACCTGCTGAATGCGCCGCTCGATCTCTCGAATGTTTTCCAGATAATCGTTCAGACGCGCACGATCGCGCGTCCCGAGTCCGCGTTGCAGGCTCGATGCTTCCTCGGAAATCGAATCGAGAATGCTGCGCTGTTGTTGAATGCGTTGCTGGCGCTCCTCGGCTGTGCCGGTCTCTCCGAAGATTCGCTCAAACGCAGCTCGCGGGTTGGTCTCCATCGGAAGGGGCGTTGTGGGTGTCCGCCACGAAATCGTGTTCATATAGGCACAGCTGAAGCCGGGCGAGCAGCCGCCAACGTAGCCGGTAAAATCCTCGGTGGCGAGCTCCAGCGATGGCAGGGGCGTTTCCTGACCAATCTGTTGCGCAACGATTTGATCGATGGACGTGTTGGCGAGGATGTCCTCCGCTTCAGTTCTCTTGGGCCATACGCCCGTAAGGAAACCGGCAGCGCTGACGGCATGATCCCCGACCTGGCTGCCTGGGTGCGATCGCGTTAAGTTGGTCACGACCACCAGCGAATTCTTGAAAGGTTCGAGCGGTTTCAGAATCGGCGTGAATTCAAAACCTGCGCCCACTGTCGTTGGCGTGAACTGCTGCATGATCGCGCCATTCGGAAAATACACGACACCGAACCGTCGCGGCGCCTCGGCCGCAGCTTTCGCAACAGGTGTCAACGCCGGGACCATCGATTCCAGGAACGGCAGGCTTACTGCCCCACCCATAACCTTGAGCATTGTGCGCCGCGATAGAGATTTCCTAGTGATGAACATCCGCGACCACCTCACTTTCCTTCTCTGGAGCCTTTCTCATTTGAAACGGCGCGCTGCGAACCACGCCGAGGACGATGCTCGAAAACTTATACCCGTCTCGCGATGCGTCACGAACGATCGTCCGAACGGCCGGCATATCTCGATAGTCAACGCCACGGCCAAGCGCGTAGGTGAGCATTTTTTCAGTCATCGTCCCGGTGAAGAGCTCGGGATTCTTCAGCAGGGCCGCCCGCAGTTCCACCACACCATTGACGTGAGACCCATCGGCGAGTTCGCCGGATGCATCGATCGGAACATCGGCTTCCTCGCTGCGCCAGGCGCCCACGGCGTCAAAGTTTTCAAGAGCGAAGCCGATCGAGTCCATGATCTTGTGGCAATTCGCGCACGCCGGATTGCTTCGGTGTTCCGCCATCTGCTCTCTCATTGTCCGAGGCTTTTCTCCGCTGGCCCGCTCCTTCAAGGGAGGGACGTTCGGAGGAGGAGGAGGCACCGGCATTCCAAGAATATTCTCGAGAACCCACTTTCCACGAAGCACTGGGGACGTGCGCTCTGCATGCGAAGTCGCTGCGAGGAAACTTCCCTGCCCCAGTAGACCCTGGCGTGCGGGTTCTGTTACCGGAACGCGCCGGAACTGGCTGCCATAAATACCGGGGATGCCATAGTGACGCGCAAGTCGTTCGTTAACGAATGTATAGTTCGCGGTCATCAGCTCCAGAACATTGCGATCCTGACGCATGATGTTGTCGAAAAGCAGTTCGGTTTCACGTCGGAAAGCCTGCCGAAGATTGTCGTCAAAGTCCGGAAACAAGTCGGAGTTCGGCGACACGTTGCGGACATTGCGAAGACGCAGCCATTGGCCTGCGAAGTTCTCGACAAGTGCCGAAGATTTCGGATCGGCCAGCATGCGCCGCACTTCACTCTCCAGAACAGCGGGTCGATTCAACTTTCCATCGATAGCAAGTTGAAGCAGTCCATCATCGGGGATGCTGCTCCATAGAAAGAACGACAGGCGCGACGCCAGCTCCACATCGCTGACGCGATGAACCGCTCCGGGAACCGAATCCCTCTCGATTCGAAAGATGAACTGGGGGCTCACGAGAACACGCTGCAATGACGCCTGGATGCCCGCTTCGAATCCTCCCGTGCGACGCCCTGTCTCGAAGAAACTCATGAGTCGCTGGAGATCTGGGTCGGACAGCGGCTGCCGGTACGCGCGCCGCGCCAGCGTCGAGACAATCTGCCGCGCGCAGGACATCTCCGCATTGGCATTCGCGGGCCGGCACGTAAAAATCCGGCGCCGGCTTGGCGTATCCCCAGGGCCGGTGCTGTCGAAGGGACCATTGATGGTCAACGTCTGAATATGAGGCTGCCCGGACCAGTCAAAGTTGTCCACTGTACTCCGTTCGTACCGCTGGAGCCTTCCAGCACCGGCAATCTGCGGTTCCTCGACGAAGGCGGCCGTGACAACGTGTACCCCGGCTTTGACAGGAACGCGCGCTCTCAGCCTCGCCTCAACAGCATCTCCAGTATCTGTGGGCTTTTGAAACAAGGCCTCGAGATCTTCCGGCCCACCGAGTTTCGCGGAGTGAACGCGATAACCGTCCACGGCAATCTCGATTTCATGAGGCGTATCAAGTCCGCGCATGATGTTGAGATTCGTCCGATAAAGCCTGACCTGAAAGACATAGTCGCCGTCGAGCGGAAAGTTGTGGCGAACCTGAGTCCCTCCGATGGTTCCAAGAGGCAGGCCCTCGATGTGCCGGTCCTGGGAAACATCCTGCCGAATGCGGTAGGTCATGCCATCAGGGCTCACACGCGGATCGCCGACAGCGAGAGCGCCAATCTTTAGCGCCGCTGACACATAGCGCTCCTGCAGGGCGGGGGAAAGTCCCAGTGCGTCGGCAATGTTGTCGAAGCCGTACGCCGAGTCATCGGGCGGAAGCAGCGACGCCGCGTCGATATCGAGATTAAGGAGGTCGCGGATCGCGTTAGCGTATTCCGTACGATTCAAACGGTGAAGCAGTGGCCGCCCGGGATTCGGATTCGCCTGCGCAGCCCGATCCAGTTCTGCAGTCACCCACGCCGTGAGGCTTTGTGCTGCGGCGCGATCCGGACGAGGAGCATTCGGAGGCGGCATGACGCCGGTCTCGATCCTGCGCACGACTTTTTCCCATACCTCGGCGTCCTTTGAAATCTTTGAGAAGTCGAGTTTGTCCAGCGCGACAGGAACCACGCCCTTCTCTTTGGCGCTCTCGGTATGACAAGTCACGCAATACCGATCGAGAAATGCTTTTTGCGGCGAGACAGCCTGCGGGCTTCCTGATGAGATCGAGATCGCGACGCATCCCACGATCAGCGCTGCCAGGGCAGCGAAGCGCATTCCGATATGCCTCCTGTGCTCCAGTAAAACGTCGAGGTTAATCTATTGAAACTGCAGAGCAAAAGCAATGAGAGAGGAACTCCCCGGAGCGACAGACTTGCCGTGTCGCGCACTCCGTCATACTATGAGCGCGCAATTTTCTCAGAACATCGGGAGGTTTCGATGAAAACGTTGCTGAACGCGGCTGTCCTTCTGGGAACGGTCGTTGTTCTGTCCGGCTCCGCTCTTGCGCAGTGGAAAGTCCCTCCAACTCCAAATGTCCCGAAGACTGCGACAGGGGAACCTGACCTGACCGCGCCCACACCACGAACTGCTGACGGCAAGCCGGACCTTTCCGGAACCTGGACTCGGGGTGGGGGCGGAGGTGGAGCAAGGGGTCAGGGCCAGCGGGGCGCCGCTGCACCGGCCGCGCCTGCTCCGCCGGCAGACGCCATCTCTGTCGCAACGTTTGGCAATGTGGGATCGGGGTACAGGGGCGGCTTGCCGTTACAACCGTGGGCCACGGAGCTGATCAATAAACGCAAGGCAGACAACAGCAAGGACAATCCGGACGCACACTGCCTGCCAATGGGGTTCATGCAATTCCACAATCATCCGGAACCCAACAAGATCATTCAAACACCGAATGTAATCGTGATCATCTACGAGGCGAATGAAGGACTCCGGCAGATCCATACAGATGGACGATCGCTTCCGGGTCCGGATGCGGAACCCTGGTGGTACGGATACTCGGTCGGAAAATGGGAGGGCGACACACTGGTTGTCGAAACGACAGGCTTCCGGGACGGGATATGGCTTGACGTCCAGGGAACGCCACTGACCGATGCCGCCAAGGTGACCGAGAAATTCCGCCGAATTAATTACGGAAATCTGGAAATCGAAATTACGATCGATGATCCGAAGGCTTACACTAAACCGTGGACGGTCAAAGTGACCCAGCGGCTTATGCTGAATTCCGACCTCATTGAATTCATCTGCGAAGATCGGGACGCCTCGCATTACGTTGGCGCCGAGAGTCCGAAATGACCAACATGTTGCAACATTTGGAGCGCACTATGAAGAACAGATATTTATTGGTTGCGATCGCAGCAGGCTGCTGCCTGTCCCTTGCGGCGCCTCTTATCGCCCATCACTCCTTTGCCGCGCAATACGATCGGAACAAGCAGGCGACGCTGACGGGGCCCGTCACGAAAGTGGACTGGATTAACCCGCATGCCCGCTTCTATATGGACGTGAAGGATGCCGCTACGGGCAAGGTCACGAAATGGGAAGTGGAACTCGGTGCGCCCGCAATGCTGATGCGACGCGGCTGGAATTCAAAGTCACTCCCCGTTGGGAACGCGGTGACGGTAAATGGTTCGCTGGCAAAAGATGGTTCCAACCTCATCAATGCCAGCACGGTGACGCTCAGCGATGGGAAGCGTGTCTTCGCGGGCTCGTCGGGAGAAGATCCGGCACAACAGTAACCGGTCTCGCAAGTCAGTTTTGAGCCTCTGACAGGGCGCGCAAGGCAAGACCCTTTGCGACGGAGGTGAATTCGCTCCCTCCGGAGATTCGTCCCTTATCGAAATAGTCTTCGAAAATCTTCCGGACCGCAGGCACGAGTGACGATCCGCCGGTCAGAAAGACCCGGTCGACATCGTCGGGCGCAATCGCTGTAGCCTGGAGCAATCGGTCCACGCAGGCCCGAATCTTCTCGAGATCCGGCTCAATCCACTTCTCGAAGCTCAATCGCTTCACACGACCGTTCATCTGCACAACGTGGTCTTCAAATACGAAGGTCCCGACCTCTTCCGTCGATAGCTCGACCTTCATGCGCTGAACGGCCTGGTGCAGATAGAAGCCGAGGTCCTCCTGAACGATGTGCAACAGGCCCTCGATGCGTTCAGGCTCGAATGATTGCGAGCGTATGCCACGAAGCGTTTCGATCGTGTCCGTAGATTTCAGGAACGAGAGGTAGTGCCAGCGTGACAGGTCTGTAAAGATCCATTCCGGCATCGGCAGGACTTTATCGAGCGATCGATACTCGGTTCCGCGGCCCAGCTTAGGCGAGACGAGATTGTGGACGACTCGAGAATCGAACGCATCACCGGCTAGTGCGACGCCTTCCGTCCCTAGAATGCGGTGCGACCGATTCTGCCTCGCTGACGGTCCAAGGCGCAGGATGGAAAAGTCACTGGTGCCGCCCCCGAAGTCTCCAATCAGAACCAGTTCGTCATGATCCAGAGTGCTTTCGTAGAACGATGCAGCCGCTACCGGTTCATATTCGAAAACAACTGGTCCGATTCCGGCCTTAGCAAAAGCGCGGGTCAGCCGTTGCATCGCGAACTCATTGTCCTCGTCGGTGTTTGCGCTCGAATAGTGAATCGGTCGGCCAACAGCGATTGGCCCCGCGAGCGGACCTATCTGACTCTCCGCCTGAAGGCGAATATCGCGAAGCATGATCGCGATCAGGTCCTCAAGGGAAAACTGCTTGCCATAAACACTGGTGCCCGTGAAGAGCCGGCTCGCGAGAAAGGATTTCAAAGACTGAATCAGCCTGCCTTTTTCACCCGCCGCAAGATAACGCTCAATAGCGACAGGTCCGCCGATTCCCGTGCTACGCGTCTCGAAATACAGGACAGACCGATAAGTCTCCGTCGTGCCTGTCGTGGTTTTGAATCGGACGGATTCGACGTTACCATCATCGCGTGCGAGCGCCACAGTACTGTTGGTGGTGCCGAAGTCGATGCCGATGCCTTTATGCATACGTTGAAATTTGACTGGGAAACACAGTCATTCACAATCGAAACTTTCCGAATTTGAAGTCAAGAATCCGGTGGCACGAACTTTGTGGGTCGGAGAACAATAGGTCGCATGAACGCAATACCTTCGATCAAAGAAATGCAGCGGGCATATGAGCAAAAGGACTCCTCTTATGACGGAGTCTTCTTCCTCGCCGTCCGCACAACAGGGATCTTCTGCCGCCCCTCCTGCCCCGCGCGAAAGCCGCTGGCTCGAAATGTGGATTATTTCTCGAGTGCGCGAGATGCTTTGTTTGCCGGTTACCGCCCATGCAAACGATGCTGTCCGATGGACACGAACGGTTCTCCACCAGATTGGGTCACTCGTGCCATCACTATGGTTCGTGATTCCGAGACACGCGTCAGAGATACCGAACTGCAGCAATCCGGCATCGATCCTTATCGAATTCGCCGATACTTTCAGAAACATTACGGCATGACGTTCCAGGCCTATTGTCGGGCCCAAAGGATGGGCGACGCGTTGAATCAACTTCGTCAGGGCGTGAATCTCGATGACATCGCTCTGGGCAATGGATACGAATCGCACAGCGGATTTCGCGAGGCGTTCGTGCGAACTTTTGGCCGTTCGCCCGGCATGAGCCGCGAAATGGATCGCATCGTCGTTTCCTGGATCGAAAGCCCAATCGGTCCGCTCGTTGCTGCTGCGAACGATAGCGGTCTCTGTCTCCTGGAGTTCACCGATCGCCGAATGCTGGACACGCAATTCAAGACCCTCAGGAAGCTGTTTGCCTGCGCGATTCTCCCAGGCGACAACGAGCATCTGAAACGTTTGCGGACTGAACTTCAGGCGTATTTCGCAGGCAGGCTACAGCGGTTCACCGTACCGCTCGTATATCCTGGATCGCCCTTTCAAGTGCGCGTGTGGAACGAACTCTTGCGAATTCCGTTTGCCGAGACTTGTTCCTACGAAGAGCTGGCCCATCGAATTGGCCTGAATTCTGGACAACGCGCGATCGGGCACGCGAATGGGACCAATCGAATCGCGATCGTTATTCCCTGCCATCGCGTCGTGAACAAGAGCGGTAAACTCGGCGGATACGGCGGCGGCCTGTGGCGCAAGCAACATCTGCTTGATCTGGAGCGAGGCGTTCGAACTCTGCACCACGAATCGGAGACGGCATGATAGGTGCCTGTTGGGAAAGTTGTCAGGACTCTCCGGATCTCATACTCTCCTGCGCATGAAGAAAGCATTTCTCGCATTGCTGGGGCTTTTGATCTTTCCTGCGTATTCGGGCGCCCAGGACTGGTCTGCTCCTGTGCGCGGTTCGTGGGTACGGACCCAGGGCCCTGCGCAGGCTGGAGATGTGGTTCTCGTCACGGATGGACGCGACGGATGCGAGATCGTTGTGGGTTCAAACGAGCACACCGCAGTGAAACAGGCGGCGACGTTTCTGGCCGCCGACATCGAAAAAATCAGCGGGTACCAGCCGCCTATCGTTTTATCTCCGACCGGCCGCCGAGTTGCGATTCGTTTCGAAACACGCGCGGATGGCAGATGGGAGGCATATCAAGTCCGCACCGATAACAGCACCGTGTGGCTTGTCGGATCAGACTTCCGCGGCACCGCCTATGCGGGCTATGCGCTCAGCGAGCGACTGGGTATCGATCCGCTGTATCTCTGGACAGGCTACACTCCGGAAAGGCGTCCGACGCTCGTCATGAAGGCGACGAACCTCAGCATCGCCCCGCCGACATTCCGCTATCGCGGTTTCTTCCACGACGACGAGGATATTCTTCCAAGACCTTTTGATGAAAATGGATACCCGCTACAGACAGGTACCGTTCCGAAGGAGTGGTACGCTCGCTTCTTCGAAACAGCTCTTCGTCTCCGTATGAACATGGTTGCGCCGTATGTGCGTGTCCAGCGTCCACATGACATTCAGAAGATGGCCAGCGATTGGGGCCTTATCTACACATCGCACCACTACGACAGCCTGCTTTCCAATCCATGGGGATTCACTCGCTTCGGCCTTGCGGAGGCGCGTAACGCGGGGACGGAATGGGACTGGTTCAAGAATCGACAAGGCCTCTTGAACTTCTGGCGAGGTGGCGTGCTGGAAAACCGCGACCTGGATGCGTTCTGGCCCGTCGGTCTTCGAGGAACCCAGGATCGTTCCTACACTTTTCCGGAGGGAACGTCCGAGGACGAAAAAAACAAGGCATACCGCGAGGCAATCGAAGCGCAAGTCGCGATGACGAAAGCGCTGTTGCCTGAGGGAAAAACGCCTCTCTTTCATTTCACGTTGTACACCGAAATGCTCCCTCAATATCTCAGTGGGAAACTGGAAGTCCCCCCGGAAGTCACCATCGTCTGGACCGATGACAATGATGGCCACATGCGCGCCCTGCCGCAGGCAAAGGATCAGTGGAAGCATGGCGTTTACTATCACCTTGCATACTTCAGCACCACGACGCGGCTGACCAAGCAGATCGCTCATATCGTGGCCCCGTCCCGCGTCGAAGAAGAGTTCCGCAACATCGTGAAGGCAGGTGCAACGGAGTACATGCTGGTGAACGTTTCCGAACTGCGGGAGTACGTCATGGAAGCGCGAATGCTGGCCGAGATTACCTGGGACGCAAATCGGGCATTCGCGCAACCGAATGCGGCAGAACGATACACTCGGTGGTTTTCGCGAGAGTACTTCGGGACGGACGCCGCGGCCGATGCTGAAAAGGCTTACGGCAAGTACTACCGCATACTCAATAGTTACGATCAGATCTCCGTCGGCTCCAACGCGGTGTTGGACGCGCTGAGCTCAATACGAAGCAGAAAGCCTGTCGAGCCAGAAAAACTACGATCCCTCGAAGAAAGCGCAAGGACGTATCAGGACGCGATGCAGACTATCGATGCTGCAAACGCCCGCATGCCCAGTGAACAGAAGCAGTACTTTTACGAGAACGTCACGTTTCCGCTGCTTGTCGATTGGAGACAGACGAGTGCCGCAATCAAATTAATTCAAGCTGCGAATTCCAGCGACGCCACAACTGTCCGAAAGCTTGCTTTCTCCGCGTCGGATGATTTGAAGACTCTCGAAGAAGAAATCCTGCGTGCGGAGCGTCCGCCATTTGAACACTGGTATCGCAAGACCTGGATTCGCAATGACGACAGTCCCTACAACCTTCACCGCTCCTACGAACGCATCCAGACATTTCTAATTGAGAACTACCTGAAGCCTTAGGAGGCCTCTATGACAAAACGATTTCTGCAGACGGGATTCCTTTCGGGACTTGTGATCGGCATCGTCGTCACCAGCCTGGCGTATGGCGTCGCAACCATGGGTGCGCAGGCGCCACAAGGTGGTGCGGCTCCGGCACGCGGGCAGCGTGGTCCGGCAGCTCCGGTGGCTCCGTGTGGCCCCAACATTGCCGGAGACCTCGGAAGGAATACCTCGCCAGACTCGCGCTGTTTCGAACTCCGAATGTATACGGTCGATCCCACGCGTGACGGAGTGGGTCAGTTCAAGGGCGGAATCACGGAGTTACACAAGCGCTTCCGCGAAGGAGAAGTCGAGGTATTCAAAAAGAACGGCGTCGACGTAATGGCCGTATGGCAGGATCTGGGTGACCCCAACACACTGATCTACCTTCTATCCTACAAGGATCGCGCAGCCAGAGATGCGGGCTGGGCGGGCTTTAACGCCGATCCGAAGTGGACCGAGCTGCGAACAAAATATTTTGTGCCGCTGACAACCAAGACCTACATGATGAGCGCGACAGACTATTCGCCCTTGAAGTGAGCAGTTTGTCACCCGTCTCGAGCTGAAAAATGCGGCATCGGCGGTTCAATTCCGTCGATCCGCATTTCCCCGGTCCCGGCGAACACCACACCCGTCACATCGGATCAGTGTTGAAAGTTTCTGCAGTCTCGGGCCTCGCTTCTGCCCTCTTGCGTTTCAGAAATCCCATCCACGGGTAACTCTCAGTGTTTGTAGCCAGAAAGGCGCATCCAAGCACAACAAACGTTTCGAAGTACACGAGTAGGAGAAAAATGACCGAAGTCGTGAAAGGCCCTTGAGTGATCGTGAAGTTCGGGACGAGGTGTGTATAGGCAACTCGGACGAATTCCGCCATGATCCCGGCCACGATCGCCGCCGGAAGCACCTTAGCGGCATCCACCTTCCCGTTCGGCAGGAACTTATACAGCGCGAAAATGATTACAACGAATAGACAGGTCATCGTCACGCGGATAATCAAAAAACTCAGAACACTGCGCAGGACTTCAAACGGGAAGTAACTGACGATGCCGTGCAGCACCGCCGAAATCGCCAGGAAGAACAGGGCCAGTAGGACGCAAACAATCGTCAGAGTGAATCCCACTACCTGATTCAGCCAGTAGGGCCGATCTTCCTGAACTTTCCAAAGCCTGTTCAGTGCGGTTTCCAGAGGAATGAATACGCCCGCCGCGCCAAGTAGCACCCAGAGGAGCGGTCCGATGCCGCTTTTGCTGCCGAAGGCGGCGACGCTGTGTTCCAGGCCGGAAACAACCGCGCTCTGACTGGTTGGGAAGTAGCTCTGTACCGTGGCCAGGAGCGTAGTGTACGCACCTTGCCAGCCGAGAACGTTTTTAAAAACCGCGAGCATCACCAGACACGCCGGGAAGAAACCCAGCAAGGCCGCTCCCGCAAGTGCGAGACAAAACGCGTGCGTTTCGGTTTGAAGTACCAGGTACTTAAACAGCGGGAATAGATTTTTGACCTCAGCCAGCAAACGCCGCCAGAAATCCCGATTAATCATCGGCTCCAGTCTAGCTGAGGGACGCTCCAGGGAAGCGACGATGGTGCGTCGCTTCCCTACGGCAGCGGGAATGTAACCGAATTCGACGTTCCTTGTGAGTTTCGAAGCGAGATCGTCGCTGTACCTTGGGTGCTTCCCCCTATGGAGAGCGGCACCCGTAGGGCGCTGATGCTTCCGAACGCCGCGGTGCCGGTGAACCAGGAATCAAACATTGACTTCACGTCGATAGTCACACTGTTCCCGGAGGCGGTGCATCCAGGAACAGACCCGCAACTGGCGCGAACAGCCGGGTTTGTGTTGAAGCTGAGTATCAGTTGGGTGACTTGGCGTGAAGTGGCGAACAGGTTGACCACCTCAGCAAACGCGGCTCGATCATTGCCCTCCCTCTGCACGCTTTGGATTTTCGGAGCTTGTTGAGAAATGACACGCGAGACAGAATTTGTCGTCTGGATGCTGCCTGCCTGCAGAGTTGTGTTGAAAGACAAGGTGCCTGCCACTGTTCCTGCCTGGAAAGAGACTGGACCTGCCACGGTGCTGCTTCCAAAACGGGCTTGAGTTGTGTTCGCGGGTATAGAGAACGTTACCTGGCGGCCGCCGGTTGCGAATTGAATGGCGGGATCGTCGGCCGGATTGATGGCGTTCGGCGAAAAGTCGAGCCTCAGTGTGCCTGTAACGTCATGTGGAAACGCTTGACTGAGAGACAAGGTGGCAGTTCCCTGAGTTCCCGCGACGGGTGTCACCGGGCTGAGGGAGAAAAGGACCGTAGGAACAGCCACGACGGTCGTGGCATCCGAAGCGGTGTTGTTGGAAGGGATGAGGTCTCCGTCAACGTCCACTTTCGGCGCATGAACCACGCCGGACGGCGCTCCGTTAGTTACGGTCACGACGAGATTGAGGGTTGTCGAAGTGCCGGGAGCTAACGGATCGGCGTTTAGACAACTCACAACCTGGTTCGCTGCGGAGCATGCCCATCCAATGCCAGTGCCGGAAACATACGTCAGGCCTGTGGGCAAAATGTCCGTGACCGTTACTGAACCAGTCGTTGGAGCTGTACCGACATTAGAAACACCAATGACGAAGGTTTCGTTGAAGCCAACGCCGAGGTTGCCCGTATGAGAACTGGTAATCGCAGCGTCCGGAAATGGCAATACGACGGCAAATGGGATACTGCCGCTCGTGCCCAGACTCGTCGTGACCGTGACGTTGTGCGGACCCAAATTTGCATTGCTGGCAATTGTGAGCGTAGCCGCGGCCTGAATCTCCGACATTACGCGAATGTTGCTGACAGTGATCCCACTGCCGGCGTCAATGGTCATCGGAGTCGTAAAGCTGGTCCCCTGAAGGACGAGATTGACGGTTCCACCCTGCCCCCCGGAAGCCGGTGAAAGGCTGATGAGAGTCGGTATCGTCAATGCGAAATCAACTCTGCGGATGCGGTGATTGCTCGAGTCGGAAATGAGCAAGTTGTCGTTGGCATTGAGCACAATACTTGTCGGATAGCCAAGCGAGGCAGACAGGGGTGATCCGCCGTCCCCGCCCGAGCCGGCGCTTCCGTTACCGGCGACGGTAGTGATGGTTCCATCCGTTCCAACCTTGCGAATGCGATAGTTGGTCGCATCCGAGATAAAGAGGTTACCCGCCGAATCGAAGGCGACACTCGTGGGGAAATTGAGTTCGGCGGAAATCGCGGGTCCGGCGTCTCCGTCGAAACCGGCTGTTCCGTTACCCGCGATAGTAGTGATGACGCCATCGGTCGTCACCTTGCGAATGCGGTTATTGTTGGAGTCGGCGATGTAGAGATTATCTGAAGAGTCCACTGCGATTCCCCAGGGCTCGCCGATTCGAGCGGAGGTTGCGGGACCACCGTCTCCGGTGAATCCGAATGAACCCGTCCCCGCGAAGAGGCTGACGCCGCCTGAAGGGGTGATCTTGTACACACGATAGCTGAAGGTCGAGGCGACGAAGAGATTGCCTTGCGAATCGAGAGCCAGTCCGCCTCGCGAGATCTGGTCGTAGTAATAGTAATCAAACGAGCAGAAGACCCATTGCGAGTTTGTAGCAAATGTGGTGATCACTCCGTCAGGATTTACTTTGCGGACGCGATTGTTGCAATCCGTGATGTACACGGTTCCGTCCGGCGCTACCGCCACGCTTCCGGGCTGGCTTATTTGGGCAGAAGTCGCCGGCCCATTGTCGCCGAGGCTTCCCGATACTCCATTCCCGGCGAAGGTGGTGATGACTCCAGCTGCCGACACCTTCCTGACGCGATTATTGACTGAATCGGCAATGAATAAATTACCCGCGGCATCCACGGCCATACCCATTGGAGCGTTCAGAAGGGCGGAGGTTGCAAGAGCACCATCTCCCCTAAAGCCTGATGTGCCATTGCCACCAACAGTGACCACGCTTCCGCCCGAGAGCTTGCGAATGCGATTGTTGCCTGTATCGGCGATCAGAACATTGCCGCCTTCATCGCTGGCGAGTCCGCTTGGAAAGTTGAGTTGCGTGGTAGTCGCAGGTCCGTCTCCATTGAAGTTAAATATTCCCGTCCCCGCCACGGTGCTCATATTGCCACCCGTGGTGACGCTGCGAATCCGACTGTTATTGCTATCCGCGATCAGAACATTGCCGCTGGCATCCACAGCTATGCCCCTGGGGTTCCCCAGACGTACGGAAGTCGCGGGTCCGTCTCCATTGAATCCGAATGCGCCAGTGCCCGCGACGGTGGTGATAATCCCTGCAGTAGTGATTTTGCGAACACGATTGTTGTTGCTATCGGCGATGAATAGGTTCCCGGCACTGTCGAAAGCAATGCCCATCGGAACGGAGAGCGATGCGGAAGTCGCAGGGATGTTGTCCCCGTTGTAGTTCGAGGACCCGTTTCCAGAGACAGTGCTGATGACGCCCGCCGTAGTCACCTTGCGAATGCGATTGTTGCTGGTATCGCTAATGTAGAGGTTGCCGGAGCTGTCCAACGCAACGAACGTGGGATACGCCAGACGCGCCGCGGTCGCCGGACCGCCGTCTCCGCTGAAACCGGGCTCTCCGGTGCCGACGACGGTGCTGATGGCGCCGCCCGAAGTGACCTTGCGAATCCGATGATTATACATGTCGGTGATGAGCAGATTACCGGACGCATCCAAGGCGAGGCCCCCAGGATAATTGAGCTGTGCAGAAGTCGCTGGACCTCCATCTCCGCTGTAGCCCATTGTTCCGGTACCTGCAATCAAAGTCACGGTACCATCGGCCGCCACACGATAAACGCTATGTTGCGGGCTAGAGGTGGAGAAATAGAAGCCGCCGGCGCGATCGGAAACCACCCCTTGCGGAGCAATAAAGCTTACGGACACAGCTTGCGCGCCATTGACCGGATCTCTTGCCCCGGCAAATTGCGTGATGGTGGACTGAGCCAGCGCCGGCGCCGTGCACAGATGGAACATGGCAAGTCCCGCAAAAGGAGTCGCAAGGCTTAGAAGTATCTTCATGACTGTTTTCATCCTTCACTCCTGTGGCGGCGGAGGAACAAACACAATCCGCTCTTCGGAAGAGCTTGCATCCAGCAGGTAAATGGTTTGATCTATCCCGTCTGTCAGGCGGAAGACCGTATTACGAATTGGATACACGCCCGAAACAGCGCAATCGCAGTGAAGCGTCTTGATGAAGCGGCCGCTCGAGTCGAGGACAGCGACGTCCCCCGATTCCTTATTTCCGATCAGGATTCGGCCTTCAGGTGAGAGGGCTACTCCGATTGGACCAGAAATACCCTGATTTACATCCGCGAGAAGCCGGCGTACGGCTCCGCCGCCCGGATCAAAAACGGCAAACACCTCGTTGGCGGCACGGTCGGTGACGATCGCATCTCCGTTACTCGTGATCGCGATGCCGGAAATCGTACCGGCGGATGTTACGAAACGTGATGCTCCTGACGAGGCTGTCCATGCATAAAGAACATTCCCGTCTGGTTCATCACTGGCGTAGACAAGCACAGTTCCATCGTTGCTAACGGCCATGCGAGTCAGTGCCCGATCCAGTTGCACGACGGCGGAGTACTTTGGTTCCTGCGGAAGCCCGGTTACGATCCGTACTTCACGCGCGTTGGGGTAATAGAACGCTGCCGCCGTTGCTTGAACACTGGCGGCCATACGAGTGGGGTTTGCGGGCACGTCGGGAATTGCCAGCGGCGAAATCTGGGCGCCGTTCAGACTGAGCGCCAATAGCGCCACGTCCGTAGAGACGACTGCGTGGTTTGCATCCAGTGTCAGCGCCTGCGAGATCGCGAAGTCGGCTTCGATGGGCGCTCCGACCGTAGCGCTTCCCAGGATTCCCTGGACGGGACGCATTTTACCCGTGTTGCCATCGAAGACATAACCGATGATCGGTCCGGATAACGATCCGGTCTGTGCACTACACACACCGACGATGAGAAGGATCAGCAAGGCGCCTCGAAGAACGGCGCTCATTGTGGGTTCCCCACTACAGGAGATCCTACGGTGATGGTCGGCTGATCGTCGGTTTCATTGCCGCGTGTCAGAAGAATGGCCGTGGCGGCTCCAGCTCCCGCACCAACGAGGATCCAAATCCACTTTTTCGAGCTTCCCTTGCTTTGCGGCGAAGGCGGCGCGACAGTAGCTGGACGAGGTGCCGGAGTTGATGTAGTAGGCGCCGGTCCCGGTGGAATTACGAACGCAATCTTGGCGATAACCTCCGACCGATTACGAAGAGGCGCTGGAGGAACGGGCTGTGCAGCGTGCTCGTCGGCTTTCGCGGCCTCGTCTGTGGCGAAGGCCGCGGGTTCGACCATCGCCGTCATCATCGCGACAACGACGAGTACAATCATCGCCGGCATCCACTTTGAACGGCGTTTCGATTCTGAGTTGGAATCCATCTGTTCCTCCTTCAAATTCATCAGGGCAGTGCAAAAGATTGAGAGTTGGATTGACCTTTGGTGTTTCTAAACGTGACAGTGACAGTTCCTTTTACGGACCCGCCTTCAATACTTAACGGCAGCCGAAGCTGAGCCAGTCCGCCGAAGGTCGAATCACGGTTGAACCAGTCCGTAAAAAGGGGAGCGACGTCGAGAGTCAGAACGTCGTCGGATGCCGAGCAACCTGGAATGGCCCCGCAGCGGAGCCGAACCTTGGGGGTCGTGCTGAATGCGAGACTCAATTGCGTGACTTCGCGCGACGTGGAGAGCAACAGCATCGAGACGGAAAAGCCGCCCTCAGTACTCGTTTGTATGCGCTGAAGCGAAGGCGGGCGCAGCGGAATCGTGAGCGCGTCCGTTCCGGATCGCGAGAAGCTAGCCTGCATCGTCCCCGCCGTGATCGCTCCGGAGAATGTGAACGTTCCTGCAACCGTTCCGGACTGAAAGGGCAACGGGCCGCGGTGAACGTCAGTGCCAAAATGAGCCTGCGTTTCATTCGCAGGAATCGTGAATGCCGCAGTTCTGCCGCCGGTGGCGAATTGAATGGCTGGATCGTCCGACGGGTTTACCGCGTTCGAAGCGAACGCCAATGAGATCGAGCCGGTGACATCGTGCGGGAACGGCGTTGCCATCGTGACATCAACGTTCGCCTGTTGTCCGGGAATGAGGGGATCCGGTGTGAATGCAAAAACGGGTGATGGCATCACAACGGTTGTTGCATCGGAGCTGCTGTTATTGGCGGCATTCAAGTCGCCACCAAGGGCAACCGCTGCGGTATGGGTCACTCCCGGCGCGCCGCCACTCACTGCAACAGTAAGCACGTATGGAATGGAATCGCCGGTGTCGAGGACAGTCGGAGTTGTACAGGTCACAACCTGACCGGATGGTGAACACGTCCAGCCAGCGCCGGAGCCTGAAACGAAAGTCAAACCAGCGGGAAGCGAATCCGTCACCGTGATCGTGCCCGTTGTGGGCACTCCTCCTACGTTCCGGACGGTGACCGTGTACGTTTCATTGAATCCCACTCCGAAGTTGCCGGTATGCGAGCTGGCGATCAACAAGTCCGGAAAAGGATCGGCGATCAGAAAAGACACCGCATCGCTGGTCCCTCCGATCGTCGTGACGCGCATCCCGACCGGACCCAGCGATGCCGCAGCCGAGATCATCAACCCTGCGGTGGCTTCACTTGAACTGATCACCCGGACGTCGCTGACGGTGATATTGCTGCCCCCGTGAAGAACCAGCCCCGGGACAAAGTTCGTTCCCGTTAACTTCACATCGACCTGGCCCGTTGCGCCGCGAGCTCCGATGCCGGGTGTGATTTGAGTCAGTGTTGGGGGAGGGGGCCGTATCGTAAACGGCGTAGGGTTTGTCGTCCCGCCTGGTGTTGTTACCGTGATGTCTCGAACTCCCAGCACAGCATCGGGCGCAATAGTGAAGGTGGCAGTAACGGTATCGTCAGTGTCCAGCTTAACGTTCGTGATCGCAACTCCGTTCCCGTTGGCGCTCACAGTCGGAGAAACGAGGTTAATGCCCGTTAGGGTCACACCGACGCTCGTGCCCTGCACACCAAGTGCGGGTTGAATATCTGTCAATGTTGGCGGTGGTGGCGGTGGTTCCACACAGGGTCCACCTCCTACCAGACTTCCGACAGATGCGAACGAACTGATGGGTGGTTGAGGATCCATCGGTCGCAGGTCACGTCCGGCAAGTCCTGGGTGGTCTGGCCGCACTTTGGTAGCGCGAAACAGTGAGAAGGCGTTACCGCTGTTACCCGTCGGGCCGGAATAAGGAGACCAGTATTCCCAGACAATATTGCCTGCCGAAGTCACTTCGAACAGCCGCCCTTGTGGCCCCGAGCTGATGAGTGTGTTGCCGTTCTCCAATCGCTCCGCTCCCGACAAGTTTGTTGTCTGCAGCGAACTGTTGGAATACGTCCACAGAGGCGCGGGGGGCGCGAAGGGGGCGCTGTCCGGAAGCGGATAATTACCTCCCGAATCGACGGGTGGGACGAATTCATAAACCTTGGTGGTGGCGCCGCCCGGCGTGGGTGTCCTGTTGCTGAAGACCGTCATGTGTCCGGCGCCCGGACGACCCGGAGGAATCCAACGCGCGTCGTGCTGAAACCCGAGCAGTTGATCGGCAGCGGCGCCACGTCCGTAAGCCCGAGGGTTTCCCCAACGGTAAAGCAGGTCGCCGCCTTTGCCGTAGCGGCCGCCGGTACGGCTAGCCGCCTCTGCGATCGTGGTGCTGTGGTCGATGACCCAGACTTCATTGAACGTCGGCACGCTGAGCAGGATTTGATCGAGCTCCGGATTGTAGACGACGGCGTTGGTGTGAAAAACGTCGCGTGAGAAAGCCGGTCCGCCATCGTCGGCGTTGATGTCGATTCTTTCCGGGTGAGCGGACGGATCGGAGTAATTCTCGAGGGTGGGATCGAGATTCTGAATCAGGTGATCCCATAGATGCCATTCCCAGACGATCGTTGCGCTGTCCGGCCGCTGCGGCGCGAATTCGATCAGCATGTCGGGCCAGATCCCTCCCGGAGGAACGGCTGCCGGCCTGCGACCAACTCGGCGCGCTTCGGCAGCATTCTTGGACTCCCAGGCGATGGCCAGGATGTTTCCGTTCGGAAGAACCGCGACATCGTGGTGCGGAAGGCGAGTTTCGTTATAGCGAAAGTCCCAGACGAGATTTCCGTCGAAGTCGAACTCTTGAAATCGGCCTCCCTGCCCGCCGCCCGAAAAGATGGAAGTGCCCCGATCGCTGGCGCCTCGCAGGACATGCCCGTTGTCCAGCAAGTACACCCACGCGCTGGGTAAATAGGCGCTCCTCCACGTCCGGACCACCTGTCCACCAGAATCGATGAGATACGTCAGAGTGGAACTCATCGGAGTGAACAGCGTGTAGCCGGGGCTCGCATCGGCACATTTCAGACGTAAGCCGCGCGATTCGACAGCGCCACCCTGGCCGAGAGTGAAACACTGGAGGATGAGTAGGAGCGCGAACGTAAGAGCAAAAGCCTTCGGCGTCATGGCGCTCTCCCGGCGGACCTGTATAAATGTGGAGGCATTCTACTCATACAGGCGAAATTTCGCGTCGAAAACTGTCATGCCGGAGAAAGATTTTAGCGGGCGCCCCCTCGGATCCGAATTCGCGGCGGCGGGGACTGCGGCGTTTTCGCCATCGTGCGATCGGCGATTCGGCGATATGCTCTTCTGACATGTTGCGAAAAATTCTTCTGTCCGCGCTGCTGACCTTCCCCTTGCTGGCGCACCATCCGGTTGCGGCGAAGTTTGACCTGAATAAGAAGCGAACGCTGCGAGGTGTCGTTACCCGCGTCGACTGGTCGAATCCGCATGTTCATGTCCTGATGTACGTTCAGGAGAGCGGACAAAGGGCGAACTGGGCCGTCGAGCTGGAAAGCGAGCTCGAGTTGGAACGGAGCGGATGGAATGCAGATTCGCTGAAGCCCGGAGAGGCGATAACCGTGCAGGGGCCGGTCGCGAGAGACGGAAGTTCGCAATTGTGGGGCGAGTCCATCACGCTGACATCAACGAACCGCCGCGTGCTTCAAATGACGCCGGAAGCTCTCGCTTCATTCAGGCCGGCCTCCAATGGCCGGCCTGCAGGCCCCACACCGCGCTGGCCGGACGGAACGCCTCGTCTGGGCCCCGCGCCGGGTGAGCGTGGTTACTGGGCGAGACCGGGCTCTGTAAGCCTTGCGGAAACAGGCATTAATGTGGAAATGGACAGTCATGGCTTACTGAAAAACATCAGTGACGCGGCGAAGGTCGCGCCATTCCAGCCCTGGGCACGCGATCTTTACATACTGCGACAGCAGCGATTCCTGCAGGACGACCCTATGTTTCTCGAGTGCTACCCGCCGGGCGCAGTGCGTCAGTTTCAAATGCCTCTCGGTATTCAGTTCATCGAAGACAAACCGTTTCAGCGCATCTTCGTCATGAATGGCGGCGGGAATCACGACTGGCACTTTATCTACACCGATGGCCGCGAGCAAAAAGGCGCCAGCCGCGGAAACGCCGACAATCCTCTCTTTTATGGAAACGCCGTAGGGAAGTGGCAGGGCGACACGCTCATCGTCGATACGCGAGGTTTGAACGAAAAGTTCTGGTTCAGCAATGGCGGTCTGCCGCATACAAATCAGCTTCACCTGACTGAGCGATTTACGCGTACCGACGCGAACACATTGAAGTATGAAGTTGTGATCGAGGATCCGGGCGCGTACACACGCACCTGGAATGCAGGCTGGACGTTGCAATGGGTGCCGGAGGATCTACCGACGTATTACTGTCAGGACAACAGAGCATGATGAAAACCTTTCTTCGCATGTTTCTTCGCAACGTTGTCGTTCTTCTCCTGGCGTTTTCGTTTTTTGACACCCTGTCCTTCGCGCAAGGTCGCGGAGGTCGTGGCGGGGGCGCGCCCGATACGCGGCCCGCGCCACGATGGCCTGATGGCCACATCAATCTGGGTGCGGTGCCCGGATCCGAAATGGGCTCGTGGGATGCAACGCCGACTTCGATCCCACTGGCGCGCGCTGACGTCGCATCAGACTTCGGTCTATTCGCCGCCGACATGTCCGAGCCGACCGATCCTTTCCTTGCCGCCAAACCGAAGCTCAGCCAGATTCCCTTTCAACCGTGGGCGCGTAGCCTTTTTGCCTCGCGCGTTCAGGCGCGGCAGGAGCCGTACACGCGGTGCAAGCCCTCGAGTGGGGCACGGCAAGTTGCGACTGCGTACGGAACTCAGCTCCTCGAAGTGCCAGAAATGAAACAGTTCTTCATCATTGAGACCGGTGGCGCGCACAGCTTCCGAACGGTCTATATGGATGGCCGCCCGCATCCCGCAAAGCTTGCACCCAGCAGTCGCGGGCATTCGGTTGGGCATTGGGAAGGCGACACGCTGATTGTCGATACGATCGGTTTCAACGAGAAGGCGTGGATCGATAACCTGGGAATGCCCACGACGGATCGCCTGCATACAATCGAGAAATTCACCCGTACGAACTACAGCACCCTCAAATACGAAATCACGATTGAGGATCCCGGCGCGTACACCGCACCCTGGACCAGCGGCTTTTACTTCCGTTGGACACCGGGCGAGAGCTTCGAGTTCGTCTGCCAGGAGAACAATCTCGCGCCTGAACTGATCATGGGTGAAGACAAAATCGCCGTGAAACCACCGTCGTTTGTGCCATAGCCGTGAAGTCTTCTCCGCCTCAGGCGGAGAGAGTCGGGAACGGCACCAGCTTCGACTTGAGAATTCGTCGATCGCGAGTGATCAACGGTGCATTTTCGACAATGCTGGTGGCAGCGATAATTTCGTCAGCGGGATCTGAAGCAAAATCCAACTTCGTGCTTTTCCGTGCGATTTCGATCGTAATGGGGAAGACGATCGTCGAGCGCAAAAAGCGGGTAAATGCAGCGGCGGCCAGATCCATATCGAGACGCTTCAAACTTACGAGCTTGGAGAGTTCCCAAAGGACGATGTCGGAGGTGGCGAGAAAGTCTCCGATGATCAGTTGCTCTTCTGAGTCACTTAGGTCGCCGTTTAATAGCGACACGGCGATGTGTGTGTCCAGATTCAGCATCCCAGTTTACCCACGTCCGCATTAGTTCGCCCGTGATCCTGATCTTCCCCTTCATCGAGCCGATCAGATGCCTGTTCCCGCCGGCATTGATCGGCAGTACCCTGGCAATGGCTCGACCTCGTTTTGTGACAACAATCCCTCCCGCATCGAGTTCTTCGAGGATATTGAGACACTTCGCTTTGAATTCTGTCGCTGTGATCACTTTTTCTCTCAACATTCTGGCGAGTATCGCATATGACCAGTGCATTGGTGAGTCGGGAAACGACTGTCGCCTTTGGAGCCTCCGGCCGAATCGAAATTAATGCTGCTGCGATACAAATCTCTCACCTTCATACTTATGTCGCCGCCGGCAGGCCGAATCGACGCGCGGACCGAAATTTCGGACGGCCGTTGGCGTTAGAGCAGGCAGCACATTCGGGAAGGAGCAAGATGACGATGAAACGAGCAATGGTTGCGACTGTGTTTGTGGCTGGTCTTGTTGCCGGATACTTCATGGCCGGATATGGCGAAACTACTGTTCTGGCGCAGAAACCCTGGCAGTGCAGATCCTGGGAGATGGATTCGAAAACTGACACGTCCAACGCGATCGCAGCGTTTCTGGGAAGTTCCACAAACGTGCAGTTGACCTCTGCTGCCGTGACTGTGGGCTCGCGATATGCCGTAGTTGCGTGCAGGAACTGAGTCATGCACTCCTCACTTGACGATCCACGCGTTCGGCGCGTGCTTGATGATATGCATGCAACAGCAGATCGCAACGACCCGCCGTTGCTCGAGAAAGCGCGCGGAAAACATGGCGCGGAGAGAGCAGCGATGCTCGGCGATGCGTTCATACCTGTGTCACCGGATGCCGGTCGCCTGCTCTACGTACTCGCGCGCGGCTCAGCACCGGGCACGATTGTGGAGTTCGGTACGTCATTCGGCATTTCAACCATCTATCTCGCGGCGGCGGTACGCGATCGCGGTATAGGCCGAGTCATTACAACGGAGATGCACGCGGGTAAGGCCGCGCGTGCAAGCGAATACATCGCGTCGGTAGGACTCGCTGACGTCGTCGACCTGCGCATCGGTGACGCGCTCGAAACGTTAAAGGATCTGACAAGCGGTGTGTCGATGGCATTTCTCGATGGCTGGAAGGATCTTTACTTGCCGTTTCTTCACAGGATTGAATCGGCGCTGCAGCCCGGCGCGATCGTTGTTGCCGATGACCTCGATCTATTTCCCGACGTGCTGCGCGACTATCTCGCGTATGTGCGGGAACCCGAGCGCGGATATATTTCGGTCACGCTTCCGATTGGCGATGCCATGGAGCTATCGGTTCGCACGCTGTGACGGGAGGTCTTACATCGCCGCCAGGCGTGGCCGGGCGTTCGCCTTGCGGATTATGGAGAACTCGAGTCCCGAAACGACGATGGCGTCAATGATAGGCCACAGATTCTCCACAACACGTAATTCGATTCCCGCCTCAACGTGTCGGGCAAGCAAGTCTCCCACCAGCGAAACTGCCAGAGGCGTCACATCGGAACGTGCCACCCAATAACCCGCCTCAGTAACCTTTGGCTGGAAGAACGCCGCATCGAACTCATACGCGTACAGCCGACACGACCGGACTTGCTCCAGCCAGGCATCTTCTATCGCGTGCAGCCGACATCCCACGGAGTCGAGCAGAGCGGCTCCAGCTTGCAAGATTGGTGTTGTCTTGCCAACCCAGCAACAGGCCCGCGGACAATCGCGGGGAAACCAGTAGCTTGGAGCGTGCTCCTGATCCAATGCCCAGACGAAAGGCTCAATTTCGCTAGAGGTTCGCGCGACACGAGGTTGGAACACTTCGATGTTTGGGTCCTCGGAAAAGTGGAATAGAGTTTTCACAAACTGGGCTTTTGGGGACGTTAGAATTCTACTCGGGTCGTGCCTCACACCGTGAAGTGGTCCGCAAATACGCCGCCGACTTTACCGAGCTCGTCTGGAACTCCTCCAGTTGGGCCTTCTCGTCGTTGGTTGTGCTCCTCGCAAGCAGACGTTTCGTGACGGGCCCGAGAAACGTGGCATATGCCTGCAGCGTGGTCTTATCGCCGGTTCGAATCGCCGTGGCTATGAGGTCTTCGGTCGCCGTGGTAACGATTTCCATTCGCCCGACAAAAACACGCGCCAACTGCACCGGCTTAGGATCGATGTTCAGTGGGAGAACCTTGTCAACGTCGTGCCGTGGCACGATATAGAACACACGGGTTCCTTCTTCGAACCACAAATCTCGCCATGTCGCGATCATCGCCTGCGCTTCGCTGGGATAAAGGCCGTTCTCGATCAAAAGCGAGTTCAAACGACGCTGCAATGCGGCAAAATTGTTTTGGAGTTCCGGTGGATCCAATGTGATTTCGTTCTTCAGGGCTCCGATCGCACGAAAACCTGTCTTACCGCCGCGATTCTCAAAGAGAATCACGGCCGGGATATCGTTTCGACCGATCTTGCGAACCGTGACTCGCCCGTTCTGCTCAAGTCTCGCCGCAATGGGCACCGGGAATGTTCCGACGCCTCGATAAAACAAAAACTTCTCGTCCTGGTCGCCGATCCGAATGGGTGCCGCACCGGTTTCCCGTGCGGCGTAATAGTGACTTGCATCGGACTCGATCGGAAAAGCACGAGCGGCTTCCGGTAGTACCTTTACTCCGCGCCAGGTCAGCCCGGTGATGCCGTCGAAATAACCAAGGGTTTCGTTGACCGTTGTGTCTTTTTCCGTAGGGCGGGGATACCATTCCGTCATGAGTCCCTGGGGAAACCGAACACGCACGTCAACGGTTGTGGGGCGTCGAGAGTAGAAATACAGGACAGGCGTTTCCATGCGAACCGTCGAACTCATCAACCACTCGGGGAATTCGTCAAAGCGTTCCACAAAACATGGCAGATCGCTTCTCCCAGTCGGCCCTCCAAAGGGAAGCCATTCGACGGCGCGGCCGTCTTCTCCCGCGATGGAAGTAAATGTCCCCCATTCGTGAACCGTGAGTTCTGTTTTCTTATCGAGGTTGTCCGTCGCAGCGGATGTTCGGAATGAAATAAGAACTGCAAGAGCAAAAGCCGTTAGGATCTGAATACGTCTCAACATGGAACCTCCGGTCTTTGGAGAGGATTGTGTTGAAGCGATCGTATAAAGACCAATCGTCGGGGTAAAGTTCATGTTTGTCATGCATCCATGACAAATCTTGATGACGGCTCATTTATTTCCTGAAAGTCCAATTCTCGTTGCAGTGTTTGGCCTCAAATCGCGCATTTAACGGTAGGAGGCATTATGAAACACACCCGGTCGGCCGCAGCATTGGCACTCGGTATCGTAATCGGAGTCAGTACGACAGCATTGGCGCAGGACAAGACGGACTTCACAGCTCTCCAGGGCACCCTGAAGCAGACAGACAAGGTCACGCTGACTACTATCGGTGGGGAAAAGATCAAAGGACAACTGCTCGAAGTTTCGTCAAACCGGATCGTGCTACAGCTGAAAGATGGCCCCAGGAGCGTCGACGCAGTTCAGATACAGAAAGTTCAGAAAAGGAAGAATGGCGTACTGCTAGGCGCTGTCATCGGAGCCGGCTCCATGATTCCGGTCTCGGTCGCCCTCTCGTCATATGCCGATAATGAGGGGAGCAACGCGGCGATGGCTCTCGTGCCGATTGGGTTGGGCCTGGGCGCCGGTATTGGTATCGACGCCGCAATCGGTTCCAACAAGACTCTCTACGAGCGCAAAGGGGGCCGCACCGTTAGCGTAGCGCCGCTGATCAATCCAAAGGGCGGGGTCGGTGGACGCGTGGTGTTCAAGTTCTAAAAACTGTCTAATCCTCATTGCAAACGACACGGAGGGCTTGTCACTGTTGACAAATCGTCAAAGAGTCGGGCGCGTAACGTGTCATTAACGCCGAAACGGCACAAAGATCCCTGGCGGACTCGACTGACAGTCCTCCGTACGTTCGTGATTCTTAAGATATTCTGTTTCCGGCGGGCCGAGCCTGCATTCCGGCACCCGGCCTGCTGGTGGATTCTTGTATGCGACTTCTCGCGCTTTTATCAGTGTTTGTCCTGTCCCTTTCAATGGCAGGGGCAGCGCCAGTGGTTCCCTTTGAGCAACCAAAAGACTGGGACTCGCAAATCAAACTGCGGGAAGCCGTCGATTTGAATCCCGACCCGAGCATTGTCGAGATCAACCTCGAAGCCCGAGTTGCGAGAACCCGCATCTCCGCAACGCAGGAAGTTGAGGCCTGGACCTATGATGGCGGCTTGCCCGGCCCGCTCATTCGTATCAATGTTGGAGCGCGCCTGATCGTGCACTTCACGAACAGGTTGCCCAAAGGTACGACGGTTCATTGGCATGGTATTCGCGTACCCATCGAGATGGATGGCGTGCCGGGCATCTCTCAGCCGGAGGTTCTTCCCGGGGAGTCCTTTACTTACAGTTTCATCGTACCGGATGCGGGATTGTTCTGGTATCACCCGCACGTTCAATCGGCCATGCAAGTGGGCAATGGCCTGTACGGCGCCCTTCTGGTCGAGGATCCGGCAGAACCGGTTCCGCCGATGGATCAGCTGGTCCTGGTCTTGAGCGACATTGGAGTCGAAAAGGATGGATCATTGTCGGCCCCGGATTCTGGCGGATCGACGGGAATGGCGTTTGGCCGAGAAGGCAATGTCCTGCTAGTCAACGGGCGCAATGAGCCGACGCTTATGGCGCGGCCAGGAGCGCTGCAACGCTGGCGGATCGTCAACACAGCGAAGAGCCGCTACTTCGCAATGATGCTTGGAGAGAAAACGACATTCACCAAGATCGGTGGAGATGGCGGACTTCAGGAATTTCCGACTCGGTTGGACATTCTGGTGCTGGCCCCAGGCGAACGCGCGGATGTGATCGTTGCGCCACTGGCGCGGCAAGAGACAGAAGCCACCGCCTTGAACATGTTGTTCAATCGCGGCTACGGATCCGTTGAGTACCGTTCCCTCGATCCGATGTTCAAAATTGCTGCCTCAGGGAAGCCGGAATCCCAAAGCGTTGCTGTTCCGGACGTCCGACGCACGATCCCCGCACTAGTCAAGGATGGCGCGACACCCGTACAACTCGAGCTGAATATCACCCAGGCGGGGCGCAACGGAGCATTCGCGTACGACATCAACGGTCAACCGTTTGAAAGAGCGATTCCGCTGAAAGCGAAACTCGGGGAGACCCAGCTATGGACAGTGAAGAACACGACACCCTGGTCTCACCCCCTTCACATTCATGGGTATTTCTTTCAGGTCCTGGACGAGAAGGGAGAAGTGGCTCATCCCATCGAGTGGAAGGACACCGTCAGCGTTCCGTTCAAGGAAACTCTTCGACTGCTGGTCCGCTTTGACGAGAGGCCCGGCCAATGGATGGTGCACTGCCACATCCTCGACCATGCTGAAGGCGGCCTGATGACCACGATCATCGTCGGTGACGCCGCTGCAAAACCGCATTCTCATTAGCCAAGGCTTGCCCGGGACGTAGTTCAGACACTTCGGTGATCGCTATGTTCCGTTCAGCTCTCCATCGAAGTAACAAATGGACACATGATATCATGTGTCCATGAAACGCGCCTTGATCCAGTTTGATGAAGAAACGTATGAGCGGTTAAGGCATCACGCATTTGCGCGACGCCGATCTATTTCGTCCGTAGCCAGGGAGTTGATAGCGAAGGGGCTCGAAGGCGGCGAAAAAAGCAGGCCAACTAAAGTCGGCCAAATGGCTTCAGTTGCTGCAGGTCGCTCCAAACAAGGGGGAATGGCTCCCATCTCCGAACGGCACGATGAGGCGTTGGCTGCACGCGCCTCAAAAAAATGATCTTTCTGGATACCTCAGCCATTTACGCCTGGGCTGACAAGGCGGACCCGAATCATCAGATAGCTGTAGGCAGACTCCAGGAGATATTGGACCTGCAGGAAGAGTTGATGACGCACAACTACATCGTCCTGGAAGCCGTTTCTTTGCTTCAGGGCCGCCTCGGTCAGTCCGTTGCGACGAAGTTTCTCAAAGATACGTCGGCCTTTAACGTCGAATGGGTGGACCGCGACCTGCACGCCATCGCGACTCGAGAATTTGAGAGAGCCGGCAAACGTCGCTTGAGTTTTGTAGATCACGTCAGCTTTCTTGTGATGAAGCGCCGGAGTGTCCAGACTGCTTTCGCTTTCGATCCAGATTTCAGAGTTGCAGGTTTCCAATTGTTTGAGCCTTGAAGGAATCACCGCACCGCTCGGGAAGGGCAACATGGGAGCGGCTATCGAGCGCGGCGCGGCAGGTCTCGCCAGGGTTTCCAACGTTAGAGGCGCAGATTGTTTGGAAAAAACCGCAGGAACGTGGAATTTCTCTCTATAATTCGCGAATCAGACAAGGGAGGCCTCGCAATGAAACTCAAAGTATTCGCTGTTGGCATTATTCTGGGGTGTGCATGCGGATCTGTTGCAATCGCACAGGATCCCGCCATCGAGAAAGCTTTGCTGGCAGCGCCCCGGCAAATGAAGGACGCAACGACTGTGATCAAATGGAAGAGCGATTTCACCTATGACACGTTGCGGAAAGGAACAAATCGACTCGTCTGTTACGAGCGACCTGTCCAACCCGGGCAACCGCCCTTTTCCGTAGAATGCACGAGTATCGCTAACCTGGAACGAGTCGCTCAGAGCCTGAAGACGGAGACCATTGCCGACCAAAAAGAACGACAGGCGGCTTTTGAGGCCATGGAAAGGGCCGGCAAATGGACGAAGCCCGAGTACGGGTCTGTGTTCTACAACCTGACGGGCCAGGACCAGGCCAGCGCTCGGTCACACGTCACGATTTCCGTGCCGGGCGCCACGAAGCAATCAACGGGTCTGCCTGAGGACGGTAACCAGGGCGGAGTTTGGATCATGAATGCGGGCACATCGGCCGCCCACATCATGACGCCCGGCCACTAACGCAGCGACGTGAAGCCTCTCGTCCTTTTCCTCTTAATCGCAGCCTTCGGGCCGGCGCAGGTCAGGCGCACGTTCACCGGGGTCATAACCGACGGAATGTGCGCCGCAGGCAACCACACACAAATGCGTATGGGACCCACAGACGCCGAGTGCACCATTGCCTGCGTGGATGCACACGGCGCGCTGTTTGTGCTGTACGACGGAACGGGTGCCTACACGTTGAGTGACCAGAAGACCCCGGAGAAATTCGCCGGCAAGAGGGTGACGGTCACAGGAATGCTCAACTCTGGCACCCGAACGATTCAAGTCGACTCTATCGCTGCAGCAAAATAACGCACTCGGCCTGTCGTGCCTGTCCCAAGAGAACTTCGCAACTCTAGCTAGTTCGCCGGAATCAGATCCAACTGGATGTCGTTGCGGCTTTGAGGCTGGACTTTCAAAGCACGACCGCGGGACTGATACTTCCCGAGGAAATCCGCATTTTGATAGGCGCCCGGAGGCACGACCTCCCAGGCGAACGCGGTGTAGGAACCCGGCGCTACCCCGCGTATCGTAAAGTGACCCTTATCATCTGAAGTCCCTGTCTTGTAGAGCCCGGGATTGGCGCGATGAGCCAGGGCCGGCACAAGAACGACCATTGCGTTTGGGGCCGGTTTCGCGGCCGAAATCTGCACATTTCCTTCCACGGTCTCGCCGCTGGAATTGATTTCGACTCGAAGGGGCACTTGAACGGTCTGAGCATCGACATTGACACCTTCATCGTACACATCGGTCCCGCCCTGTTGCACCGATACGACGTATGCGGGTGGCGGCACTCCGATGTTAATGCGATACCGGCCCTCGGAAAGATTCGCAATCTGAAATCGCCCATTCTCATCCACGGGGAAATTACCGATGGCGGTACCCACCTGAGGCGGCAACGTGTCGAGAGGCTGCAGATTGATCCTCATGGCTTCCGGGCGAACGGTTGCCGAACCCGTCACGGAAACCTGGCCCTGAAGAGTCACACCGGGGCTGATGGGAATATTCAAGCCCGTAAGATCCTTGTCACGCACCTCCACATGCACGTGCCCGGTCCAGATGCGCCGACTCTGAGCATCAGCCGCCATCGCATACAGCTCGTAGCGCCCGGGATCCACGTTGGAAAGCACGAATTCCCCGTTTGGCTTTGTGTTAGTCGCCACTAGATTCGTCCAACTGGTGATCGGCGGATTGTCCAGAGGCGTGAGGTCGAGCGGCATGAGAATAATGGACGTCGCAGCACGATTGATCTGATTTGTCGCAGGATCCGGCGCGAGATTAGGCAATGGGTTAATAGCGACTCCCGAGATCTTAAAGGAACCCCACGGCTTGACCTGAGCACTAAGATCCACGGTCACCTCTCCTCCTTCGGGGATGGTGACAGGGCGCGCCTGATTAGGATCAATCACCCCGGGCGAAAACACGCGAGCCCACGAGTCCTGAGCGTTGGCAATCGGTCCGGGAGCTCTTGGTCCCACCCCGACGTAATATTCGCCCGGAGAAAAACCTGGCCAGCGGTACTCGCCGCGGTCATCGGCATTCATGGATCCCGTAAACAACCAAACCGCTCGTCCCAGGTTCGTGTAACCTGGCCTTGCCGTCACGACAGCATAGTTGGGTGCGGGCTGACCATCGGGGTCGCGAACAAGACCACGAAGCACTCCGCCCTGCACCATCTTGATCTCCACTGATGCGGTCTTGTTGGCCTCAACGGTAATCGTCTGCGTAATGACATTGGGATATTGGTCGGTTGGCATCCGCATCCCGAAGTATCCCTGCTTCTGGGCGCGTAGGGTGTATACGCCCGGCGCAAGCTGGGGGAACGAAAACCGGCCATCGCTGTCGGTTGTCGTCGTCAGTGTGTTTGGGAGCGCACCGGTCCGCGCAAAGTTGTAAACGATTTCCGGCGACAACGGACCGCTGCGCTGCAGCGCAGCAAAGTTATCCGGGGAGATCGTCTGCGTCGTGGTGTTACCGTTGACCGTCATATTGATCTGAACACCCTGCGGGGTTTGAACCAGTTGCATCTGAGTCCCCTGCGGAATCGTGGCTGGTGCGCCGCCGCCGTTGCTTCCAGCCGAAGGGACGAGCATCGATATCTGGACTGCTGAAACAGGCTCAGAGTTTGACGCGCGTATTGCCTTTCCCGCGATGACTCCGGTCTGACTTGTTGGGATACCCTGTTGGATGCCCAGGAGAAACAGCAACAGTGCAAGAGCAGTTTTCATAAGTCATCTCCGACGATGTTCCGGCTGTAGATCAGTCCTATGCCGCCCACAGGTGAACTAACGCAATTCGGTATCAAATGGGTTCCATCTCAGCGAGACATTCATCTGTTCGCCCGGCTCCACGTTGATGGCGGTTCCCTGCGCTTGATATTTCGCAAGAAACTCCTTGCTCAGCCAAGCCGTCTCCGGAATGCTTTCCCATGCCAACGCGGTATAGGAGCCAGGCGGAACTCCGCGAAGCGTTACTCGCCCCTCGTTATCAGTGGTCCCCACTTTGTAGCGCATGGGATTCTGGCGCCGATCTTCAGGAGGGACCAGCGCGACGATGGCACGCGGTGCCGGTCGTCCTTCCGGCGTGCGTACACTAATATTTACCGTTCCTGCCGTTGCGATATCGATGACAACCTGCAGCGGATCCGAACTGGACGACAATTCGAATCCGGTGTCATAGACGCTCGTACTGCCGATCCGAATGTCCGAGACGAAAGTGTTTTCCGGCAATCCGCTGACCTGAATCATTGTCATCACACCGGCGGGCCCACTAATCGTGAACTGGCCGTTCTCATTTACCAAAAGCGGCGACGGCGCACTGCCGCGAACGGGCGGAGCATTCAACTGCTTCGTAAGGATGCGAATCGTGTCCAGTTTCGCCGGTTTCTGTGAAGAAGGTGAGCTAACCACTCGACCTTCAAGCGTCACGACCGGATTCACGACAACCCGAACCCCAGGTGCATCGGAATTGCGAACGTCGACGAGTGTTCGTCCTGCAAAAAATCCGGAAGAGTTAGTCAGAGGGTAGAGGTCATAGATTCCCGGCCGCACATTTCGCAGCTCAAAGTCTCCGGTCGTGCGATTCGAGGTAAAGTTGCCGAACGTTTGCGGCGAAGCGCTGTCTACAAGGTTGGCCTCTGCGGGTACCAGAACGAACTGGTTGAAGGAGCGATCGATGGCGCCGTCAGGCCCGGGAACTGCCACAGGATTTAATGCGACACCCGAGATCTTGAAGAAAATCGACGGTGCGGTTCGCAGGGTGAAATCGATGCCCGGACTGTCACTGGATCTGAGAACAAGTTTTGTGGCCTCCGATGGTTCTGTGACACCAGGAAAGAAGGTTCGAACGGAAGGATTCTGTCCCGGTAGTATCGGCGCATTTAGCGGGGGCGTTACTCCCACGTAGTAATCCCCCGGAGGGAGAGGCGAGATCCGATATTCGCCACGGTCATCGATGGCTCGCGAGAACAGGACGGGGGACCAGAGAAGTTTGCCTTCAACGATAGTCGAGCGATAGGCCGTCACCGGCATTCCCGTCGCTGGTTGTCCGCGGCCATCCAAAACCCTTCCGCTGATTGCCATTCCCTGCGTCATGACCAGATCGATGGGCGCCGGAGGCCGCGCGGGATCGAGAACGAGCGTGACGGAATTCGTGGCGGTCGGAACGCCGTTACGGAGAGGGCCAAAGTAATTAAATCGCTGGACCCATACGGCATAACGACCTCGAGGCAGGTTTGGAAATACAAAGTGTCCGGTCCGATCGGTCAATACTGAAGCCTGATTGCTGACACCCGGCCCAGCGCTTTGAAGAACCGCCGCGACCTGTCGAATCGTGATGTCCTGGGAACCTCCACCCCCTCCGCCTTGCAGACCGATCGTGACGAGTTGTGAAATCTGGTCGAGCATCGCGGCGAGACCTTCCTCCGAAAGCGTGCCCGTGGAAATCAGTGTCACCGGCATGTTCGCGATCGGCTCGCCGGTCCCCGCGCGCAGGACCCTCCCATCAATCGTGCCGGTCGTCGTCGGAGTCTGAAAAAGGCCCGAGGCCAGAACCAGGGCCAGCAAATACTTCATGGACATCAAACGGAACGCGTCCTCACCTAATACGAATCTGCAGCCAAAGTGTTAGCACTTCAATAACGCGCTACCAGCCTGATCGATCAATCACAGAAACGGGCGATCTCTCCAAATCAAAGATGCAAAATCCCGGAAAATCGCTGGCAGCACCATCGCACTTTAGCTCGCTGGTTGTGGCACTTCGATTGCCATGGCGCTTTAGAGGAGGCGCTATGGAAAAGTCATCAGGTTAATCAGCGGAGCATTTGATGAGCGGTGCCAGGCGTGAAACAGGTTGTCTACGTCTCCATCCCCCAGCGGCGGACGGTTCTTTTCTCGACTGTCTTGAAGATGAGATTCTCTACGGCAAGCCCGAGGAGAATCACAGTTAGTAATCCCGCAAAGACATCGGGGATCAGAAGCTGATTCTTTCGCTCGAAGATGTACCAGCCGATGCCACCCTTTCCCGAACTGACTCCAAACACCAGCTCGGCAGCGATTAACGTGCGCCACGCAAAAGCCCAGCCAATCCTCAGTCCCGTCAGGATGCTGGGAAACGCGCCGGGAATCAGAATGCGGGTGATATAGCCAACGGTTGAGAGTCCGTAGTTGTGTCCAACCATCCGCAGTGTTGGACTAACACCGCGAAAGCCTGCATACGTGTTCAATGCAACCGACCACAGCACGGCATGGACGAGCACGAAGATCACTCCGTTGTCGCCAAGCCCGAACCAGATCAGGGCGATGGGCAAAAGCGCGATCGACGGCAGCGGCTGAAACATGGATGTCAACGTTTCGAGAAGATCGGCGCCGATCCGTGTAATGCTTGCAAGCGCGGTCAGCAAAATAGCGAGAAGCAGGCCGAGCGTATAGCCCTTCAGGAGAAGCACGATCGTCGATACGGCCGCCTGGGGCAGCGCGCCCGAACGGATCGACGCGACAAGCGCCTCCACTGTTTCAGAAAACGAAGGAAAGAGAAGCGAGTTGCCGAGCCACCTTGCATAGATCTCCCAAATGGCGGCGAGTACGACAAGCAGGACCATCTTTCGAAGCGCTGCATTACCGTAGAATCCCTCCCAGGCGCTTACCGGCCTTTCAATCACTTCAAAAGCATTCTCAGAAATCTGGTGGATCGCCTCGGGACGATCAGGCATGAACGCCGCCTTCTTCGACCTTTCGATCGAACAGAAGTTCTTCAATCCGCGTCGCCAGCGTTCTCGCAGATCCGTCAGACTCAGCCGATCCAGGGCTGTTGAGTTCCGCCTTGACCTGGCCGGGGTGAGCACTCAGCAACAGAATGCGATTTCCTACCCGGATTGCTTCTGGAATCGAATGGGTCACAAAGAGGATGGTGGACTTGGTTTCTTCCCACAGCTGCAGCAGTTCCTCCTGCATCCTCACGCGTGTCAGCGCATCGAGCGCAGCAAACGGTTCGTCCATTAAGAGCATCCGAGGCTCCATGGCCAGCGCCCGCGCGATCGCAACCCGCTGCTTCATACCTCCCGAAAGCGTATGCGGATGACTGTGTGCAAAATCCGTCAGGTTAACCTTCGCAAGAAAGTGCGCCGCCCGTTGCACAGCTTCGCCGCGCTGAAGCCGCTTTCCGGCCATCAAGGCGAAGACAATATTTTCACGGACGGTCTTCCAGGGCAGCAGCTGGTCAAACTCCTGGAAAACGAAGACTCGGTCAGGGCCAGGCGCGGTTACGGCATTCCCCTCGAGCAGAATGCGTCCTTCAATCGGCTGAACATAACCACCGACAGCTTTGAGGATCGTAGATTTCCCACAGCCGGACGGCCCAAGAATTACAAAGCGGTCCGATCGAAGCACGCTAAAGCTGACACGATATGCCGCGCGAATGAGGCGCTGCCCTGTCTGGTATTGCAGCGTGACGCCTTCAACGCGCAGCAAGGAAGCGGAAGAATTCAAGCCAGTGTTCAACTTCCCGGCACTCCGTGAATTTCAGGAAAGAACAGATCCTTCCAGGAAGCCGGCAGATTTTTCAGGGTGCCAATGCGATGCATGAACTCGGCGTACTTCATCACGTTCTCCGGCGTCGTCGTGAACTTCACAGCCGGGTCGCCAATGACTTCCATCAATTCAGCCGGGGTAAAGCCGCTTTCCGCCGTAGAAGACAGCAAGGTATCCGCCGCCCCCTTCTTATCGTTGCCAATCATTTGCGTGGCTTCCTCGAGCGCAGCCAGGACGGCGGCAACCGCCTTCGGATTCCGATCCCGAAATGTGGTCGTGGTCGAAAGCATGGTGAAAGTCGTCGAACCCTTCATGACATCGTCAGTGGTCATGATTGTGTGAATGCTCGGGTCCTTTCGCTCCCGTTGATGAAATGGTGGCGATGTGAAGTGTGCGGCAATCGCTCCGGAGCCGCCGAGCAGGGCGACGACACCGTCCGGGTGCGTCATCGAGACAGTATATTTGTCAAAGCGCGTCGCTTCCGTAAGTCCGTACTTCTCCGCGGCGTACATCTGCATCGCGATCGCGGGAATCGAAGCCTTGATCGCGGTCATTGCGATCTTGTCGGCGTCCGTGAAGTCTTCGAGCCTCTTCAGCTTGTCACCCCGTACGTTCAGGTACATCGGCAGCGACGTCATTGCTGCGACGCTCTTAATCTTTGCGGTATCCGGTGTCTTATCCCAGAGAAGCAGAAATGCCGGCGGGCCCGCAGCAATAAAATCCACAGCGCCCGACAGTAATGCATCGTTCATGGCCGTTGGACCTCCGAGTTCAATCCAACGGACCTGAAGAGTGGGAATACCGGCCGCAGCCGCGTGCTTCTCGATGAGTTTGTTCTTCTCCATCATCAGGAGCGGAAGAAATCCGACTCCTCCAGCACCTCGCGGAATGCGAATCTCCGTGGCTTCTGACGCTCCGCCGCCACCGCCACATGCGGTCAGAAAGAACGGCACAACGAACAACAATCCCGCGAGGCGCGTACGCATCATGAACCTACCGTAGCTTTCACAACTTCGTTGACATCATCGAGCTGGTCGATTTTCCAACAGAGTTCGATGAGGCGATCGACTTGAGCCGCAGAGAGCTCCGGCATGCATTGATCGCGAAGCTTCTCTTCGAGCTGCTTGTCCGACAGAGGCCGATGCACATTTCCCAATGACTGTTCGATAAACCGCACGAGTTTACGGCCGTCCTGCATTTCGACTTCAATGTGCGCCTGGTCTTCAGTGATCGAAATGTCCGATACCGCGGTAACGCGCTCTCGAACCCGCTTTACCACGGGATCGTTGACGGCTTCATCGGTGTACTCCTTGAGTCCCGCCTTACCGCGAACGAGACCAACCGCAGAGCTGTGATAAATCGAGTACTTTCCTTCGAGCCCCCGCGTGATGTCCTTCTTGTTGCAGAGGTCGATCACGAGCGGTGCGACTCGAACCCGAACCGACTTGATACTCTCGGGAGCCGGATGATAGTCGCGGTACAGGTCGATGCACCCGTCGATAGCTGGCTGCACAACAAGGCCGCACGGATAGGGCTTATAGGCGTTGTAGCGAATCTGAAAATCGGAACCGAGGCCATCTGTGATTTTGGACAAGTCGTACGTCGACGCTGCTACTGCTGCAAATCCGCGCGGGCCTTCAATACCGCGCTCTCCCGCGGTGAAGTTGGACTGCGCCATGACCGCACTGACATACCCGTTCCGCGCCGCATGCCCGGCATGGAACGACTTCGCCATATACCCGAACATCTCGCGAAGGCCCGACGCCTGTGTCGCGGCAAGACCCAGGGCCCAGACCATCTGCTGCGTGGAGAGGCCCAGCAGTTTTCCAATCGCCGCTGCCGCACCGAACACTCCGGCGGTTGATGTGATGTGCCAGCCCGCTTCGTAGTGCGCAGGATAGACAGCGTTCCCAACGCGCGCCTCCGTCTCAAATCCCAGAAGGAACGCATGAACAAAATCCCGCCCGTTGACGCGGTTCGCCGTGGCATAGGTAAAGACCGCCGTCGCTACAGGGGGCGTCGGGTGGATGTAGTTCTTGGGCATCGTGTCGTCATATTCAAAAACGTGGGAACTGATGCCATTGATGATTGAAGCGTAAAGGGGATCCATACGCTCGGTCCGCGCGATCAACCCAGCGGTAGGCTTTCCGAAGAAAGGCGCAAGCGAACGAAGTGCAGTCTCGACGGCCGGTTCTCGACTCCCCCCGACGGCGCAGCCGATATAGTTAAGCAGCGCGCGGCGCGCTTCGTGGCGCACGTCCTGCGGGATGTCTTCCAGGCGACTGTTTACAAGATATGTTGCGAGAGCTTTCGTTTCGGACAATGAGTGCTCCAATAATTGATTTGCGTACTGTCTACCTGCCGGGTTGACATGGCAGAGCCATCATTTATATACAGACCGCTCGCCGATCCAAGAACATTTCGATCTGCGATAAGGAGGAAACGTGAATAAAGAAAGATTCGAGAAGGGCCTTGGCATTCGCCGGGCGGTGCTTGGTGCCGATTTTGTGGATAACGCTATCAAGTCCGCCGACGACTTCAGTCTCCCTCTTCAGGAGCTGGTTACCGAGTACTGCTGGGGCGAAGTCTGGGGACGCCCCGGACTCGACCGCAAGACGCGCAGCATGTTGAATCTTGCCATGCTTGCGGCTCTCAACAGGCCCCACGAGATTAAGCTGCACGTTCGCGGCGCTCTCACGAACGGTGTGACGAAGGACGAGATTAAGGAAATTTTCCTTCAAGTGGCGATTTACTGTGGCGTGCCCGCCGGCGTCGACAGCTTCCGGATCGCTCGCGAAGTCTTCAAGGAAATGGGTGTGTAACGTGGCGAAAGAAAGCATTGGTTTTGTCGGTGTGGGAAGAATGGGCGGACGCATGGCGCGCCGCCTCGTGGACGCCGGTCTGGACCTCACCATTTACGATACAAGCCCGGATGTCCTGAAACCTCTCGTGGACCTCGGCGCGCACGTGGCCGCCTCACCCTCAGGCGTCGCCTCGGCATGCGAAATTGTTTTCGTGAGCCTGCCAACGCCCGCCGTTGTGGAATCCGTTGCACTCGGCCCGGGTGGGATTGCCGAAGGCAGCCGCGTCAAAATCTTCATCGACACATCTACAACAGGTGCCACAGCCGCCCGGCGCATTGCGGACGGTCTGGCGAAGAAGAACATCACCGCCGTGGACTGCCCGGTCAGCGGCGGTCTGCCCGGAGCTGAGAAAGGGACTCTGGCTGTAATGGTGTCCTGCCCCGAAGACATCCTTCCACGCCTGCGGCCGATCCTCGAGAATCTCGGAAAGATTTTCTACTGCGGCACAAAGCCTGGAATGGGCCAGACAATGAAACTCCTCAACAATCTGCTATCCGCTACGGCAATGGCTATCACGTCAGAAGCCGTCGTGATGGGAGTAAAGGCTGGATTGGACCCCGGCCTCGTCGTCGATGTGCTGAATGCCGGTACTGCGCGCAACACCGCGAGTACGGATAAGTTCCCAAAGTACATCCTGCCGAGAACGTTCAACGCGGGCTTTGCAATGGGACTCTTCAACAAGGACATTCGGCTCTGCCTTGAAGAGGCCGATGCCCTTGGCGTCCCGATGATTGTCGGCAATGCGGTGCGGCAACTTTATTCGATTGCACTCGCAAGCGAAGGCGCAAATGCCGACATGACGGAGGTCGTAAAACCCGTAGAACGGTGGGCCGGAGCAATCGTCGGGCCGACGCGCTCTTAGGAGTTTGGCCCAGCGTTTTGAGCTATGAGTTTTGAGTGCCGAGTAAGACCGCGTTCACGTGCGGAGCTCTGCGTCAAAACTCAAAACGCTTCAGCTTCAATCGAGGCGCGCGACCCAGCCCTCCAGGGCAGAAGAGGCCGCGGGATACCGGTCCATCACCATCGGATCATGACCGGGGATGATATGGTCCCGGGAACTCGCAAGGGCGCGCGCACGACGGTAGCCTTCCATTACCTCGCCGACGTTCCAGGCGATGGGATAAGGAATCTCACGTTCCATGTTTGCGTAGAGGTGCGACGAATCCGAGGCAAGAACAACAATCCCACGCCGCGTGTTCACGCGAACGATCTGCATTCCCATCGTGTGGCCACCAACATGATGCACGCTGACACCCGGGGCGATCTCGTCGTCGCCGTCATGAAACACGACGCGACCTCTAAAAAGGCGCCGAACCATCGCGACAACATCATCTTCATCGAACGGAAAACGCATGACCGGATGAGTCATGTAACGGCCCGTGGCGAATTTCATTTCACGGTCCTGCAGGTGGTAACGCGCTGAAGGAAACAGATCGTGATTGCCGCAATGGTCGTAGTGCATGTGCGTAATCAGCACATCCTTCACCGCTGCAGGCTCAATTCCTACGCCTCGCAAACCATCGCTCAGCGGTTTCAGCAACGTGCGTTTACGCTTGTCGGCCATCGGTTGATCGAACCCTGTATCAACGACGATGATCCGGTCCTCGGAAATCAGCCCCCAGACGTAGTAGTCGAGAGGCATCGGAGAGTCATCGTGGGGATCGCCTCCCAAAAAGTTCTCGCGAGCCATTCGTTCGTGATGCGCATAACGCACCGCATAGATCTGCCAGACGTCCTTTAACATGCAGGTACCTCGGTGAAAATTGTCCCGGCAGAGTTTTGTCTAACACCGTTGTTCCGTCAAGGGCTCCCGTCACCTATCCAATTACTCTCCGGTGAGCGCCTTGAACTGTGCCGCCGTCAGCGGGACAACTGACAGTCGTCCCTGATGCACGAGAGGCGAATCCTTGAATAACTTGTCCGCCTTAATCACCGATAGCGGCACGGGCTTCGCGAGAGCCTTTTCCGCTTCAATCTCCACGCGAGGATTGCGCGTATCGCTTGAATCCACCGACAATACCTTTGCCTTTCCCACCGCGCTCTTGTGGTCACCTGTTTCGTAGATGATGAGTTCGTCTCCCGGCTGCATTCCCCGAAGATGCTTCAGCGCGACGGGATTCGACACACCATCCCAGACCGTCTGTTTCGCGCGCTGCAGATCTGCAAACGAATAATCGGACGGCTCTGTTTTTAGAAGATAGCTCGCCATGACTGCCCCTCTATTCCAACCATTACTCGACAATCGCCTGCATCACGGCATTTTCAAAATCGGCGTTGATTCCCTGCGCTGAGGTTTGCGTCATCAGAATGCCCACAATCTTCTTCGAGGGATCCACCCAGAAATGCGTACCATAGGCTCCGCTCCAGCCAAAGGAGCCATCGGAAAGAAAGGTATTCCGTAATGCGGAATTACTGATGACACGAACACTCAACCCGAAACCCTCGCCGCGTTGTCTGCCTTGAAGCGTGTCGGGGATGTGAACGGATCTCATCAATTCGACGGTCCGTGGACTAAGCAACCGCTTTCCATTCAACTGTCCTTCGTTCAGTAGCATCTGGGCAAACTGGAAGTAATCTTCTGCGGTTGTGAACAGTCCGCCCCCGCCCGAAAAGAAGGCGCCATTCATAAAGTTGGGATCCTGCTGCTTCTGCAAAGCGTTCGCGGTTCGGGAATAGAGAGTGGCCTTTCTCGAGTTAAGCGATTCGGCGGGATAGAAGAACGTGTCCTTCATTCCAAGCGGTTCGAAGATCCGCTGACGCGCGAACTGATCGAACTTCTGCCCGGATGCAACTTCGACGACGAGAACCAGAGTATCGAACGCGGCCTGTGCGCTGTACGCCCAGCGCGTACCCGGCTGAAACTCGAGCGGCACGCTGCCAAGTCGCGGAATGTAGTCCGCGTTTGATTCGGTGCCCTTCAACGCCACCTTACGGTTCTCACTATTGCTGATCGTGCCGCTGACAAGTCCGGATGTGTGCGTCAGCAGGTCCTTGATTGTAATCTCGCGTTCGGCGGCAACGGTATAGAACTCCGGTGGGGCCGCTGCGCCGCGTTGACCTGCCGGAGCGGGAGTGGTGGGAGCAGGCGCTGTGCCTCGCTGACCCCCAGCCGCAACCGGAGCGGAAGGAAGCAGTACTCCAACCTTGAGATTCTTGAACGAGGGAATGAATCGTGACACCGGATCAGTCAGCCGGACCTTGCCTTCCTCAATCATCATCAGCGTTGCCACACCGACAACCGGTTTGGTCATGGACATGATCCGAAACATTGCATTGGTCGCCATGGGCTTCTTCGTCTCGATATCCATTAGCCCCTGGGCCTCGAGGTACGCGATGCGGCCATTGCGCGCGACGAGCGTCACCGCGCCCGAGAAACTCCCAGCATCGAGATTGCGCTGAATGAGCTCGTGAACGCGCTTCAGGCGTTCGGTGGACATACCGACGTCTTCAGGCTTCGCCTTCGTTGTTTGCCCGAGCATCGGCGCCGACAACAGAACTAACGCGATGACAAAAGTCGCCACGGATTTCAGGGTGCAACGCATAGGTACTCTCCCGGTTTGAAACGTTTAAGTCGGGGCAAGTCTATAACAATGGGATTCTAGGGGACACCCTCCGAATTAACGCGTGATGCTGTCTTGAAACTCGGGGAATGAACTTCCGGTTGGGGCCCACGGCAACTACCTGTCGAGCCGATCCGGCGAGCCCGATGCTGGAGTGAAGCAGCGCATCAGCAGCGCGTACGGCCCGTATACCGATATCGTTCGAGCAGAACGAGGGAGAGACCGACGCACGCGTCGAGTTCCTCTCGCGACGCCCCGGTTATGCGTTGTTCTTCTCGATCGGAGGCGAGGCTTAATTGCGCTGAGCAGTTCCGCCAGCGCCCGTGATGACGCTCTCCATTCATTTCGCTCCGCAAAAGTGAAACCGGGCCTGGCGACGCCCGCCGATATCACGTCGAATGGTCGGATGTCACAGAGCCACACCGCCGCTTTGATAGCGACGCCCCGAGCGTCAGTAGGCTGCGAGGAATCGCTGCGCATCAGCCCTTCGCTCGGACCTCCAGGCGCAGTGCATCGGCCCGTCGCGGCAGAAACTTGCACCGGGCCGTTCCGCGCGAGAGTTTGATCCGACTCGCGACGTGATCCCAGAAGCGCTGCACGTCGGCATTTGACGCCGACTCAATCGAGGTAGCGTCATCGTTGACCCATACCGTGAAGGGCTTGCGGGCTCGTGCGTCCGCGAGTCTTGCTGAAAACAGTCCCTCGATCATCTCGACACTGGGGCGTCGATTGACGGAGCCCGTCGCCAGCAGATAGTGGTCCGCGGTAATTCGCCGGAAGAAATCCTCCGTGGCCGTCCGTGCTGAGGCGGACACAGGCAGCTGAAGCACGTTGAAATGCGCGGCGCCGTCGGAGTCGAGCCGGCCGGACCGCGCAAGACCCAGGAGAATCGTGTCGACGGATGCTGTGCCGGGGATCAGCATGGACGCCTGCTTTTCCCGGATCAGCAGAATGATCGACGGCAAATCTGGGATCCCGGCCGCTGCCGCGGGCCGAAGCGCCGCAGCAAGCGCGAAGATCGACTCGTGGCGATCAGACGCGGCAATTGCCGCACGGACCACGGCTTGAAGTCCGGCTCGCTCCATGAGCCGCGCATGCGCCTCGTTCGTTTCGCGAAGCCAGCGCGTCCAATCACCTCCACAGCTTTCGAGATCGTGCGGCAGCGGGCCGATGACATCAACCGTCAAGGCGCCGAGGCGTATCCCGTTTGCCCGATCCTGCTGGCGGAGCGGGCGACCGTCCACTTCCGGATTGCGTGGAATCCCAAGCTCGCGGGGGCTGAGCAGTGCCGCGAGGCGTTCTGACTGTTGTATAGCCGCGAGGACGCTCTTCGGAGCAGCGGGTGCCTGCGCCTTCACCAGGGCGATCCATGTCGCCTGCGCTTCGAGTTGCTCCGCTAACCCCGCAGCAGTAATGCCGGCCAGCTCGTGGACCGAGTTGAACCAGACGGCTCCGACCGCAGGCGGCTGCGGAGCGGCGGTCTTCCTAAATTCCCGGTTGCCCGTGTTGTGCTGGTACGCAGCGATGCGATGGTGGACAGCGTCTTCGAACAGCTGAACGATACCGTCGATCCGTCCCAGCACCGGCGCGGTCAGGCAGATACACCGCAGCTTCCGGCCATTGCGCCGAACCCGCGCCAGCAGCGGTGCGATGTGCGCTCGGTACTCGGCGGCAGTGCCGCCGTCGATGAGCATATCGACGTTGTCCCGACCGGTGATCAGAATCGAGTGTCCAAGCTGCCCACGGAAGGCGGTAATCAGCATCATTCACTTCCGAGACCGGACATGAATGCGCTCGCTTTCATGCAAACAGTTCTCCGGATCCAGGCAACCAAAGCCAGCGTCGTCGTGCCATCCGAAATCACCTCCAGGCAAGGGCCTCGCAGTTCTCGTCACGATCTCAGCGATGTCGCGAGCCGACAGTCGAGGCTCACACGCCAGCATCAGACCGGCCACGCCGGCGGTGTACGCGGCGGCGACTGACGAGCCGGTCATGGACACCCACAGCGGATTCGACGGATCGAAGCCGTTGGCGCCAACCATGTCGGTACCCGGAGCGGCAATCTCCGGCTTCTGGCGTCCGTCGCGGGTCGGACCTTTCGCGCTGGTCCAATGAATCACTTCATTTCCAACGTCAAGGTTGGCGACCGTGAGCACGCGGCTGGCGCATGCTATTCCGGTGAGTGCGTAGCCGGGCACGCTGGACCGCTGGGAAAGATACGCGGGCAGGCTCAGTGTGGCAGAACCCGGGCTCCATGCTGACGTGTCGTCGCGGAGAATCCAGCCGTGATACCTGCCATCACGCACTTCCCGGCCGTGGAGCCTCACCGTCCACGTGCCGGCGCGAACCCCCGCACCTCGCGCTGGTAATGGCTTGAGGTAGCACGCGATGTGATTGCTCTCACTGCCGGCAGCGAGCCGGTCATGGTAGAGACTGATCACAGTTCCATCTCTGAACACGTGCCGGTCGAGCGATTCGCCGGTTTCGATCGGTCCGATGCGGTCGCCGTCTGGAGACACAATATCGACGCCAAACCGGTCCTGCCGGTCGTACCAGATGTGAAGAGCATTCTCGCAAGGATCGACAACGCCGTTGCCGTTGATGATCCATTCGATGCGCTCGATCAATCCTGCGTCCCGGACGCGCCCGGCGGTGTGAACACGCTGGAACCATTCGTTCCATTGCGGAAACAGACCGGGAATCGGCCGGTACCCACGACTTGCACCGACAGAGATGCACCTGCCGGGGGCCTCTAGATACGCATCGATCCACTTCGCAACGGCATTACTGGCATCATGGGCAGCACTGGTAGTGCCTACGCCGATCGCAATGCTGAGCGGCATTTTGCACGCTCCCGCCAGTTGTACAAGGTAGTCCACACCACGCGCGATCAATCTCGAATCAAACCGCAGAGGGTGGCCGTTGGGCTCGGGCTGCGAGAGAAGGACACCGGCGAGTTGTGCGTGAGGACAGACACCCCTGTTGCCGCCAGCCACGCTAGCCAGATGCGTCGCTCGCGATCCCGCCGCCATGGCCGATTGAGGCTCGAGCTGCCAGGCGCGTACGCCCGCACTCCCCTCGCCGAACAGCGCGGCGTCCATTTGTGTTTGCGTGATCTCCGAGCCGAAGCCAAAGCCTTTCGGTGCGGCTCGAATCTGGCCGCCCTGATCCCAGATCCTGACGAATCTGGTGCGGCCCCGCTCATTGAGAAAATCCGGATGCGAGAAATCGAATCCGCCAAGATCGATGATGCCAATGAGTACATTACTGTTCGGACGCTCGTGGCCCCTACGCAGGGGCGCATCCGGAGGATGAGGATTTCGTTGCACCACTCCGGGAACAATCGGATCGGCCAGATCGACAGTCTTGACCGATGTATGAAGCGAAAATCTGAGCGCATCCTCCACACTCGCGTTCGCGTACAACGCAATACCGGAGTTCTCCACTTCCGGGCGACCCACAGTCGGACCACGATCGACCTCCACGAACAGGTTGACACGATTATCCAAGTCCGCTGACAGCGAGGCACGTCGTGATCGTCGGGCCGCCGCACTCGCCTTCTGGCGTACATTCGGCGTTAGCTTCCTTCTGACGCTTGCTGTTTGGCGCGCTTCCACCGACGTGCCGCCGAGCGTGCGAGCGCTGACCCGGCGATCAGCTTTCGATTGGGAGCGACCAACTGGCGCCGAGCTACCCTGCTCTGCGTCATCGAGGTCGCGCTGGATAACGACTTCTTGCGGAGCCTCGCGCACTTCAGCGGCGCGCTGCATGGTGGCTCCCACATCATCAAGAAAACGAGCAAGCTCAATGTCGTTGCCAGTCGCCAGCCACGATGTCAGATCTGCGGTCTGGATGGTCTGATAGAAGACGGGCAGTTCGACGTTGCTGATCTTCGCGGGAACAAGAATGCCGCGTTTGACCGCGACGCCGACTTCGGCGCGAACCCACTGACTCAGAACGGAACTGTGCGACCAGAGCACCACGACGCAGACGGCGCGCGCGATCTCGCGTTCAATCTCGCGTTCCCATGCCTGCCCGGCCTCGACTTTCGAATCCCACCAGACCGACCAGCCACGGTCGTGGAGTTCGTCGACGACGCGCGCCGCGTTTGTCCGATCGGTACGCGAATAGCTGAGGAAGATTTGAGACATGTCAACGCGTTGCGGGTCTACGCGAAACCGGAGGTCACAAGACCCCGTTTCTTCGATTCCATCGCCAGTTCGACAGGCGAAAATCCCCGTAATCACAGAACGCCGCCAACTGCAGGGGATGAAAAGCCGTGTCAGGGCTTTCTGGAAGCTACAAACCTACGCGCAGTCGAGAGGAATGACCAAGTAAAAAGCCACGCTGGTCGAGAACCGGGAACTGTAGGCGCAAACCATGACCGAGCAAAATTTCAAATTGTAATCTTGCGCGGTCATATAGACCGCACCCACAGCCGCTTCCGGCTCCAGGGCGCAAAAAAAGAAGCACGACACAAAAACTGCTCATTCGAGCAACGCAAAGGTAGTCGCCGCGGAAGCTGCTTCTTCGCCTGTGCGCGTTCCAAAAACAGTCCTGTGTCAGGCTTTTCGGCAAGGTCGAGATCCGGACGGAGGAGTAGACAAATCGAAAAAAAACCGGGCCCGATATCTCAAGAGCCGGGTGATCCACGCTCATCGTGATAAGCCCGGATGCCGTCGTCGGTTTCATGACTCCAATAGACGAGTGTTCTCGCACAAATCGTGACATGCGGATCAAGAAAAAAAGGCTATCGTAGAGTCGTATGACGATTCCGACAGCTGCAGTCCACGGCACATCGGCCGATCCCTACCGGATTTTCTTTCCGCTCGGGGTGCTGATGGGAATCGCAGGGGTATCGATCTGGCCGTTATTTTACTGGGGCTGGACGTCGGGATACTCGGGACGGGCGCACGCCTTCGTTCAAACGAACTGCTTTCTCTATGCTTTCATCGCAGGATTCCTATGGACCGCAATACCGCGTTTCACTGGAACGAACGCGCCAGGCCGTGCAGTGCAATACACTCTGGCCTTAATCCTCGCAGCCGAGCTTGTGGCCTTCGAGTCATATTCCTTCACCACAGGACACCTTCTCTTCTTTATTGCGCATGCGACGCTGATCGCGGTTATCGTCAACTGCTTCCTTCGCCGTCAACATCCACCACCGGAGACCTTCATTCTTGTTGGACTCGCCCTGATGGCGGGAGCCGTTGCCGCGGTCATCAATGCTGCCAGTGCCCTGACCTGGATCTCTTCGGGATGGGATTTACTCGGGAAGCGGCTCTTAACGGAAGGCATGGTCCTGTTGCTCGTGCTTGGCATCGGTGGATTCCTCGGGCCGCGGCTGATGGGATTTGCACAGCTACCCAATTTTCAGCATCTCGAGAAGCTGTCGGAACGCAGGGCCGTGCCGCTTGCAACGAGGTGGCGGGGAAGTATCAATGCACTGTTTGGGATTCTGCTGCTGGTCTCGATCTTTGTTGAGTACGGATGGAATCCGGCCCTTACCAATCTTCTTCCCTGGATTCGCGCGGTGGCGGTTACAGCGATTATCGCTGTGAACGTGCAGCCCTGGCGAGCGCCCGCGACGCAGACGACGCTCGCGTGGTGTGTGTGGATCGCGCATTGGTTTCTCATCGGTGGCGTATGGCTGATTGCTTTCTTCCAAAACCACCACATCGACTATCTGCACGTTCTGTTCATGGGCGCATTTACTCTGCTCATCCTTGCAGTAGGAACCCGCGTCGTTCTTTCCCACGGCGGCTATCCTCTGACCGAGGAACGCCGTTCCTGGCCGCTGCGTCTCGCCATTGCTGCCACCCTCATTGGAATGTCCGCTCGCCTTAGCGTGATTGCTTCACCGACGGAAAATTTCTATTTCACTCACCTTGCCTGGGCGGGCGTGCTCTGGATCGTTGGCATGAGCCTTTGGGGTATTTATCTGACCAGGCGGATTCGCCGGTCCACCCTTTGAGCAGCCGTCTGCGAACGCGAGCGACGACCGTAAATAATTCTGAAAATGGAGGCAGATTGAACGACTCTGAAGATCCTGGTGAAGTGCTGCTAAAACGGCGTCGTACTGTTTTTGAGAATTCGAGGTTCTTTGTACATGCCGATCACATCGCCGATGAAACCGGCCGTGAAGTGCCGGATTACCTTGTTGTGGCGCCCCGCATCCACGTCCAGGATCTCATCACTGGCGTTGCTGTCCTGCCGATCTATCAAGGCAGAGTCGTTCTGGTAAAAACCTTTCGCCACGCTGTTCGAAGCGTTGTCCTCGAAACTGTAAGCGGTTTTATGGACCCTAATGAAACTCCGGCGGAGGCTGCGCTCCGAGAGCTCAGGGAAGAAACGGGCCTCGTGTGTTCACCCGACAGGCTTGTCGCACTGGGAACCTGCCTTCCCGAAGCCAGTACGCTGGAGGCTCGCGTGGCCTTGTTTGCCGCTATGGACTGCACGCGAAGCACGAAAACGGAAGCATCGGAGATTGGGCTGGGCGGATGGGTCAGTTTTTCAATGAAGGAGGCGGAACGGTTACTCGTGGAGATGTCGCTGGAGGAAGTCACTACGCTTGTCTCGCTCCATCGCTTTTTTCTGATGAAAGCGGCGGGAAGGGTAGGTTTTTAGCGTCGTTGGTGAACACAGTTCCCTTCATCAGGGAATTTCTATAAACTCCGCGCACCAATCGGGTTGGGAACACTTATGGCACGAGCAGATCTTTTGACCGCCAGCGTTCCGTGGTATCGCGAGATTTCAAGAGAGCAGTGGCGCGCCTTTTTCGCCACATTCCTGGGCTGGGTAATCGACGCGTTCGATTACAACATACTTGCCTTCGTCCTGATCGACATTCAGAAAAGCTTTACCGTCGACAAGACTCTCGCCGGCGCGCTGGCGACCGTTACGCTGGTGATGCGCCTTGCCGGAGGAGTAATTGCTGGATCTGCTGCCGACAAGTGGGGTCGAAAATTGCCGATGATGGTTTCGATCCTATGGTTCTCGCTGTTCGCGTTTCTCAGCGGCTTTTCAACTTCTTACGCCATGCTCTTCGCTTTCCGCGCGCTCTTCGGCATCGGAATGGGCGGGGAGTGGACGTCGGGAATGCCGCTCCTTCTTGAACACTGGCCGGCTCGGCTTCGCGGGATTGCATCCGGGCTTCTACTCGGGGGATGGTACTGGGGGTATTTGCTGGCGGCAACGGCGTTCCATTTCGTTTATCCCTCGTTTGAAAGCACGTCGGATTTGGGGTGGCGCGCTATGTTCTGGATCGCCATTCTTCCGGCGTTCTTCACACTTTGGATTCGAAGAGGAGTAAGTGAGAGTCCCGTCTGGCTTGCGCGCCAGAAGCGGCTGAAAGAAGCGGCACAGGGCGGCGCTCCAATCTCCGAACCGAAGATTTCACTCGTACGAATCTTCCAGAAAGATCTCCTTTGGACCACGATTCATACGACGGCACTGATCGGCGCCTTCATGTGCTCGTTCTATTCGATCAGCCAGTGGTATCCGACATTCCTTCGTGAGGGCGCGCGTTCGACACTTCCCTTTATGGTTGCATTCAACATCGGCGCCATCGTGGGAACAGCGGTGTGGGGCCGTCTCTCGGAGACCAAGCTTGGACGACGCGGGGCAGCCACGATCACCGCGTTGGTTGGCGTGGCGTCGATTCCTTTATACCTCCATGCGACGACGACAGCTCCTCTGATATTCGGAGCGTGGATGATGGGCGCCTTCGGATGTGGAATTTGGGGTATGGCTCCCGCCTATGTCACGGAGCGTTATCCGACCGCTACTCGCGGTGTGGGTCCGGGCTTTTGCTACCACGCCGCCGCGGCAATTGGCTCGATCATGCCCCTGCTGATCGGCAATCTTCAGGACGGCGGCATGAATGTCGCCAACGCGATGACGATTCCCATCGCAGTTTCGCTGACAAGTTCTGCCATTTTGATCTGGCTCGGGCCTGAAACGCGGGGACGGTTGTTTACCGACGCGCTGTGACTCCATGTACGAGCCGCACTCCGATCCCCTGCTTCCCTGGCGTCCATTCGTTTATCGAGTCGCGCGGCATGGCGGAATTGCCGGAGTAGTCCTCCTCTTCTCTCTGATAATCGGGACGATCGGATTCCATTGGCTCGCCCTGCAGGAGTGGATCGATGCCTTTCTCAATTCGGCGATGCTTCTTGGCGGAATGGGCCC
>Ga0070675_100000046_pt1 | contig 76244 bp, 61 predicted proteins | sample KBSM43metaG_FD_65343 | JGI IMG/M metagenome (GOLD analysis project Ga0070675, IMG submission 65343) | Miscanthus rhizosphere microbial communities from Kellogg Biological Station, Michigan, USA - KBS M4-3 metaG | ecosystem: Host-associated > Plants > Roots > Rhizosphere > Soil ... | reverse complement strand
TCAGCGAGGAATCGACATACTGGCCGCCAGCCGCTGCGCCGCGAATGGCATGCAAGAGTTCGGTGGGTGCGCTTCGCTTCAGAACATATGCCGACACACCGGCGCGCAACAGCTCCTGCAGGTAGGCGTCGTCGGCGTGCCGGGTGAGCGTCACGATCACGGCGTCGGGCTGCGTCGATTTGAGGGCCCGCGTCGCCGCCAGCCCGTTCATGCCCGGCATCGAGATGTCCATGACCACCACGTCCGGTTTCAGCTCCTGCGCTTTCTTCAACGCCTCGTTACCGTCGCCCGCCTCCGCGATCACCGTCATGTCGGCCTCGCCCTCAATCAGCAGTTTCAGGCCATGGCGTACCGTCGCGTGGTCGTCTGCCAGAAGAACGCGAAGTGTTCCCGCCTGCTTAGACATGATCGACAACCTGGTTCGCGCGAACCGGCGCGGCGATGCGAACAAGGATCGTAGTGCCCTGATCCGGCGCCGATTCGATTTCCAGCGTGGCGCCGATCAGCGTGGCTCGCTCCTGCATACCGATCAATCCGAAGCCGGCGCCGTTCGCTCGTTCGGCGACATCGAAACCGATTCCATCGTCTTCGACGATCAGCAGGACGCAGTCGGCGCGGCGTTCGAGAATCACCTCGACGTGCCGGGCGCGCGAATATTTCGCGATGTTATTGAGTGCTTCCTGCGCGATCCGGTAGAGCGTGGTTTCCACTTCGGTTGAAAGCCGGTCATCGAGCAGGCCAGTGGTGTGGAGGTCCGCCGGAATATTGGCGCGCTGGGACCAGTCCTGAACGTAGTTGGCGAGGGCGGCGCGCAGACCAAGGTCGTCGAGAGCGGTGGGACGCAGTTCCCAAACCAGTTGATCGACGTCGTGATCGAGACGGCGGGCGATGGTTTCGAGCGCGGCGACCTGGCCGGCAAGGTCTGAGCGATCGGCGCACGCTTCCTTGAGCGCCGCGATCCGCAGTGCCAGTGCGGTCAACTGCTCGCCGAATTCGTCGTGCATGTCGCGAGCGATCCGGCGGCGCTCGTCTTCCTGGGCGAACACCAGCTTCGCGAGCAGCTCGGTCCGGGCTCGTTCCGACTCGATTCGCTTGCGCTCGGTCAGGTCGAAGTGCGTGCCGACGATCCGCACCACCGGACCGCCAGGCTCGCGACGGACGGGAAATCCACGCGACAGCACATGGACGTAATGCCCATCCTTGTGGCGGAGGCGAAATTCCGCTTCGTAGGTCGGCTGGCCGAGCGCCACGCTCTCGTTGGCACGGTCGGCCCGTACCCGATCGTCGGGGTGAACGAGCCGTTCCCAGGCGCTGACGTGCGGCTCGATTTCGTCGTCCGCGTATCCGAGCATCTGTTTCCATCGCGACGAATAGACAACATTGTCGGTTTCCAGGTTCCAGTCCCAGACCCCTTCCTGGGCACCCGCGAACGCCAGCGTCAGACGTTCTTCGCTCTCGCGCAGCGCCGACTCGGTGCGTTTCCGCTCGGTCATGTCGAGATGGGTGCCGACGATACGGACAATCGGGCCGTTCTGCTCACGACGAACCGGCAGGCCGCGGGTTAGCACGCTGATGTAGTGCCCGTCCTTGTGTCGCAGCCGGAACTCGGCTTCGTACGGGCTCCGATCGCGCATCACCGCCTCGTTCAAGGCGTCGGCGCGCGGCTTGTCTTCCGGGTGCAGCAGTGACGCCCAGGCGCGAACGTGGGGCTCGATCTCGTCGTCGCCGTAGCCGAGCATCTGTTTCCACCGCGGCGAATAGATCACCGCGCCCGTTTCCACGTTCCAGTCCCACACGCCTTCCTTGGCTCCGGCGAACGCCAATGTCAATCGTTCTTCGCTCTCGCGCAAAGCGGCGAGACGCTGTTTCTCTTCGCTGACGTCGCGCACCACCAGCAAGATCGCGGGCGCGTCTCGAAAAGGAACCGAGGTGGCGCTGACTTCGACGTCCCGCGCCGAACCGTCGCGTCGAAGAATGCGTTCTTCCACGGGCGAGACGGATTCGCCGCCAGCCACGCGATTGATTAACTGTTCAAGTGCAGGGCGGCTATCGGGGTGGAACTGGTCGGCGGTATTCTGGCCAATCAGCTGATCGCCCGCCTCGAACAGTCGCACCGTCGCCGGATCGGCGAATACGACGCGGTGGTTTTGACTGATGAGGACGGCGTCAGCCACGATCGGAGTCTAGCATCTGAACTCTGACTACGTTTCTCAGCAACCGCGAAGCGCGGCAGTAGTACCATGGCGTTGGTCAAATTGGCGAATCAACGTGAGGCTCAGCCGTCCGATGGCAAACAGCTTCCTCCTGAAGCCGAATTTCGGAGCCGTCTGTCATGGTTCCTGGGCGTGTCTGATCCGGCTGCGGTGGACCCCAGTGCGTTGACCTACGAGCCATATTTCGGTTTGCGCGAGAAGCCGTTCAGCCTCGCCGCCGACCCACGTTTCTTCTTCACCGGCCTCGGCCACGGCATCGCCTTCGATGCTCTCGCCGCCGGCATCAGACGGCGTGAAGGCATCCTGGTTCTGACCGGTCAAGTCGGCACCGGCAAGACCACGTTGTGCCGCGCGGTGCTGCAATCACTCGATCGAAAAACCTTTGCCGCCTACGTCTCGGATCCGTTGCTGTCCCGCGAAGACCTGCTCAAAACGCTGCTGGTTGATTTCGGCGTGGTATCTGCGGAAGAAGTTCGGCGCGGTTCGCTCCGCGGCACTTCTCGAGCCGATCTTTGTTACCCGCTCTACGACTTCCTCGAATCGTTGGTGGCGCTGAAGGCCTTCGCAGTCGTCATGATCGACGAGGCGCAGAAGCTCACGCCGGAGTTGCTGGAGGAAGTGCGGATTCTCTCGGATCTCGAGCGCGGCCAGAAGCTGCTCGAGGTATTCCTGATTGGCCAGCCCGAGCTCGACACCCGGTTGGCTGACGAGGCGATGCAACCGCTGGCGCAGCGTGTCACGATCAAGTGCGAGTTGCCCCCCTTGGCGAGCGACGAGATCGGCCTGTACATCGCGCATCGTCTTGCAGTCGCGGGCAACGACGGACAGGTCCGTTTCACGGACGCTGCAATCAAGGAAGTTCGTGCCGCTTCGGACGGGATTCCGCGGCTCGTGAACATCATTTGCGATCGGGCATTGACCCACGCGGCCGCTATCCATACATCGATCGTTGACGTGGAAAGCGTCAAGTTGGGAGGCGCCGATCTCAGCGAAATGCCGGGGGCGCCCGCACCAGGGCTGGCGTTGGTTCGCAGCCAGCCCGAACGCGCTCCGCAGCCAGATGCGCCACCAGCCGACCCGGCAAGGGACGCAGACGCACCCGCGCCGGACTCGCTGGTCGAGGTGCTGTCAACGGTGACAACGGTAGCGCCACCGGCGCCGCCGGCGGCCGAGCCGCAGTTCTGGCCGTCGGCCACGGACGAGAGCGCCACGCCCGGCGTGCCACCTCGGTCGGAGCCAACGCAGCCAGGCGGACGCACGGCACTGCTGACGGCGACCGCTGCGCTCGTTCTCGTCGCTGCGTTGCTCGCTTACCGTTACTGGCCACCGGCGCCTGTACCGCCAGCGCCTGCGTCCGCGCCCGCAGCGAGTGCGCCTTCGCCTGCACCCGCGCCGACACCGCCGCCGGCCGCGCCTGCAGCGCAGACTCTTTCGCAGCCCGAAGTCGCAAAGCCGTCGCCGAGCGAGCCGTCGACGCCTGCCCCGCCAGCCGGAGACGCCGCTTCGTCTGTGCCGGCAACCCGCTTCGCTTTGCTGATGGCTACCTTTCAGGGCGACGAGCGCACAGAGAAATCGCTACAGGAACTTCGCGACGCGGGATTCAAAGCCTTTCGGGTCGAGGTGTCGTTGCAGGATGGCAGCGCCGCGCAGGTCGTCTACGTCGGGCCGTACACCGACCGCTCGGAAGCAGAACGGCATCTCGAACGCGCACGCGAGCTCGCGGGATACGACGGCGCGCGACTCGTCACCCTCAAGCCGGCCGTTCAGTAATCGACTGCCGCCATCCCGGTCAACGATGGCGCAGGTCAGCGTCGAGCACCCAGATTTCCGACAAGACGTGAACCGCGTTGGTAGTCGCCAGCGACTCGCCGTCGAGTGACAGATCGAAGGGAAAGTTCGTGCCGGTGTAGCGGATTGGCAACGTCGTCGAATCCCCTGCCGGATCGAGCGCGGCGGTTTGAATTTCCTGGGTCGAATCCGAACGGACAGTGACGTAAGCGATCGAGCGGCTGTCGTGAGACCACACCGGCCATCCGCCAGATTTGGTAACACGGCGTTCGCCAGAACCATCGGGCCGGACGATCAGCACGCCGCCGAAATAACCGCGGTCCGGAGCAAAAGCGATCCACGTGCCGTCCGGCGACCAACGCGGCACGGAACCCTGCCCCGATCGCAGCGGTTTCGCGTTCGTGCCACCGATCGGCATGACGAACAAACGTTCTTGGCCGCCGCTCGTGGTCGCATACACCAACGTCTTGCCGTCGGGCGACACATCACCGAACGTGGCATCAACACCGTTCGGCGTCAACGCCGACGGCGGTCCGCCCTCGCGGCCAATGCGCCAGACGCGACGGGGCGTGCTCCAGTTGTGAAAAATTACCGAGCGGCCGTCGGGCGTCCAGCGCGGATATACCTCGCCGCCATTGGTACTGGTCAACTGGCGCGGTGAGTGCCCGTCGCGATCCGTCAGCCAGACGTGCCACGCGCCGTCCACATCGCCGCGACTGAAGGCCAGCGTCTGGCCGTCGGGTGCGAATGCCGGCGCCCATAAGTACGGCGAGTGGTGAACGATCGATCGGTTCGTGTTGGTTCGGAGATCGTGAACAATCAACTCGTTTCGCCAGCGCGAATTGACGAACGCGACGCGGCCCAGATTGTCGGTCGTCGGCGCCTCGTCTGGCCCGGCGCCACTCGTCAGACGAATCGGAGGTCCGCCGTTGACCGGCAGCGCCCACACGTTCGTCGCCCCGCCGCGATTCGAGGCGTGGACGATCATCCGCCCGTCCGGCGAGAACGTCGGGTCGTCGCTCGATATCGCCGACCCGTCTGACGACAGCTTTTTCGGCGGACCGGGCTTATCGGCATCGACGGTCCAAATTTCTCCGGCCGCCCCGCCAGCTCCCTGGACGAACGCAATCAGGCGTCCGTCTGGCGACCAGACCGGCGCCCGGATAAACGGCAACTCGCTGCTCGAGGCGACCAGATCTTTCACGTCGGAACCGTCGGCGAGTGCGGTTGCCAGCACCAGACGCGTCGCGGATGCGTAGCGAATGAACGCCACGCGCCGGCCATCCGGTGAGAAAACCGGATGGCCACCGCCGCGAATGATCACCGCGACTTCACCGCCCAATGCCGGCACGACGCAGATGTCCGAATTCGAGCCGTCGAGTCGACGCCGCCCGAACACAATCCGTTCGCTGTCCGGAGAAAAGCGCGGCCGGCTTTCGCGCGCATCGTCGTTGGTCAGGCGAACACGGCCTCCGCCAACGACGCGACTCGCGAAGAGATCGATGCGTCCCGTTTCGTCTTCCGCGACATAGGCGATCATCGTGCCGTCGGGCGAGAGCGCCGGCTCATAGGCCTGACGATCCGACGACAACACCCGAAGCAAGCGGCCCGGACCGCTACTCGACTGCCGTGCGCGCCATGGCAGCCACACGGCAGTGATCAGCACAATCGCACCGATTACGAGGACGAACTTGAGCGGCCAGCCTCCCGATCGGCGAGCAGCCACCGCATTGTCGGCCGCCACGGCGATCGTTCCGGACTGCACGGCCTCGAGCGCAGCCTTCAGCTCTCGCGCAGTGTGATACCGCTGCGCCGGTTCCTTCGCCAGGCAGCGCGACACGATCATCCGCATCCCTGCTGGCACGTGCGCCGGCAGCGGCGGCATCGGCGAGCGAAGGATCGCGGCGGTTTCGTCAAACATCGTGCGGCCGGAAAACGGCAAATGACCGGACGACATCTCGTAGAGCAGCACACCGATCGACCAGATGTCGCTGGCGACAGTGGCTGGTTCCCCCTGCAGCACTTCGGGTGCCATGTACGCAAGCGTTCCGGCAGTGCTGGGCGTATTGAACGAGGTGTTCGTGCGTGTGACCTGTTCCTGCGAAGGATGAGACATGCGACTGGCCAGACCGAAGTCCACGATCTTGGCGCTGCCATTCCGCGTGACGATGACGTTTGCGCTTTTGATGTCGCGGTGCACGACACCGTGATCGTGCGCATGCGCGAGGCCGTCGGCGATCTGGGTGCCATAAAGCAGCACGGCATCCACCGGCAAGCCATCCGGCGGGATCTGCTGGTGTAGCGGCCGGCCTTCGACGAACTCCATCACGATGAACACGTGACCCGACTCGTGGCGGACTTCGTGAATCGTGCAGATGCTCGGATGGTTCAGCGCAGAGGCGGCTCGCGCTTCCTGAAGAAGAAGGTCAGACGTTTCCGGTGCGACACGATCGTCGTTGACGACCTTCAGCGCGACGGTGCGATGCAAGTGCGTATCGCGCGCGCGGTAGACGACGCCCATGCCGCCAGCACCGAGCCGCGCCACGATTTCGTACTGTCCGAGGCGGTCTCCGGGATTCAAGGTCACATCGCGAGATCGGCCCCGATTATAGCGACGACGACTTTCGCGGCGTTCGGAAAGTCAATTGCATACCGCGTCTGGGCGGTCGGCGGTAACATCTCTGTGATCGAACCGGCTGCGAACGAATGACCTACGTCGATACCGCCATCCTCAATCTGATCGAGTGGATCTGCCGGCGCTTTCAGACCTGGACCGGTAGAACCAACGTCTGGCTGGCATTCCAGCTCACCAACCTCAGCGTGGTCGTCTACTTCGTCTGGGTCGGTGTGTTGTATTGGCTGACTGGTGATCTCGTCCTGCGAATGTTCGTCGCGACATTCTGCGGCGGCGTGTTCTTCGTGCTGACCAGAACGCTGTTCAGAAGCTCGATCGAAATCGCCGAAGCCGAAGCCTACCATCGGGTCGCGAAAGGCCTGCGGAACCCGCGCCGCGTTCGCGACGCACAACTGCGCATCGCATTTCTGACGCTGACGATCTTCCTGTCCTATCCGCTGTGGCTGGCCTATATCACGCTGCACGTGCGTTTCGCGCTGCTGACCGAAGCGCTGATTGTGCTGACGACGATCGTGCTCTACGTGCTCGCGGCAGATCCGCTGCCGCCGGCCGCGGCGAAACTGCGCGAGTGGTGGCGAGGGGTAATTCCTCGCGCGCAGCAGGAGTACGGTTCGTAGGCCGCGACTGTCGTTCTGCACACTATTACTCGAAAAGGTGGTTCGGGTACGAGCAGTGCACGTCGATCAGTGAAGCGGTTTTTTACGCCCGAATCGGCGCTGGTGGTCTCTCGCGGGATCGTTCTTTGGTAATTCGCCCGCGAAATCTGTAACGCGCTGGAGGAGGTTCTCATGGTCGGACTGCGAACGGTCGGCGGCTTCCTCACCCTTGTTGTTCTGACGACGACTCCCGTTTACGCTCAGCAACCGGCTGCGGCAGGCCACGTCAAAGTTGTCACCGGCTCCGCGTTCATCGTTCGACAGAACGCCACGTTGCCGGCCAAGCCTGGCGATGCCGTCTACGCGATCGACGGGTTGAAGACCGATGCCGATGGCACGCTCGGTGTGACGCTGATGGACGACACGCGGCTCTCGCTCGGGCCGAGCAGCGAAGTGCGCCTGGAACGCTACGTCTTCGCGCCGGCCGAGGGTGGATTGGGAATGGTCTTGAACTTCGTTCGGGGCGTTGCCGCTTACGTTTCGGGCCGCATGGCGAAGTTGGCGCCCGATTCGATTCGTCTGGAAACACCGGCAGCCATTGTCGGCGTCCGCGGCACGACCGTCGCCATCAAGGTCGGCGCGTAGCCGACCAGAGCCACCGCACATGCCTGACCTCTGGCCTCGCAGGGCGGCGTGGGTCTCGCTTGTGGTGGCCGCAGCCGCGACTGTTGGCTGCGGACCCAAGCACGTCAAATCGACGAACACCGCGACGCCGCCACCAACCACGTTGATCGCGCTGCTGCCGGATCCAGAAAGCGGCGTCACCGGTCGAGCGCGAGTCAACAATGAATTCGGGATAGCCAACCTGGCCGCTCCTCGCGCCGCTACCAGCGTCAAAGCCGACGGCCCTCCCGGCGCGATTACCGCAATCAGTGAAGACGATGTGACGCGGTTGTTCGGCGCGGCACTCAAGGCACTGCCGCCCGAACCGAAACACTTCACGCTCTATTTCAAGTTCGAATCGGACGCCCTGACCGACGAGTCGAGCCAGAAAGTGTCGGAGATTCTCAGCGCCGTCAAACGGCTGTCGGTTCCCGAAGTCGTCGTCATCGGTCATACCGACACGCTCGGCGACAGGGACGCCAACATCGCTCTCGGCCTGAAGCGCGCGATGAGCGTTCGAAACGTGCTCCTCGACGCAGGCATAGCCGCGTCGATGATCGCAGTCGCGTCGCATGGTGAGGCCGATCTTCTCGTCAAAACCGGCAACAACGCCGCCGAGCCGCGCAATCGCCGCGTCGAAATCTCGGTGAGATAATCGGCCGTGTCGCAGCCGGCTGGCGCATCGCATCGCCGTCGCGTGATCCTCTGCGGACTCGTTCCGGTTCTGCTCGCCGCTGCGCTGGTGATCTACCGGCCGTCCCTGATGAATCGGTTCGACAATTCCACCTACGATTTGCTGGTTCGATCGGCGCCGACCAGCGCGCCGGATTCCCGCGTGGTGATCGTTGACGTTGACGAGCGCAGCCTGTCAGCAGTCGGCCAATGGCCGTGGCGCCGTGACGTCGTCAGCGAGTTGGTGTCGCGGTTGCGGAACGCCGGCGCCGCCGCGATCGCGCTCGACGTCATCTTCGCGGAAACCGACCGGTACTCGTCGCCGCGCCAGGCAACCGGTTCGGGTTCGGACGACACGTCGGACGAATTGCTGGCAGCGACGCTTCGCGAAGGACGAGTCGTGCTCGGCTACGGATTGACGTTTGATCAGGCGCCGCTGGCCGCACGGCCGTGCGTGCTGCGCCCGGTCGGCGTGGCGATCGTTCGGCCGCCGGAGGAAATGGAACATCAGCCGCTGTTCCACGCCACCGGCGTCGTCTGCAACCTGCCGACGCTCGGCCGAGCGGCGGCCGCATCCGGTTTTCTGAATGCTGCGCCAGATTCCGACGGCATCTTGCGGCGCGCGCCGCTGCTCGCCGAGTTCGACGGACGTTTCTATCCGAGCCTCGCCCTCGCAACCGTGATGATGACGACCGGCGCACAGCACATCGCGCTGCGGGTCGCGAACGTCAACGCGGCGACGCTGGAAATCGACGACCGCACGGCGCCGCTCGACGGCAAGAGCAATCTGCTGCTGCGTTACCGTGGCAAAAAGCGCACCTTCCCGTATTTGTCTGCCGCCGATGTGATGGCGGGAGGCGTGGCGCCGGAATCGCTCCGGGACAAGATCGTATTCGTCGGCACGACCGCGCTGGGCACACGCGAGGTCGTCGCGACGCCGCTCGACACGCTGTTTGCCGGCGTCGAGGTCCAGGCAACGGTCGTGGACAACCTCCTGCAGCGGGATTTCATCCGCCGATCGTCACTGGGAACGACGCTCGAGAGCCTCGCGGTCCTGGTCTTCGGCATCGCGGTTGTGCTGCTGGTGGCAAATGCCGGCATCGTTTCGGGACTGGTCGTCGGCGGCTTCGGAGTCGCCGCACTGTGGAAGACCGGAACGTGGCTGCTGTCGGGACGCGGTTTGTTCGTCTCGCCACTCGGCCCGACGATCGGCGTGCTCGGATCGCTCGCAGTGATGACGCTCGTCCGGTTCGCTGTCGAACGCGGCCGCGCCGATTCGGCCGGCCGCGAGAAAGCCGCAACCCAGCGCTTAATGGTGCAGGCATTGCTGTCGCTGACCGAAGTCCGCGATGCGGAAACCGGCCGGCATTCGCGACGGACGCAGCAGTACGCGCGACTACTCGCCGAGCAGTTATCGGTGCACCCAGCTTTCCGGACCGACCTGACGGCAGAACGGATCGACCTGCTGTCGAGCCTGGCACCGCTCCACGACATCGGCAAGGTTGGTGTTCCCGATCACATTCTCAACAAGCCGGGTCCCCTCACCGCCGATGAACTTGCGGAAATGCGCAAGCATCCGGCGCTTGGCCGCGAAGTCATCATGAAAGCCGAGGCGCGCGTCGGTGTGCGTGACAACATCACGATGACGATGGCGAAGGACATCGTCTACACGCACCATGAGCGCTGGGATGGCACCGGCTATCCGCAGGGATTGCGCGGCGCCGACATTCCGATCGCCGGCCGGGTGCTTGCGCTGGTGGACGTCTATGACGCAGTCCGCGCACGGTCGCTGTATCGGCGTTGCCTGTCGCACGAAGAAACCATGCAGCTGATCGAGCAAGGCCGCAACAGCCATTTCGACCCGGCGGTTGTCGACGCGTTTCTTCAGGTGTCGGAAAGTTTCAGGAAGGTGTCTGACGAAGCGCTCGCGGATTCAGCCTAGCGTCAATTCGACGGCGACCGCAGGTCGCCGGTCACTTCGATGCCCAGGGCATCGGCGAGCGATTCCAGGGTATACGGCTTGGGCAGCAGGCGGAATTCATATTCTTCCATCTCGGCTGCGGCTTCCACGTAGCCGGTTGTAAGAACGACCGACAGTTTTGGAAAGCGCCGTTTGATTTCGCGCGCCAGCTGCAAACCACTGACACCGCCCGGCATCATGATGTCGGACAACACGACATCGACGTCGCGGCCGTTGGCCAGCGCGCCGAGTGCCGCATCGGCGCTCGAGACGTGCGTGACGACAAAACCGAGGTTCGACAAGAGCTCGAACGTCAGCGCGGACACTTCCTTATCGTCCTCGACCAGCAAAATGTGTCCGCGGCGCACAGCAGTCGTCCTGGATGCCGTTTCGGTCGAGTCCGTCGTGCGCGTCGTGACCGGGGCACTCAACGTCCGTGGCAGCCACAGCGTCACAGTGGTGCCCGCTCCGAGCGAACTGTCGATCGACACTCGACCGCCGGACTGCTGCGCGAAGCCATACACCTGAGGCAGTCCGAGGCCGGAACCTTTGCCGATGTCCTTGGTCGTGAAAAACGGCTCGAACACACGCGCCACGATTTCGGGCGCCATCCCGATCCCGGTATCGGCAACCGAAACCCGTACGAAGTCCCGGTCGACGCCCGCGTCGTCTGCGGTGCGGACATTCTCCACGGTGATCGTGATCGCGCCGCCTTCCGGCATTGCGTCGCGAGCGTTGACGCACAGGTTCAGGACTGCCAGTTCCATTTCTCCGGCGTCCACCTCGATCGGCCAGACATCGTCTCGAAGATTCATCTGAACTTGAATGTGGCCGCCGAGCGAGCCATCGAGCAAGGCCCGCATGCCTTTGAGATGCCCGACGAGATCGATCGATTCCGGATTAATCGGACGGCGGCGCGAGAATGCCAGGAGGTGTCGGGTCAACCCGGTGCCGCGGGCAATCGCGCGCCGCATGGCTTCGAAGACGCGCGGCCGCGGGACTCCGTCGGTGCGTTCGAGAATCTGGAGGCCGCTGGCGAACACGGACAGAAGATTATTGAAGTCGTGCGCAACGCCGCCAGTGAGCTGTCCGAGCGATTCCATCTTCTGCGCCTGACGAAGCGCCGCTTCGGCATGGTGAAGACGTTTCTGGTCGCGTAGCCGTTCGGTGACGTCGTAGACAAACTGATAGGCGCCGATCTGGCGGCCATCCCGCGTACGCAGGGCGCTGTAGTGCATCTCGTAGGCGCGCCGATCGCGTGACGGATCGCCGAACTCTTCGATGGCGGTAAATTCCTCTCCAGCCAGCGCCCGGCTCCAAATTGCCTTCACCGCCGCCTGATGTTCGGGCTGCGAGGCGAGCACGTCTACAGTGCTGTCGCCGACCCGCGGGCGAACGCCATAGATTCGCTCGAACTCGTCGGCGGCGGCGCGGTTGATCGCAAGCCACCGGAAGTTGAGGTCGAGTACCTGAACGAAGGCATCCATGCCTTCGACAATGTCTGCGAACAGTTTGCCTTCAGCGACCGCTTCGGCGACGCGTCGCTCCAGCGTTTCGTTGAGGCTGCGTAGACGCTGTTCGTTCTCACGCAGACCACGTTCCGCCAAAACTTTCTGGGTCGTTTCCGAGACCGCGCAGAACATGCCGGCCACCTGGCCGCTCTCGTCACGAACCGGCGAGTACGAGAACGTGAACCAGGTGTGCTCGTCGTAACCCTTGCGGTTCATGACGAGAGGAAGGTCCTCGCGGAACGTGGCCTGGCCGGCCATGGCAGCATCGATCAGCGGACTGATGTCCGACCAGATCTCCGACCAGATGTCATGGAACCGGCTGCCGAGCGCTGCGGGATGTTTGGCGCCCAGGATTTCGGCATACGGATCGTTATAGAGGAAGCCGAGATCCTTGCCCCAGGCTACGAACATCGGAAACCGCGACTGCAGTAGCAGCCCAACCACCGTTCGTAGCGACTGCGGCCACGAGTCGGGCGGACCGAGCGGCGAGAAGGACCAGTCCTTCTCGCGCATCAACGCGCCCACACTTCCGCCGCCGGCGAGGAATTGAGCAGGCTCAGCCATCAATCGCCTGGATCGTGATGAATTGTACTTAGACCGCCTCCACTTTCCCCTTCTGGCCAAGAGGAACGCCGAGGCCGCCAAGATCGCCGAGTGTAAATTTCAATTGGATTCTCGGTGTTCTTTGCGAACTCTGCGTTCATCTTGAAGAAGCGAGCGGTAGTAAACCATGCGAGACAGCCTCCTAGAAGCCGAAGCGGATCCCGACTTGTGCTTGCCGAGGCTGTCCGCCGCCGTAGAGCGTCGTCAGCAACAGAAAATTCGTGCTGCGCCGATCACCCGTCGGGCTGACGAAGTTGGAGCGATTGGTGACATTGATGACATCGGCGGTCAAGTCGACGGTGCGGCCGCGGCTGGGCCGGAATCGCCAGCCGACGCGCGTGTCGAGCTGAATGAATCCGGGCCCGTACGCGCCGTTACGTCCGCTTTCATTCTCCACGGTAATCGCGTTCGGTCCCTTGCCGCTGTAGGTGCCAGCCGGCAACGGATCGAACAGCTGCCCATTGCGATCGGGATCGCTGCTGGTGTCGTTTAACGTGAACGGCAAGCCGCTCAACATCCGCAAAGTGGCGCTCAGCGTCAACCCGCGGGTCTTCGGTATCTCTCCGCGGCCGCTGAACACGAGGTTGTGCCGGCGATCGAAGTCGGTCGGTCCTTCGTTCAGGTCGAGATTCAGGCCGCTGACCGTTTGAAACTGGTCGGTGGCGGTCAGCGCGCCGGTCGTGTTGCCGCGGGAGTAAGCCAGCGTGTACGACACGCGGCCGCTCCAGTTGTTGGAGTCGCGCTTTTCGAGCACGAGGTTCAACGCGTCGTACTTGTAGCTGCCGACATTGGCGCGCTGCCACACGTTGGTGACGAAGGTCGGATCGGGGCGAATGATCTGACCCGATGCGGTCGTGTTGACGCGCAGGCCCTGATTCAGATTGATCAATTCCCAGAGGTCGCTGGCGTTGGTATGCACGTAGTCGGCGCTCGCCGACAGATGCGCGCCGAGCTGCTGCTGATAACCAACGCTGGTCTGCTGGGTGTGTGGTTGAACCCGATCGGGTGTGTCGAGGAACACTTCGCCGGTGTTTCTCACGAGCGCGCCAGATGGATAGAGCCGCTCGAGCAGCGCAACATTCACGACCGGACCGTTCACCAGCATCGGATTGGTCGGGAACTGCCCGGCGCGCGGACCAGGATCGATGTTGTCGGCCGGAAACTGTGCCGTCACGGACGCCACGTTCACTCCTGAGGTGACATAGCTGTTCAACTGTCCAAAGTTCGTCTTGTCGTAGAACAGTCCCCAGCCGGTGCGAATCAGCGAGCGGCCCTCGTTCATCGTGTAAGTGAAGCCGATTCGCGGCGAGATGTTGTTCCCGTCAACCGGATAGTCGTGAGGATCGGGGAACGCCTTGTTGCCGGTCTCGTCGAGCGGCGTGAAGTCGATGTCGTAGCGAATGCCGAGGTTGAACGTCGCGCGGTTCGAGACGTGCCACTTATCCTGCGCAAATCCGGTGTACGCGTGCTGCGTCATGGTGATGACCTGGTCGGTCGGCGCCTGAATGGTCAGCCGCTCGGGATAAGTTCTCGGGTCGGCAGCGTTGAACGAGTTGTTCGACGGGATCGTGAACGAGCCGTTCAGCTGGGCGTTGTTCTGAAAATGCCAGCGCACGTAGTACATCTGGAAACCGAACTTGATGTCATGCGCGCCGCCTTTGCTGCCCGGCACGTACCAGCTGAATGTGTCAGACAATTCCGGCGAGTCGGTGATCCAATGCGTGCCGGCGTTGCGAACGCCGTCCTGGAATGTCAGATAGGTCAGATTCGGTCCTTGCGTCCGCATCGCCGTTTGGTTGGTCGCGACACACTCGTCGAAATCCGCCGACCAAATGATGCCAATCGGCAGATTCTGCTTGCAGCCCGGGAAGCCGTTCGGTGCAAAGCGATCGTCTTCACGGGTCAGCGAGAGCCGCATCGTGTTGACTTTCCGGGTGCCGAACACGGAATTCAGGTGCACCGATCCGGTGTCGTCGCGGTCCCACTCCTGTTGCGCGGCGGTCAGCGTCACGGCTGCGTTGTTCGTCTGGTTCTTCTGCGGCGAGAATTCCGTCAGCCAGCGCGCCCCCCAGCTGTGGTTCGCGCTGACCTGGTGATCGACACGATAGACGGTGTCGATCACGCGCGTCTCGGTCACGGTCGTGTAGTTCAGATCCGGCCGCGCCGGAATCTGGATCGTTCGTCCTTCATTCAGCCGTACGCGCTCGAAGTCCGCAAAGAAATGCAGCTTGTCTTTCGCGATCGGCCCGCCAATCGAGCCGCCGAACTCGTGCTTGTGGGTATCCGCCTTGTCCAGGTTGTTCTGCTCCTGAAAAAAATCCTTCGCCCGCAGATCCCGGTTGTAGAAGAACTCGAAGGCGCTGCCATGCAGCGTGTTGGTGCCCGACTTGATCACCGCATTGACGATCGCACCGGAGGTGCGACCGAACTCGGCGTCGAACTGGCCGGTCAGCACCTGAAATTCCTGCGCCGCATCCAGCGGTACCCGCGCTTGCGCCCCGTTGTTCTGGCCGAGGTAATCGTCGTTGTCCCAGGCGCCGTCCACCAGGTAGCTGTTGTTGCGCGAATCGACACCGTTGGCGGTCAGCGTGTCGGAACCCCACGACGCAAGATTGGCGGTCGGGACGATGCCGGGCAGGAGACCGGCGAAGTAGGTGAAGTTTCGGGCGATGCTTGGAATGTCCGACAGCTCTTTCGTACTGATGTTGCCGCCAATCTCCTTCGAGGTGACGTCAATGATCGGCGACTCGCCGGAGACGGTGACGGTCTCTTCGAGCGTGCCGAGCTCGAGCTGGACGTCGACCGTCATCTGGTTGCCGACCGCCAGCACAATGTCGCGTCGGACGAAGCGCTTGAAGCCCTGCAGCTGCGCGGCAACCTGATACTTGCCAGGCGGGAGCGCCGCCATGAACCAGGTGCCGTCGACGGTACTGATCGCCTCGCGATAATTTCCGGTGTCCTGGTTGGTGACGACTACCGTCACCCCGGGAAGCGAAGCGGTCTGCTGATCAGTGACCCGTCCCCGGATTTCGGCGGCGCCTTGCTGCGCCCATGTCGATGTGGTCGTCAGAAGAAGACTGAAAATTGCCGCCGTCGCGACTCGACGTGTGTCCATGCCGACCCTCCTTCCCCGTTGAACTCTGGGTGCCACAGCGAAAAGAATCCGCGGTCGCCGAAGGTATGAAGCCAATCGCCGGACGAAAGTGCGCGTGATTATGTCGCGTGGTGAAATGCGAAACAAGGTGAACGCTCGCCGTCTCATCCGTAAAGCTGCATGACGAGAAAGTGAACCGCGTTGCGCGACGACCGACTCATGAGCGATGCTACGCTTTTCGTGGAGGAGCAACCTGTGAATGGTGTACGAGTGCTGGTTGGCACGCGCAAAGGCGCGTTTATCCTGACCTCCGATGGCAAGCGCGAGAAGTGGGATGTCAGCGAACCCCAGTTCGGCGGCTGGCAGTTCTATCACCTGAAGGCGTCGCCGGTCGATCCGAACCGAATCTACGCCTCGCAGTCGAGCGACTGGTTCGGCCAGACGATGCAGCGGAGCAGCGACGGTGGCAAAACCTGGGAAACAGTCGGCAACAAGTTCGCCTACGACGGAATTCCGGGCACGCACCAGTGGTACGACGGCACCGCGCATCCGTGGGAATTCAAACGCGTCTGGCACCTCGAGCCGTCGCTGACCGATCCCGACACTGTCTATGCTGGCGTTGAGGATGCGGCGCTGTTCAAGACTACCGATGGCGGCCAGAACTGGACCGAACTCTCGCACCTCCGTGGCCACAGCACCGGCTCGCAGTGGGCGCCAGGCGCGGGCGGGATGTGCCTGCACACCATCCTGATCGATCCGTCGAACCACGATCGCCTCTACGTGGCAATTTCCGCCGCCGGCGCCTTTCGTTCCGACAATGGCGGCGAGACGTGGAAGCCGATTACCAAAGGCCTGTTTTCGAAGATGCTGCCGGATCCGACCGCGGAAGTCGGCCACTGCGTGCACCGCATCGCGATGCACCCGTCGCGCCCCAAAACGTTGTTCATGCAGAAACACTGGGACGTCATGCGGACGGACGATAGCGGCGAGTCGTGGCGGAAAGTCAGCGGCAACCTGCCGACCGATTTCGGCTTCGTCATCGACGTGCACGCGCACGACCCGGAGACCATCTTCATCGTGCCGATCAAGAGCGACTCGGAGCACTACCCGCTCGAGGGCAAGCTGCAGGTGTTCCGCAGCAAAACCGGTGGACACGAATGGGAACCGTTGACCAAGGGCCTGCCGCAAAAAGACTGCTACGTCAACGTGCTGCGCGAAGCGATGGACGTCGACAACCTGGACTCGTGCGGGGTTTATTTCGGCACGACCGGCGGTCAGGTCTACGCATCGACGAATGGTGGCGACGCGTGGAACACGATCGTTCGCGATTTGCCGCCGGTTGTGTCGGTGGAGGTCCAGGCGTTCTGATATGGTCCGGGTCGAGCTGCCATATCATCTCCGCCAGTTGGCCCATGTGGACGGCGAGGTCGCCGTCCCGCTCGACGGTGTGATTACGCCACGCCGGGTAATCGACGCGATCGAACGGCAGTTCCCGATGCTGCGCGGCACGATCCGCGACTACGCCACCGATCAGCGGCGGCCTTTCCTGCGGTTTTTTGCCTGCCAGGAAGATGTTTCCTTTGCCGGCATGGATGCGCCGTTGCCCCCGGCGGTGGCTTCGGGTGACGAGCCGCTGATGATCGTCGGGGCGCTTGCCGGCGGCTAATCCGCCCGCCCCTCGGCGGCGGCGATCGACGCGCCACTAACCGTTGGCCCTGAACCTGTAGCGCGGTCAGCGTCAATCGACGCGACGCACGCTGGCCGACCGTCAGACGCGATCCTGATTCAGACATCTCAGTGCCGCGCGACTGTAGCGGTGCGCTTGATTCAAACCCTTCTCCTCAGGGGATAATCAGGCCGCCCCCCGATGCTTGATCGCCGATTCGTCGTCGTGCTCGGAACCACTCTGGCTCTTCTCGTCGGCGGACCGATCGCGCCGGTCTGGGCTCAACGTCCGCCGTCGGCGCCGGCTGCCGATCCGCAAGGCAAGATTGTGCTGATTCAAGGGCACGTCGACAGCGCGGCGGCGAACGCACAGGAGCAGTGGAACCCGGCTCGCCTGTTCCAGCCCTTGTTCGTCAACGATCGGGTTCGGACGCTCACCGCCAGCCGCGGGGCGATCCTGTTCATCGATGAAACGCAAGTAAAGCTGAACGCCGGCGCGGTGCTTACGGTCCAACAGATCAAGACCACCGCCGGCACGTCCACCACATTGAACCTGCTCGAAGGCGAGGGCTGGTTCCGCACAAAGAACCCGGCCAGCGGCTTGACGATCAAAACGCCTCGAGCCGCGGCATCGATTCGCGGAACGGAAATCGACATCGTCGTTCGCGGCAACGATGCCGTACTGACCGTCACGGAAGGGGCGGCGGAATTCTCCAACGACGCGGGTTCAATCCTGGTCAATGCCGGCGAAGAAGCAACTGCCATACCCGGCCAGATTCCGACGAAACGTGTTCTTCTGAATCCTGAAGACGCGGTGCAGTGGGTTCTGTACTACCCGGCGCGCGTCGCGTGGCACGACTTCCCCGCCTCGGCACGCGCCGGAACGGCGCGCGCGGGTTTCGACCGCTTGATCGCCGGCGATGCGCTGGGCGCGGCGCGAGAGTTTCAACCCACGCAGACCACCGACCCATGGTCGCGAATCGGCGCCGCGATTGCGCTGCGGCAGCTCGGCGATCCGGTTCAGGCGCGAACGTTACTCTCGGGCGTCGCCTTTACCGGCGAGGTCGAAGTGGAACGGCGGACCGAACTGGCGGCCAACGCGCTGGCCACCGGCGACGCCGCCGCCGCGCGCGCCGAACTCGAGGGCGTGCTGAGCACGACACCAGCGGCGTTGCGACCGCTGGTGATGCTCGCCGAGCTGCAGCTGACCCAGAATCGCAAGACGGATGCGGCCGCCACCGCCCAACGGGCCCTGGCCGCGCGTCCTGATTCGGTAGCCGCCCACATCGCGGCTGCCGAAGCGGCACAAGCGGCATTCGACCTCGCCACTGCTCGTCGCGAACTCGACGCGGCAATCGCGATCGACCCGGACGATGTGCGCGCGCTCGTCGATCGCGCCCGCATCCGCTTCGGTATCGGCGAAACCGACGCGGCACGGCGTGACGCCGATCGGGCGGCCGCCCGTGCGCCGGCAGACGCGCAGCTGCGATCGCTGCTCGGCTTCATCGAAATGGCCGCGGGAGACGACGCCGCTGCACGCGCCGATTTCGAAGCGGCGGTTGGCAGCGACGCCGCGCTCGGCGAACCGCACCTCGGGCTCGGCCTGCTGCACTTCCGGGCTGGTCTTTTTGCCGAAGGGCTGCTCGAGATGCTGACCGCGACGTTACTCGAGCCAAAGGTATCGCTATACCAGAGCTACCTTGGCAAGGCTTATTACCAACTGGAGCGATTTCCTGAAGGGATGGCGGCACTGGCGTCGGCCAAACATCTCGATCCCCGCGATCCGACGCCGTGGCTCTATTCCAGTTTTTTCTTGCGCGATCTCAATCGCCAGGTTGACGCGCTCGAGGAACTGCGGCGGGCAATCGCGCTGAACGACAATCGCGCCGTCTACCGGAGCCGGCTGCTGCTCGATCGTGATCTCGCCACCAAGAACGTCAGCCTCGCGAAGCTCTATAACCAGCTGGGGTTCGACGCCTGGGGCGCGTATGAAGCGCTCAATTCGCTCAACGCCGACTTGACCAACTCGAGCGCGCATCTGTTCATGTCCGAAACCTACGGCAACCTGCCCGATAGGACGCAGGCGCTGAGCAGCGAGCTCGATCAGTACTTCCTCTATGCGCCGGTCAACCTGAACTCGTTCAACAACTTTTCTGAATACACCTCGCTGTTCGAGCGTCCGTTCAAGCAGTTGACCGTGACCGCTGGCGGCGGCAACCTGGAATACGGAACCGCGACGGTGCGCACGCAGTCGGGCAACGAGCGCTTCGCCCACACCGCGTTCGTCGACTATTTCAGTCGGCAAGGCCCGCGGCTCGACGCCAACGATTACCGCGTCCAGGGCACGGGTATCTTCAAGGTTTCATTCGCGCCGTCGACCAACATGTTTGCGACGGTGAGCGGTGTCAGGCAGGTCCGGGGCAAAGACAACGATAGCGTCGTGTCGATCGGCGAGTTCCCCAACCAGGTTTCCGTCAGCCAAATCGTCGAGCACCCGGATCCGACCTTCACCCACCGCCAGACATTCGCCGACGCGACCGTCGGTTTCACCCACTTCTGGACATCGTCCGCAGTGTTCACCATGAAGTCCGACGCGCTGTATGTGGATCCGATCGACGAGGATCCGGACGCCACCTTCGCGGCCTGTCCCGTCGAGCTCGGGTTCGCCGACCTCAGCGTGTTGTTCGCGCACTCCGATTCCCGGTTCGCGTTGCCCACTCACGGCGCCAGCTTTCAGGCACAGCAGTCGGTGCGGCAACGGCGACATCAGCTGCTGTTCGGAGGCGATTACACCTGGCGCCGCAAGACACGCAGCTGCCACGATTTCGTGACCAGCACCGTGTATTCGGGAAGCCTCACCGCCGATGCCGAGTACAGCGCCACCGAGCGGACCGCCGCCGGCTATGTGCGTGACGACATCGAAGTCGCGCGTTGGCTGCACGCGACAATCGGCGCGCGGTACGTCGATGGGATGTACCAGGATCCGGGCCAGACGACTGTTGAATATCCATTTCACCGGCTGAACCCGTATGGTGGCTTATCGATTCGAGTACGGCCGTCAACCAGTGTTCATGCCGCGGTGTTTCGCAACACTAACAGCGACTTCCTGAGCTCGAGCATCGCACCGCCGACGGTTGCCGGATTTGTACTCGAACGAAACGAGCTGCCGACCAGCCAGCGCGACGAGGCCGCCGTCGCCGTCCAAAGCGGATGGCGTCGATCGTTCCTCGAGACACGCGCCTTCGTCCGTCGAACCAAGGCCCCGGCATTCCGGGTAACGGCCGATGATCCCGACCCTTTCAGAGCGAAGTACGCGGACATCCTGACTCCGCCTGACGCCGATGCCACAGCGCACGGCCTCAGCGTCTTCTTCAATCAAATCCTCACGCGGCGCCTTGCCTTGTTCGCAGACGAGCAATTCATCACGCGCGACGCCAGAACCGTCGATCGGCACGACAACCAGGTGCGACTCGGAATCAATTACATTCATCCGCGCGGCATCTACGCGAAAGTCGCAACCCGTTTTCTAAAGCAGACGTTCTCGAACACGTCGGTCGCCGGCCTGCCGGAAAGCTCGTTCGCACTCACCGACGCAAGCGTGCAGTATGAATTCGGCCGAAAACGCGGCCTGCTGACCTGGAGCGTTACGAATCTGTTCGATCGTTCGTTTCGCGCGATCATCGAAAACCTGGCAGTTGAATCTCCGCTGCCGCACCGCACCATGGTGCTGACGCTGCGTTGGCGAATCTGATCACTCACCGCTTGCGTCAGTTCTTTTTACCGGAACACGGTGTCCTGCGTGGAGCACCATTCGCCTTGGTTGCATTCGCCGGACTGGCTGTCGGCCTTCTTCTCGGATCGTCCTTTCTCGCGCAGCGGCTGGAATGGAGCCTTTACGATCGATTCACGGCGATCGCGACCCGCGATCCACAACCGCCGAACGACATCGTCGTCGTGGCGATCGATGAACCGTCGTTCAGCGAAATGGGCATGCAATGGCCATGGCCGCGGCGCGTGCACGCGCGTTTGATTGACGCGCTCGTCCACGGCGGCGCCCGCACGATTGTGTTCGATCTGCTGTTCGACGAACCGAGCGTAGCTGAGGACGACGAGGCGCTGGCCGACGCAGTGCGGCGGGCCGGCAACGTCGTGCTCGCCAGCGACCGCGCGCTGACGACCGATCGAAAGTATGAAATCGTCCAGTGGGTTGAACCCTTGCCACCGCTCGCGCAGGCTGCCGTGGCGGTCGCGGCGGTCGGTGTCGATCGCGATCCGGACGGCGTGATCAGGCGCTCGGCGGCAACCATCGACGGCCGGCCGACACTTGCCTTTGCTGCTGCCGCGCGGCAGTCCGGTCTTGTCCCTCCGCCTGACGGAGAACGGCCGCGGCTGATTCATTTTTCAGGCGCACCGCGGCGCGGAATCGTGACTGTCTCGTACTATCAGGCGATCGAACCCGGCCTGCTGCCGGCCGACATGTTTCGCGGCAAGGTTGTTCTAATCGGTCGCTCGCTGTCAGCCGCTGCAGCGCTCGACCAACCGGATCATTTCCGAACGCCGGTCGCCGTGGCCATGCCGGGTGTCGAGATTCACGCGAGCCAGCTCGATACGTTTCTCCGTCGCCGTACCATTGCCGACCCGTTTGACAGTTTGTTGGTGTCATTCGGCTGGGCCGCGCTCGCCGGAATCATCGCGACGATCGTGTTGTTTCGCCTTCCGCCGCAGATCGGCGTCCCGCTACTCGGCCTGGCAGTCACACTGGCAGCGGCGGCGAAGTATCTGGCACTCTCCAGTTATAACGTTCGTCTGCCAATGATCGCGCCGCTCCTGGCGGCTGCTGGTGTCTTCACGTCAACGTCAGCCTATCGATTCGCGCTGGGTCAGCGCGAGCGCCGTTTGATCAGACGCGCATTTCAGCATTACGTCGCGCCGGCGATCGTGAAGCAGATGCTCGACGACCCATCGCGCTTGAAGCTCGGTGGCGAGTCGTATGACGTGACGGTGATTTTCACGGACCTCGAGGGGTTTACCAGCGTTGCCGAAGGTCTCGCCCCCGAGGCGCTGCGCAAGCGGTTGTCGGCCTATTTCAAGGCGATGATGGACGTGTTGCTGGCCGAGAACGCGACGCTCGACAAGTTCATCGGCGACGCGATCATGGTCTATTTCGGCTGTCCGGTTGCGGATGCCGCGCATCCGCGGCAGGCGTGCCGCGCCGCACTGGCGATGCAGCGCCGGCTTAACACGTTGAACGAAGAATCGCGTCGAATCGGCGAGCCCGAGTTGCACATGCGCATCGGCGTCAACACGGGCACGGCGGTCGCCGGCAACATGGGCACCGACGAAATATTCAACTACACCATCCTCGGCGATTGCGTGAACCTGGCATCGCGGCTCGAAAGCGTCAACAAACAGTACGGCACGCGAATCATCGTCGGTGAAGAGACCTGGACGCGGGTAAAAGACGAATTCGAAGCCCGCGAGCTGGACTGGATTCGCGTCAAAGGGAAGGTGCGACCGGTCGCGATCTACGAGCTGCTAAGCGAGGCGAACGGGTTGTCGGAACAGACGCGCGCCTTACGAGACAGCTACTCCAAAGGGCTGCGACTCTACCGGGAGCGGAAATGGACCGAAGCCGCCGCGAAGTTTCGTGACGTGCTCGATCTCGATCCGACGGACAGTGCGAGCCGCGTTCTGCTCGAGCGCTGCACTCATGCCGTCGAGACTCCGCCGCTTGAACCGTGGGACGGAGTGTACGTGATGACGACGAAGTGATGACGTTGACATGAAAGCCATCGTCTGCCGGACCTACGGCTCGCCGAATGTCCTGCACTTGGAGGAGACCGCGACGCCAACGCCCACCGACGACCAGGTGTTGCTCAGGGTCCGTGCGGCGTCGGTCAATCCCTACGACTGGCACTTTATGCGCGGCTCGCCGTACATCATGCGCATGCTCTCCGGGCTGACACGACCGAAGGACATCCGGGTTGGCGTCGACGTCGCTGGCGTCGTCGAGACGGTCGGGAGCAAGGTCACGCGGTACAAACCCGGAGACGCGGTGTTCGGAGGGTGCCGTGGCGCCTTCGCGGAGTACGCATGCGCGGCCGAGACGTCGATCGTCGCGAAGCCGGCGAAGGTGACGTTCGAGCAGGCGGCGACCGTTGCCGTCGCCGGATACACGGCCCTTCAGGGGTTGCGGGACAAAGGCAGGATTCAGGGCGGGCACAACGTTCTCGTCAACGGCGCGTCCGGCGGTGTCGGCACGTTCGCGGTGCAGATCGCGAAATCGTTCGGCGCGCGCGTGACCGGCGTGTGCAGTACACGCAATCTCGATCTAGTGCGCTCGCTAGGTGCCGATCGAGTCATCGACTACACGCGGGAGGACTTCACGACGGGATCCGACCGGTACGACATCGTCCTCGACTGCCACGCAAGCCGTCCGCTGCTGGCGTGCGCCGGCATCCTTGCGCCTACCGGCAACTACATCATCGTCGGCGCACCGGGCGGCGGACTGATCGGTCCGCTGCGTCCGGCCGTTAAGGCGTTCGCGCTAGCACCGTTCGTAAGACCAACACTGACGATGATGATGGCGCAGTCGAATCCTGACGACCTTGCGGCAATCGCTGACCTGATGAAGACGGGAGCTGTGACGCCCGTGATCGACCGCAGCTACCGGCTCGACGAAGTGCCCGATGCGATTCGTTATCTCGAACTGGGTCACGCCCGAGGGAAGGTCGTCATCACCCTGGCGTGACAGCCCTCCGTTTCTCTCCGTTCGCGTCGACCCTAGCGTGGTCCTCCGAGCGAAGCGACGAGCAACTCCAGGGCCTTGTTCGTCGCAATGTTGGCGTGCCGATTCTGGGTTCCGCGATAATGGCCCATTCGCACGACGACGAGTTGGTGCGATGGATCGATCCAGACGTTCTGCCCACCCGCTCCTGCCATCAAGTAAGTTTCTTTCGGCAGCTTCCACGCGCCGTCACCGTTGATCCAGAACAGGCCGCCATAGACCGGCCGCTTCCACGCCGGTGCAAGCGTGCTGACGAACTTCGACCAGCCCTCCGGAAGAATGCGCGTGCCCTGCCAGATGCCGTCCTGCAAATACAACAGGCCGAGGCGCGCCCAGTTTCGCGCCGTGCCGAAATCGTAACCGGTCATGATGAAGTTGCCGTACGGGTCGGGCTCGATAATCTGTTTCCTCACGCCGATCCGATCGAACAGGACCTTTTGCGGCCAGGCGAGATAGGTCTCGCCACGCTTGGTGACCGCTTGTTTGATCAAGTAGCCAATCGTCAACGGATCGGAGTTACGGTAGCGTCCATCAGTGTTTGGCGGATACTCGGACGGCCGGTTGATCGTGTAGTCGAAGACGTCGACGCCGCCGGTGTAGATGTAAAAGTGATCCGGATAGTCACGGCGCGGCGCGCCGGGCGGCTCCTGGTTTCCTTCGAACTGCAGGCCGGCGCTCATGTGCAGGAGATCGACATTTCGGATCTGCGCACGTGGATCACCCGGCTTCTGCCATAGCGGAACCGGCGCGGGCTGCTCGAGTGAATAGATGCCGTCCTTGACCAGCAGCGAGAACAGCGTGGAGACGATGCTCTTGCCCATCGACCAGCTTTCGAGCTGCGTCTCTTTTGTCGCGCCCTGTCCGTACCGCTCGGCGATGATGCGGCCCTGATAGACGACGATGAAGGCTGCAGTCAGCGCTTCGGGATCCGCAAACGCCGCGTCGACCGCCGACGTAAGCTTCGAGCGATCGACCGTCGCAGGCAACGGCGTCGAATCGGCCTGGTCGCCCATCGGCCACGGCTGCGTGCCCGCCGACGGAAGCGTCGTCGTCACTGCCATCGGCGTGAAGACGATCGAGTTCTTGCCACGCGCTGGAAGAACGCACCCCTGGTCCCCGTAGTACGCGACGCTCCTCGTGATGCCATCGAGCGTCGCGGACACCGATTTCTTCGCGCGATCAACTGCGTAGGTGACCCGATCGGCCGCGCCGTTCGGGATCATCCAGTACGCGCTGTTTTTTGCGCCTTCGGCCGGATCGCGGCCCGAAACGAAGACGGCCGAACAGAGAATTTTCGCGTAGCCGGCCAGTCCGAGTTCCGCGGGCGTGCCTTCTGGCACGTACGGCGGCGCGAGAGGCTTAGGCGCCTGCGCGGCAGCAACGAACCCGATCGCCGCAATCGCGAACACGACGACCGCCGACGACAACATCCGTAGCCGCACCTGCCCACCTCCGGCAGGAATGATAGACGGAAGAGGCTAGGCCGTGACGCCCTGTCGTCTGCCGCCCAACACCAGCGTCAGCACACACCCCGCGATAAACCCGCCGACGTGCGCCATGTATGCGACGCCGCCGGCCTCGGCAGCGCTCGAGATGGAGCCAATACCGCTGAAGAGCTGGAGCACGATCCAGAAACCGATGACCATCAGCGCCGGCATCTGTACCACTTGTTGCCCTTGCAGCACCCTCACGCGTCCCTGCGGGAACATCAGGATGTACGAGCCCAGGACACCGGCGATCGCGCCCGACGCGCCAAGATTCGGCACGTGCGACCCGGGACTGACCATCAGCTGCGCGAACGTCGCGGCGATGCCGCAAAGGAAGTAAAAAACGGTGAAAGTGCCGTGGCCAAGACGGTCCTCGACGTTGTCGCCGAAGATCCACAGATAGAGCATGTTACCGCCGAGATGCAGCCAGCCGCCGTGCATGCACATCGAGGTGAAGAGCGTCGGCAGATCCGCAGACGGATTGGCCAGGAAACGGCTCGGCACGAACGCCCACTGTTTCACGAATGCGTCGCCGCCGCTCAGCTCGACGAAGAAGAACAGGACGTTCAGCGCGATCAGCGCAAACGTCACGATCGGAAAGGTGCGCTCGCTGCTGTTGTCGTCACCAATCGGTAGCATCGAATCCGGCTCCTCTTCTGCCGACACGTCGGCGTCGCACAAGACGAGCATGGACCGTTCCAGGATCGCTAGCTCGTCAAGAGCGCTGATAGAGCTGAATCAGATTGCCGCAGGTATCCGCGCAGATGGCAATGGTCACCGGACCATGCCGGGTGGGCGACTGCGTGAATACAACACCACGCCCCTTGAGCCGGTCAGACTCGTGCGCGATGTCGTCAACTTCGAACGCCGTCGCAGGAATGCCCTGTTTGAAGAGCCCTTCCTGAAACGTCTTGCCCACCGGATTGGCGTTGGGTTCGAGAGCCAGTTCGACGTCGCCGGGGCCTTCGGGCGAGACGACGGTGATCCAGCGGTACTCGCCGACCGGGATGTCGTGCTTCTTCACGAACCCGAAGACCTCGGTGTAGAACCGGAGCGCCTTGTCTTGATCGTCAACCATGATGCTGGTCAGCTTGATTCGCATCGCGATAGTCTGACCGAACGGACGGCGTCAGCGCTTCTCGAAAATTGCGAAAGGGCCGCGGACGTGAGCGGTGGCCGGTACCCTACTGGCAAACGAATGAACCACAGAGCCGCAGAGCGAACGGGTTTCAGTTCGGCGGGCGGCGCGAAGCGCCGCGCGTGGGCGGAACGATCCGGCTGAAAACGAGTCGCCTGAATCCCGTGCGGCGTGGACGCGCTAACCCCTGAGAATCTCAGTTTGGGTGGCGAATGCTGCAGCCATCAGCGTAAGGCATCCCGGAAAGATCGTTTGAGAGATCGCTTCGGGAACTGTGACCTGGGCGCGAGCTCGGCGGCGATACGCTGCAGGGGAAACGCCGACCCGACGCGCAAACAGGTCGCTGAAGCTGCCCAGACTGGAAAACCCAACTTCCAGGCACACGTCGGTCACTGAATCGTTCCCCAGCGCCAACAAATACTTGGCGCGATCGAGGCGCGCCCGCATGCGAAACTGATGCGGCGTGACACCGAACAACGCGTTGAATTGCCGGATGAAATGAAACGGCGACATCGCCGCTTCCCGTGCGACCGCATCGATGCCGAGGGGATGGTCGTGGATTTCGGCCAGCAGGTCGCGGGCGCGGCACAACCGCACGAATGACTCGGTGGTCAGCATGGGAAGTTAGTGTCCTTCCTTCGAGCCGCGCTCCCGCGCATATTTCGTGATCACCACCAGGCCGAGCACCTGGGTCCAGTCCGAAAGGATGTTGCCGACGACCGCTCCTGCCTTGCTATTGACCTCACTGTGAGCAAAGGCCACGGCCCAACCGAACCCGGTGGTTGCGAGAACGATCGTCAGTGAATGCCTGATCAGAAAACGCCCGACCCTGATGTGAACACGTGACGAGGGCGTTCGGCTTTCGCCGGATCCTATTTCAAAGAAATACTTGGTCGCCATCACAAACACCAGCACGCCCAGCCAGTCAGCGATGGCGTTGCCATAGAACGTACCAGCATGCGTCGTCGGGTCTGACGCCACGTACAAGACGACGAACAATGTCAGGATCGCCGCAACCATGAGGCTCAGCGAGTGCTCTCGAAGGAAATGGCGTTTGCGAACGCGTTTCACCTACCGATACCCTTTCCAGAGCCACTCCAACGCCGCCGGGAGAGTTTGCTGCTTCACGGCACGATCGGTGTGGCCGGCGTTGCGCGCGAACACGAACTGATAGTGGTATCCCTTGTCGGCGAGGACGCGTGCCATTCGCTGATTCGCTTCGACCCAGTCGTGCATGTTGTCGCGCATCACGTTGGGGTTGAGCAGGTCGCGGTCGCCGACCTCCATCCAAATGCGAATCGGCTTCGGCGCGCTGTTTGGAATGAGACGTTCGTGGAACTCCCATGCGCCGTGCGGCGTGTCCGCGTTGGGCGGCCACTGCTGGTTCACGTAGGTACCGGAGTAGGTCAGCACGCGTCGATACCACTCGGGGTGGTACCACGCCATGATCAACGCCGCCGATCCGCCGGAACTGCCGCCCATCGTGGCGCGGCCGTTGGGATCCCTGGTCAATGTCACGTGGCATTGGCGCTCGACCGTTGGCAGCACCTCCGTCTCGACGAACTCCGCGTATCGTCCCGACATCGTGTCGTATTCGAGGCCGCGTTGGCTCCCCTGCGCGTCGCCGCTGCCGTTACCGATCGAGATGCCGACGAGCGCCGGCACGCGTTGTTGCGCAATCAGACGATCGAGCGCCGTGAACAGCAGCGGATCGGGCCCATCTGCTCCGACGATAAACGGAGCGGACGTGCCGGCACTGTAACCTTTCGGCATATATACGGCGACTCGGCGCGTGTATGGCGCCGGGTGGCTGGTCGTGACGACCAGCCGGGCCGGGTCGACGGGATCGACCGTTCCGAACGTACCGGCGTCGCGCGCGATGCCAGGGTAGATTCGGCTGTCGGTCGAGTTCATCGTGATGTTGCAGATCGATCCCTGCAACACATCGTCAGCTGACGCCATCTCGGGCGCCGGATTGTGCGTCGGACCGATGATGAAATTGCCGTCAACGTCGGAGGGCGGAACGGTACCGTCTGGCAACTCCCTGGCGTCGACGTATCCGGGCGTGTGCGGATCGCGAGTTGGCGGCACCGGGCGGGCAGCCGGTTGCAGCATCGCCGAAGCGAGCGCGGCCGCCCACAACGCCCAGATCGAACCGTTCATCAGATGCCCGAGAGACGTTCGGTTGCGTCACCGAACCGATCGAGCTTCACGCCCATGCGATCCATCAACGAGAGATAGAAGCTGCAGAGTTTGCGATTCTCGTCGCCGGCATCGGTGTAGTCGAGCACCCGGCCGGTCTCCAGCGTTCCGCCGAGCGTGCCCGCCGTCAGCACCGGGACCTTCGTGCTGTCGTGCTGGCTGCCCGACCACATGTTCGACATGAACACGAGGCAGGAATTATCGAGCACGGTGCTCTCGCCTTCCGGCATCGCGGCGAGCTTGTCGATCAAATATGCGTATTGCGTCAGATAGAACTGGTTGATGCGCATGAAGGCTTCGCCACGGTCCTCGTGGCTTGCCAGATGGTGCGCCAGTTTGACGTCCAGGAACGGATAGAAGAGGCCCGAAATGTCGCGGCAGAGCAAGAGAGTCCCGATGCGCGTCTTGTCCGTCTGGAACGCCAGCGCCAGGATGTCGCACATCAACCGCATGTGATCGCGGACGTCCTCTGGCAGGCCGTTGTCGGGACGCGTCATCGCCAGCGCCACTCGGCCGCGATCGCTCGCGCGTGCGTCGGCTTTTTCCTTGGCGGCGCGCATGTCCTGCGCGCGCTTCTCGACATCACGAACGCTGGTGAGGTATTCGTCGAGCTTTCCCTTGTCGCTGGAACTAACGCGCCGGCCGAGCGACGTCAGCTGTTCCATCACTCGATCGAGCACGCTGAGATTACGCTGGCTGCCGCGGTTCTCGAACAAGCTATCGAATGCGAGCGACGGATAAACTTCCATTGGCACGGGCGACGTCGGGCTGGACCACGAGATGTGCGAGCTGTAGGCCATCGAGAAGTTCGTCTCGTGATAGCCAGTGACCGGTTGCTCGCAGCCCAGGACCATGCTCGCCTGAACGGTCTGGTCGCCGATGCGGCTCGCCAGCACCTGATCCAGGCTGACCCCGCCGTGCAGTTCCGCGCCCTTGGTCAATTGCGCGCCCGACAGCAGATTGCCCGTCATACCTGGATGAATGCCGACGCCGGTGGCGGCTTTATTGAACAAGCCCTTGATGTAGTTGAACCGGCCTTTGAGCGGCTCCATCGGCGCGAGGCTGCGTCCGAGCTCGACATCGTTTGCCGCGCCCGATCCCCTGGCCCACCACTCGTCGGGATTGACGCCGTTGCCCATGAACAGAATGGCGAGCCGCCTGGGCGCCGTGGCTGTCGGCTCGGCGCCCCAAACCGGTAACGACTCGAGCCACGGCAGCGCCATCACGACACCGGTACCGCGAAGGAAGCGGCGACGCGATTCTTTCATGACCCTTGCACCACTCGTTTCATCAGGAACTGCCGACTGGTGACGATGTCCTGAACGAGCCTATTGAACTTGTAGTCGTTCGACGCGAGATTCTTCCGCATGTCGGTGACGAGTGCTTCGTCGGATCGCAGCAGGCTCCGGCCCAATGCGTAGACCAGGAGCTCGCGGCAAAGGGTATCGACGAATTCCGTCTGCCCTCGCGCGCGCATGAATGCACGCAATCCGTCGAGCCCGGAACCGGACATCCCGTTCGGGAACGTCGCTGCGGTTTCGACGCTGCGTCCGGCGAGATCCCGGTTGCGTGTTTCACCCACCGGCCCGTAGCCTTCGAAAGCGAGGCCGAATGAATCGAACTTCGCGTGGCAACTGGCGCAGGCCGGATTGGCGCGATGCTGGGCGAGTGTCTCGCGCAGGGTCAGCTCGCCGAGCTTCGTCTCGTCGGTTGGCAGAACCGGAACGTTCGGCGGCGGCGCAGGAATGTACTCGCCGAGCAGCCGGTGCACAATCCAGTAGCCTCGCTTGACCGGACTCGTGCGCAGTCCGGGCGCGTTTTTGGTCAGGAAGGCCGACATCGGCAACAGGCCGCCGCGCGCATACTTCTGCGCGTTGTCGACACGAATCCACTTCCCTGCGTCCGGCTCCGGCATTCCATAGTGCCTCGCCAGGACCGCGTTGACGAATGTGTAGTCGCCGTACAGAAAATCGAGGACGGATCCGTTGCGCTGAATGATATCCAGCGTGAAACGCATCGGCTCCTGGAACATCGCTTCGCGGAGCTCGTTCGTGAAGCCCGGGAACCGCTCGCGGTCAACCGCGTTGTGTTCTTCGAACCGGCGAATGTCGAGCCAGTTGCCCGCAAACTCGGTCGCCAGCCCCCAGGCCCGCTGGTCCTGCAACATTCGTCGGCTCTGCGCGGCGAGCACGTCGGCATTGTGCAGATCGCCGGCCGCTGCGTGCTTCATCAGCTCTTCGTCCGGCATGCTCGACCAGAGGAAGTAACCAAGCCGGCTCGCCAACTCGTAGTCCGACAGCGGCCGGACATCCGCTATCGGCGACGTCGCGGCCGTGTCATCGGATAAAGGGTCGACGCGATAGCAGAAGTGCGGCGACATGAGCACGCTCGTCACGCTGTCGCGAACCGCCTCTTCGTGACCGAGATGCTGATCGCGCAGAGAATGGTAAAAGCCGATCAGGTCGTCTGATTCGTCCTTCGTCAGCGGCCGTCGATATGCCCGCCTCGCGAACGCCAGCAGCGCGTCGAGATGACTCGGTTCGGCGGCTGCTTTCGCCGCTTCCAGCGCACGAACGTTCGTGCTCATCCGGTCGAAATAATCGCGCACGACTTCGAGCGCAACGTCGTTGGTGATAATCGCGGCCTTGGCGAGGTAGGCCTCCGACAACTGCGCCATCTTCGCCGCGGACGTAACATCGTCGTCCTCGGATCGGAACCCGTTGAACTGCGCGGTGGCCATGAAGCTTGGCGGCTCGGCCCGCTCGAACCAGATGAATTGCTTGAACTGGCGCACCGGCGCCAGCGTGATGAAATCGAGATCCGTCCAGAGGCTGTCGAGCTGACGCTGTTGCGCTTCATCGAGGACCAGCTCGTAGAGCGGGCGATCGTCTCGGAAATAGCCCATCTGACTATGAAATCCGGCGCTCAACAGACGATGGCCCTCGGCATCGGAGGCGATCTCGCGGGCGTTGTGCAGGAACATGCGGCCACGTTCCGAGACGTAAAAGCGATCCGGAAACAACGCACAGAAACGCGTGAACGAATCCTCATAGCGTGCCCGCGAACTGGCGTCCGGCGGTATCAGCAGCAGCGGATCGGTTTCCGCTACGCTGATAGATCAAGTTGCTGCGCGTTGCCGGCGTAGCTCGTTCGATGATCGGCATACTGTCGATCCTTCCAGAGCACGAGCGATTGCGACCCGGCGGCAATCCCGCGCGCCGGCAGGTTTTCGAACGACATCGCGACGCGCGGCCTGAGACCGGCAATCAGATCGCGCATCCACTGAGCCGCCAGGCGTAGGTTCCTCGGCTCCTGATGGTCCGTGGGCGGAGGCAGGCTGCGCCATCGTGCCTGGAGCGCGGCGATCGGACCGAGGTCTTCGCCCGGCATGTTCAGCACCGTCCACACACGGTTCAGATAGGTCCCGCTGATTCGCGCGCTGGTGGCGGCATCCGCAAGTGTCATCCGCGGTTGGCGCAGCGACGAGCGGTGGCGATATCGCCACGCCGCCAGGAAGTAGTCGGCATAATCGAGCGGCTGGCGCGTGTAGAAATCGACGATTCGGTTGACCGCGTACTTGTCGCGGTCTTCATCCGTGACGACCGGGTAGGGTGCGAACGAAAAGCCGCTCGGCAAGAACAGGATGTGTTCCGCAACCAGCCGGGCGGCATCCAGATATTTCTTCACGAGCGCCGGCGACATCGCCAGCGATTCCCCCGAGTTGTCGAAGCCCGCCTGGTTAGCGGGATCGACGGGAAACTCCCTGGTCGGTCGGATGTCCACGCCCGTCAAGTCGCGGATCGTGTAGTCGTATTCGGCGTTGCTCAAGCGGCGCGCGAGCACGATGCCCGGATCGTTCGGATGACGTCGCGCCTCCTCAGCGCCGATCCTCTCGATCCAATCGACGACGGCCTGTCGTTCCGCCGACGTCGGGTGCTGCCTGGATTGAATCGGCGGCATCTCGCCGGCCCTGAGCCGCGTCAGGACCAGATTCCAGTGCCGCTGGTCATTTGTGACGGAGTCCTGCGTGATGTACGACGTGAGATCGAATCCGGCCGCTGGCTGGTTGCCACCGTGGCAGCCGTAGCAATAGGCCTGGAGGAAGGGCTTGACGTTCGACTGAAAGGTATCAGGCTGCGGCGCCGACCCTGAACGAGCGCTGGCCTGGCTGGACGAAGCCGGAACGCTGATCGCACCGAGTGTGACCAGCAGCGCGCAGGCCACGAAGGCCAAGACGCGCGGGCGCGCGTACACAAACGCCTTCGGATTCATCGTTACCCGCCCGATTCTACCGCAGTGCATCGAGCCGCCCTGCTTACCAAGACGACGGCATGCCGTTCGTCGCCCGGCATCGATCAGTCCTCCCGATTCACGAGTTTCAGGATTTTCCCGCGGCGCACGCGATCGAGCGCCACCCTCGCATCGTCCAGCGCCCGGGCAAACGCGAGTCCATAGACGAAGCCGGCGTCGAAAGCGGCCACGCCGGGGCTCGCCGCGGCCTCCGGTTCTTCGTCTTCAAGGAGTCCGCTGATTGCGTCGATCAGCAGTTGGCGTTCGGTCGCAATCACCTGGCCCAGCCTCGCGACCTCGTCCTCGGGCAACGGTTTCGCTCCCTGATCGGCTGCGTTCATCGTCAGCCTGACGAGCTCCGTCGTGTGACGATTGATGTCGTCGTCCCAGCTACTCATTCATGCGTCTCCGGATGGACGAGGTCATTCTCTTACGTTCCGCGGCGTTCAGGTGTTTTACGATCGTCGTCTGCGTTATTTCAAGCTACTGCTCAGGTTGATCTGCTGACCGTCCGTAAATCAGGTGAAACCATGCAGAAACGTCAGCTGGGGAAAAGCGGTTTGGAAGTCTCGTCCCTCGGGTTTGGCTGCATGGGGATCAGCTCCAGCTACGGCCCCGCTGCCAGCCGCGAGGTGGGTGTTGCAATCATCCGTGCCGCTGTCGATAGCGGGGTCACGTTCTTCGACACCGCGGAAGCTTATGGGCCCTATGCGAACGAAGAACTCGTCGGCGAAGCGCTTGCACCGGTCCGCGACCAGGTGGTGATTGCGACGAAATTCGGTTTCACGTTCGAGGCCGGCCAACAAACGGGACTGGATAGCACGCCCTCGCACATCAGGAAAGTCGCCGAGGCATCGCTCAAACGACTCAAGACGGATCGGATCGATCTGTTCTATCAGCACCGCGTCGATCCGAATGTCCCGATCGAGGAAGTTGCCGGGACCGTTCGAGACTTGATCGGCGAAGGCAAGGTCAAGCACTTCGGCTTATCTGAAGCGGGTATCCAGACGATCCGTCGTGCTCATTCAGTACAGCCGGTAACAGCATTGCAGAGCGAGTACTCGCTGTGGTGGCGAGAGCCGGAACAAGAAGCGCTGCCAACGCTCGCCGAGCTTGGCATCGGTTTCGTCCCGTTCAGTCCGCTCGGCAGGGGTTTCCTGACCGGGAAAATCGACGCGACGACGACCTTCGACAGCAACGATTTTCGCAATCTCGTTCCGCGCTTCACCAGCGAAAACCGCAGAGCAAATCTCGCGTTCGTGGAGTGGCTGAAGACATTCGCCGAACGGAAAAAGGCGACGCCGGCACAGATCGCGCTGGCCTGGCTGCTCGCGCAGAAGCCCTGGATTGTTCCGATTCCTGGAACGACGAAGCCACGTCGCCTCGAGGAGAATCTCGGCGCGGCGGCCATACAGCTGACCATAGATGATCTGAAAGAGATTGATCGCGCCGCGGCGGAGATCCCCGTTCAGGGCGCCCGTTACTCGGAGCAGCTGCAGAAGATGGTCGGACGTTGACTGGGGTGCGCTGATTATTGAGAACGACGCCAGGATGCGTCCGGGTTATGGGACGTCATCTTCCGCGCAGCCGCGTCCGTTCCCGTGCCCAGATCTTTCTCGAAGACGATGCCGTCCTGATTGACCACGAACGTCATCACGCCGGTCACGTCGTACTGTGCCGGCCATGCGACGAGCGCAAAGCCCCGCGTCATCGCTCCCTTGACGACATAGTTCTTCGCGCCGCCGGACGCCGCCGGCCCCTGCGCCGTCAGGATCTTGAACAAGTAGCCATGAAACGGCGCCGGCTGCTCGCGGTTCGCTCCGACCGGGCTGCCTTCCTCGGCCGCTTGCGCCACGAGATCGCCGAGCGGACTTCGCTTCTGGCCTTTGCCGGCCGGCCAGTACAAACCGTTCTCCTTGCCGGGATCGCTACTGAGCTTCATCGCGTACACGCCCGCGGCATTGCCGTCGTGTCCCTGCTGCGCATAGCGCTGTTGGGCCGTGACGTACGCGAGACAGGTCTGGATGACTTCGAGTTCGTTGCGGCCGATGCGGCGCGCAATGATCTCTTCTTTCCCGGCGGCCGTATCGAATTGCCAGCCATTCCCGACCTTCACGATCGGTACGGGAAACGGCCAGTCCTCATTGCCGATTACCAGCGTCTTGCGATCGGGCGCTTCGTCCACCAGCCGCCACTGCTCGGCAACCGCGACCGCGAACACCTCACGGTTGCGGCGGCCGGTTGCGGGATCAGATGATGCGATCAACGCCTCGCTATCGGGTCCGAAGATCGTAAACAGGTCCTCCAGGTTTCCGCTCTTGACTGCCGCAATCAGTGCCTGGACGGCGTCGTGTGGCGCAGCGAACGTCCGGTGGCTGGCGTTTTGAGCGGAGACCGTGAACGGTAGCAAGGTGCACGAGCACAGCAGCGCGAGTGTCAGGCGGCCAATGATTCTGTTCATGACTTCAACTGCTCCTCGGGGCGCGTTCTATCGACGCCGTCCACCGCCGCCGCCGCGGGAACTGCCTCTGCTACTCTGCCCACGACTGCTGGACGAGCGCTGCGACGCACCGCTCGAATAACCGGAGAACGCGTCAGAGCCACTACTGGTGCGCTGCTTCGCCTGGCTTTTGCTCCCTTCGCTATAGCCGCGGGCCTCGGTGCTGCCGGTCCGTCCCGTCTTCGAGCTGGTCGTTGCGGCGGTTTGCTGCGTCCGCTGCGTCTGTGACTGCGTCGAGGACTGCGGCCGGTTTTCCGAACGCGTCTCCGTACGCTCGGTCCGTTGCTGCTGCGCTGTGCCGCTTCGGTCGCCGCGCGTATCCTGCCGGTTCTCGGCGCGATCGCCGCGCTCGTCGGCCAGATCCTCGCGATGATCCTGCCAGTCCTCTCGCGCGTCTTCGCGGTGGTCGTAGTAGTCGTCCCAGGCGTCGTTGTACATGTAGCCGCCGCCGTGCCACCCGTAGGGACCGTAGTAATAGCTGTTGTTGACCGCCGCGCCGATCGCGATGCCAGCGGTAAATCCGATCAGTCCAGCGGCGACAACTTCGTCAGTATTGTCGTCGTGCACGACCACCGTCGCCGGCGCCTGCGTGTAGACGACTTGCGTGTTGTATTGCGGGACGTAAACGACCTGCGGATTGGCCGGCTCGATGACGATGACGTTCTCGCCGGCCGACGTCGTCTGGGTCGTGACCTCCTGCTGAGCGTTCGTTTTCAATGTGCCGACGTCCTGCGCCTGATGTCGCAGCTTTTGAATGCTCGCAAACACGAGACTGCGATCGGCGGCAAAGGCCTGACCGAGAAGCGTTGTCCACTCGATATCGGCGGCCATTTTCGAAACGACCTGGGGAAACAGCGCCAGCGCGACGAAGCTCGGCTCGAAACCTGCCTTCAGGGCCGCATCCTGCAACTGCGTTCCCTTGACATTTGTCGTGCCCTTCAACCACGTGTCGAGCCTGCCGACCTGCCCCGGATCCGCCGCACTCATCAGGATCTGTGCGAGCAGTGAATCGGGGTAGAGGGCGATCGGCGCGAGCAGCTGGTCAATGCTGCCAAAACGCTGGGTTGACTGCGTTGGCGCCGCGATCGGCGTCGCGGAGAGTAGAAGCATCGCGAGCGAAGCGCCGATCAGAGTTGCTTTCATGACTGATCCTCAGTTGAGTTCGCGTTCAATCTGCTTGTGGCAATACTCGCAGTCGGCGCTGATCTTTGACCCGTCGCTCGCCTGGTGTGAGTCGTCGTGACAACGGAAACATCCGTTCGAGGTGACGTGCCCCTTGTTGTTCGGATACGTGCCCCAGGTCACTTTCATCCACGGAAAGATGTTGTCGCGATACACCTTCTGCGTGGCGGCGATGGCCTGCGCGACCGACTGCGGATCGACACCTCCGGAGCGCGATTCGTAAAAGCTGCGCAGCTCGCGCTCGATCGCGCGGACCGCCTCGTCCTCGTTGGCGTGCGACGCCGTCATCAACCGGACCGCCTCACGCCGCGCGAACGGAAGCTTGCGATTCAGCAGGCCGTCGGCGATCGCGCCGTCTACGGCTTTCTCGGGCGTGGGTGCGATGGGATGGCCCACCGTATTGTGGCAGTCGGTGCAGTCCATCGTCATGCGCACGCTCTCGGCCGGTGGCTGAGCGGGCACACCTTCGGCCCGGTACTCTTTCACTGATCCGTCAGCACGGGTGACCCGCACGTAGGGGATGGTCTGGCGCGTTTCGTCGGTGGCGGCGAAATCGACGCGCACCGAGGGGTCCGCGTGCCAGTGAATCGAGCGGCCTGACGATGACGCCGTGCCGACGTGCATTTGAAGGATGGTGATAGTTTCGGAATTCGCCTCATCATCCGCGTACTCGCGAACGAGGCGAATCACGTCTCCGGTCGTGCGATGAGGCTGGTGGCAGCCCACACACGTCTGCGCCTGGGCTCCGGGAGGCATGTCCACCCACACCGGCACCGGCCGGGGATACTTGGCGGTCACGACGTGCGCGAGCTGGCGCACGCCGGCGAGCTTCGCCCGCAGGAATCCGCGCGCGCCCTCGCCGACGTGGCAGTTGACGCACGCGATGCGCGAGTGGGTCGACGCCTGCCACGCCGTGAATTGCGGGTGCATCGGCGCGTGGCACGCCTGGCCGCAGAACTGCGGCGATTCCATCCAATGGACACCGCCGTAGCCGGCCAGGGAAACGATGACGACGTTGACAGCTGTGAGTCCGATAATGAGGAAGATAGTGCGGCGGACGCTCGGCTTCCGTAAGTCCACGACCGGCCAGTCTACGACTTCGTCTGGATGGCGCCTGAGCCAGCGACGCTCGAGGCTACCGCCGATGGGGATGAGCAGCAGCCCCACGAGAAACACGCCGGGAACGACCACGAAAACGACGAGGCCGGCATACGGGTTGGAGAACATCCCCATCACAGCCGCGATCGCCAGCCCGATGAACACCACGGCCGAAACCGTGGTGATCACCGCGCCGGCCATCGCGACCGGATGGCGAATGAGTGTGACGAACCGCATCGCGTGCGCCTTCTACTTCAGGCTGGCCATGTAGGCGACCAGCGCATCGAGATCGGCGGCCGGCAGGCTGCCGTACTTCGCCGGCATCGGCGGCTTCTTGGTCGACTTGGCCTTCGCGGCCGCCTCTGTTGGATGCGTGATCCATTGGCGGATGTCGTCGGCCGACAGTTTGGCGCCAACGCCATCGAGCGGGCTGGCCTTGTTGCCTTTGCCGGCGATCTGATGGCAGAGCGAACACTTCTGCGCCGTGTAAACCGCCTCTCCTTTTTTGACGTCCTGGCCGTACGCGGCAAACGAGACCGCTGTAAAGGACAGCGTCAACGCGCTCGCCAGCAGGACTCTCTTCATCGTGTGTGTCACCGACATGGAACCTCCAGAGAAATGCGTCACGTTGATTACCAAAGATATCTCACGCCGAACGTTGCGGCATTCACGGTGTACGGACGATAGACGTATCCCATGACCAGGGAACTAGGTTGGACGATGCTGTTGACGACGGTTGGATCGAACGCGAAGTCATACACACGAAATGGCTCGTATAAGTACGAGAACGTCGCCGCCAGGCGAGCGTTCACGCGGTAGCGCGCGTCGATGTGCAGCTGCTGGAGCTTGTTGAACACGTCCGGCAGCTGATTGGGCGTCGTAATCGGGCTGCCCGCGGGAATCGTGTAGAGGTAACTGCCGTTCGCGTGGCTGAAATCGTACGAGAACCGCACCTCGGTATTGCGGCCGATGCGGGGCGGCGTCGCGTAAATGGAAAAGTAGTGGACGAGCTCGGTCGAATCGACCGTCCAGTTGCGGAGCGGATCGTTGAACTGCGCAGCCGACGAATCCCCCTCGTGCGACTGCTGGAGGCCGGTATACCGCTCGAGGTTATAGGTAGCACCCGCGCCCATGCCGTTCGGCTGGTGGTAGTCAGCGGCCAGCGAGAACGTGCGCGCGTTCGAGTTCTGCAGGCCGAAGACGGTGTCGCCGTAGTCGTCGTGTACGATCCCGCCCGACACGCTGAACAGCCAGACGTCGGACGGGACGAAGTCGACCTGCCCCATGAAGCGGTTTCTCGTCCGGTCGGCCAGGTCGTAGTGCCGCATCTTCGGTTGCTCGCCGATGTCGATCAGGGCCTCCTCGTCCAGGCCGGACCCGCCGCGGCTACCGACCTCGTATAGAACCCGGAAGGTCGCCCAGGAGGATCCCACCGCGTCGGCTGACACGCGGAACACGTCCTCGCCGCTCGACTGAAAGATCCGCGCGTCGTAGCCGTTGCCGTTGTGGGTGTAGCCGACTGTCAGCGCGAGCGGGTTCATCCTGCTCCATGTCGCGTCGGCGTCGAACGTGGTCCGGTCGTGGGCATAGAGTTCGGGACCGCCGGTGGGCGTCGTCGCCACGCTCGTGTCGTAGTTGACGAACTGCGTGATGCTCGTAGCCGGCGTCTCATTGGCGTAGCTGTAATTGCGGAAGCGCGCGCCAAACCGCCAGTCGGGAGTGGGGTGCGACGTCAGGTTCAGGTTCGTCGAGAACACGTGGGCTTCGGCATCGGTGTTGGCGCGCGGGAGCGCAATCGGCGCTATCGCCGAATTGATCGTGAACGGCTGCAGCGGTTCGTTGTTGCTCCACAGGCCGTACGAAATGAACCCGGTGAGCTGCGTCTTGTGCGCGAACTTCCGGTAGCCCGAGGCGCTGACGGTATTCGCCGAATTGCTCGGCCAGAGGGCCATCCGGCCGCGGCCGGGCGCGGTGGAAATATCGTCCAGGCGGATCGGGCTGTCCCAGACCAGCGTGTCGTCGATGTTGTCAAACCACGAGCCGTTGTAGGCGACTCGGAACATCGTCAGGTTGTTGGTCCATTCGGAGCCGAGGGTGAGGTCGTTCGTCCGCGAGTTGTACGGCAGCGCGACTTCGACGTCGTTGTTAAACCCGAAGCTGGCGCCCCAGGGTAGCTCGCCGCTGTGCTTCGTGGTCGTGAACGCGGCTTTCACATCGAGATGCGGCGTCAGCGAGGCCAGCACGTTCAGGTTGCCGATGTCGCGCCGCTCTTTCAGGTCGAACTGCGGAGCGATCGGCACGTACGCCGACAACGTCGCCTGGCCGGTTTGAATGGCGCGCTGCGTCGCATCGGGCAGCGGCAACGGACTGACAAAGCTGGTGTAGGGCGTCTTGGTGTCGACGCTGTAGAACTGCGGGATCTGATCCCACAAGCCTGTGATGACCAGCTTTCCGGCGCGCTCGTAGTGCGCGGAGTACTTCTGATCGCGCCATCCGACGTTGTCCGCCGAGCCGCGGAACGACCAGAAGCCGTTCGGATCTTCACGCGTGAACCGCGCGTCGGTGAACAGCACGCCGTTCCGGAGGTCCTGGTATCGCTGCCAGCGGGCCGGATCCCCATCGACATTGGCCAAACGCCCGGAGAACGAGAACTGGTTCGGCGCCACGTCGAACAGGCTGCGCGACGTGTCGTCGGCGGCGGGCTGGCTCTGGGCACCGGCGGCCGCCTGTGCATGTGCTGCCGTCGGCAGGCTCAGCCCAAGGCAGCAGGCAACCGGGAGAAACATAGTTAATCGCATCTGATCCTCCCTGCGTTACCGCATGAAGAACTGCCCGGACGGATGGTTTGACCCATGCACGTTCGAGTGGCAGTTCACGCACGACCGGCCGAACATCCGGTTGCTCTTGTTGGTGGTGATCTGGTCCTTGTCGTAGAGCGTCGCCGGATGTCTGCTGGCGATGTGGCAGCGCTGACAGAGCATCGGCATCCGGACGACCAGCATGCGATCGTTCGACGAGCCGTGCGGGTCGTGGCAGGTGGCGCAGTTCTCGCGCACCGGCGCGTGCTCGAAGAGCATCGGTCCGCGCATCTCCGTGTGACAGCTCGTGCACAGCTCGGCGACAGAGCTGCCCGTCTTCAGATTCTTGACGTTGCTGATCGAGCCGTGCGGGTTATGGCACGATGAGCACGACAGCTTGCCTTCGCGCACCGGCATGTGGGCGACCGCACGTTCGGTCTTCGTTACCTGCAGGCGATGACAGGTCGCACAGAGCTGCGTTTGCGTCGGCTTCACCAGCTGGCGCTCGGCGGACTTCGGGCTGTGCACGCTGTGGCAGGTCGCGCACGACAGATTCCGCCGGTCGTGCGGGCTGCCTTCCCAGGCGGCGTGATCTCCACGGTTGTGGCAGGTCAGGCACGTCTGGCTGATTTCGGCCGCCGGGATCTGGCCGAACTTCCTGATGTGCCCTTTCGCGTCGTCGTCCACGTGGGCTTGACCGGGACCGTGGCAACTCTCGCAGCCCTGCGTCGCGGCCGGAGTCCGCGGATTTTTCACCTGTGCGTGCTTCGTGCCCTTCAGCGATTCTTCCTTGTCGGAGTGGCACGTCACGCAGGTGTCGCTGCCGGCGTAGCCGGGTTGTGCCGCGGCGGGTGCGGGCTGACTGGCAGGTGCCTGCACAGCAGCGGTCGAACCCGACGAGATGACGCTCCCGGCACTGACCGCGAGCGCAGCTGTCATGACGCAGATCGCAATTGTCGTTTTCATCGTAGTGCCATCCGGAAATTTGCTCGTTCGTAGGCGGCCGGATCCGGAATCTTCCCGAGGCTCATGTTGCCGCGCATCTCTGACAGGGAGGGCCATTCGTGTTCCAGCATCCAGGCTTCGATCTCGGCGCGGATCGTCCGCAGCCGGCTCGGGCCGTGGCGGAGCAGCGCCGACACCAATTGGGTCACGTGCGCTCCCGCCATCGTTGCCTTGATCACGTCGAGCCCGGTGTGAACGCCGCCGGTGATCCCGATCGATGCCTTGATCCGGCCCGACAACGCCGCAGCGCCCCGCAGGCGCATCAGCAGATCGCCCGAATCCGACAGCGGCATCGAGCGGACGATTTCGAGTTCCTTCACGTCGATGTCGGCGCGGCTGAAGCGCGTGAAGACCACCAGTCCGTCAGCGCCAGCGGTGTCGAGCCGGCTGGCAAAATTCGCAAAGGCGGTAAACAGCGGCGCCAGTTTCACCGCAACCGGGATTTTAATGGTGCGCTTGACCTCGGTCAGAATCTCGACGAACTGGCGTTCGACATCCGCCCCGCTCGTCTTCATATCGCTGGCGGCGTGAAAGAAGTGCAGCTCGAGCGCATCGGCGCCGGCTTGTTCGATTTGATGCGCGAACGAAAGCCAGCCGCCCGGCGTGACGCCGTTCAGCGACGCCATCACCGGGATGCGGACCGCGTTCTTGACCTTGCGAAGATGCTCGAGGTACTCGTCGGGCCCAAGCGCCAGCTCGGGCTCGGGCGCGAAGCTGTCGGCTTCGGCAAACGCCTCGCTGTAGCTCTCGGCGCTGAAGAACGCGTCCATCTGCTCGCCGGTGATCTCTTCCTCGTAGAGCGAACGCATCACGATCAGCGACGCGCCGAAGTCTTCGAGGATGCGGACGCGGTCGAGCTCGTCCGCAAGCGGCCCTGCTCCGACGATCAGCGGGCTGGGCAATTTCATTCCGAGATAGGTGGTCGTAAGGTCCATCGCGTCTCCTGCTAATCCGTCTTCGCCTTTTCCTGTTCCTCGTCCGGCGTTTGAAGCACCGGCACGGTGATACCGGCAAGCTGTTGATAAACGGCGTAGCGGCGTTCCGCTGCCTTTTGAGACTCTCTGACAAAGGACTTGTAGCGCGCCGGATCGGAGCGCTCGATTGTTCGGAAACGCGACTCGTTCCGCAGGTAGTCGGCCACCTTGATCTTCGGTGGACCGTAGTCGAGGTGCAGCGGCGGCTCTCCCTTGACCAGCCGTCGCGGATCGAACCGGTACAGCGGCCAGACGCCGGAGTCCACGGCCAGCTTCTGCTGCTTGGCGCCGTCCGCCATGTCGTAGCCGTGCGCGATGCAGTGGCTGTAGGCGATGATCAGCGACGGTCCGTGGTACGACTCGGCTTCGAGAAACGCCTGCGCGGTCTGCGCCATCTTGGCGCCGAATGCAACCTTCGCGACGTAGACGTGCCCGTACATGTTGGCGAGCAGGCCGAGATCCTTTTTGCCGATCGCCTTACCCGATGAGGCGAATTTCGCGGCAGCGCCGAGCGGCGTCGATTTCGACGCCTGTCCACCGGTGTTGGAGTACACCTCGGTGTCGAGCACGAGAATGTTGACGTCGCGCTGGTTCGCGAGCACGTGATCGAGACCGCCGTAGCCGATGTCGTAGGCCCATCCATCGCCGCCGACCAGCCACACGCTCTTCTTCACCAGGTAGTCGGCCAGCGTTTCGAGCCGGCGCGCTTCCGCAGTCTGCATACCGGCAAGCCGCTTCCGCAGCGCGACGACGCGGTCGCGTTGGGCGGCGATGCCGGATTCACCCGATTGATCAGCGTGCAGAAGCGCTTCGCCAAGGCCGTCACCAAACTGCGGCGCCAGGTGCTCCGTCAACCCGCGCGCGGCCGCGACGTGCGCGTCGAGCGCCATCCGGAAGCCGAAGCCAAACTCCGCGTTGTCCTCGAACAGCGAGTTCGACCAGGCCGGCCCGCGCCCGTCGCGGTTCGTCGTGTACGGCGTCGTCGGCAGGTTGCCGCCGTAGATCGACGAGCAGCCGGTAGCGTTAGCGATCAGCAGTCGGTCGCCAAACAGTTGCGTGAGCATCTTCAGGTACGGCGTTTCGCCGCAGCCGTTACACGCGCCCGAGTACTCGAACAGCGGCTCGAGGAACTGCGAGCTCTTGTGATCGAGCTTGGTCATCGCCGTCCGGTCGAGTTCCGGCAGGTTGAGGAAGAAGTCGTAGTTCTCGCGCTCGGGCACCCGAAGCGGCGCCTGCGGATGCATGTCGATCGCCTTGTGCTTGGGATTGGTGCGGTCTTTCGCCGGGCAGACGTTGACGCACAGGTTGCAGCCGGTGCAGTCCTCGGGCGCGACCTGAATCGTGTAGTGTTTGCCCTTGTGTTCGTTTCCTCTGAACAAAGTGAATTTGAAAGTGGACGGCGCTCCGGCAAGCGCGCTCTCGTCGTAAACCTTCGCGCGGATCGCGGCGTGCGGGCAAACGAGCGCGCACTGATTGCACTGGATGCAGATCTTCGAATCCCAGACCGGAATCTCGAGAGCGAGGTTCCGCTTTTCCCATTTCGCGGTGGCTGTCGGCCACGTTCCGTCCACCGGGAACGCGCTGACCGGCAGCAGATCGCCTTTGCCGGCGAGCATCACCGCGGTGATCTTCTGAACGAAATCGGGCGCCAGTTCAGAGACCAGCGGCGGCCGCATGCGGCCGGCGCTGACCGAGGCAGGAACAGTGACCTCGTGCAGGTGCGCAAGCGCCTGATCCACGACCTCGCAATTCCGGCGCACGACCTCCGGACCACGCTTGCCGTAGGTCTTCTCGATCGACTTTTTGATGTGCTTGATCGCTTCGTCGCGCGGCAGCAAGCCGGCGATCGCAAAGAAGCACGTCTGCATGATCGTGTTGATGCGCGAACCCATGCCGACCTGCTTGGCCAGTGCGTAGGCGTCGATCGTGAAGAAGCGGAGCTTCCGCTCGATGACCTGTTCCTGCATCTCCTTCGGCAGCTCGTCCCACACCCGATCGGCGGCAAACGGCGCGTTCAACAGGAACGCCGCGCCCGGCGCGGCATATTCGAGCACGTCGATCTTGTCCACGAACTCGAACTGGTGGCAGGCGACGAAGCTGGCGCTGGTCACTAGGTACGCCGAGCGGATCGGCGTCTTGCTCGATCGCAGGTGCGAAATCGTGATCGCTCCCGATTTCTTGGAGTCGTAGACGAAGTAGCCCTGGGCGTAGAGCTCTGTTTCCTGACCGATGATCTTGATCGAGTTCTTGTTGGCGCCCACCGTGCCGTCGGCACCCAGGCCATAGAAGACCGACGCCGAAACGTCAGCCGCCTCGGTCCGGAATGACGGATCCCACGGCAGCGACGTATGCGTCACGTCGTCCACGATGCCGATCGTGAAATGGTGCTTGGGCTTGTCTTTCGCGAGGTTGTCGAAGATCGCCTTCACCATTGCCGGCGTGAACTCTTTCGACGACAGGCCGTAACGACCGGCGACGATGCGCGGCGGCGTGGCGAAGGGCGACACGCCTTCCGCCTGCGCTTCGGCAAGCGCAGTGACCACGTCGAGATACAGCGGATCGCCGAGTGCGCCCGGCTCCTTCGTTCGATCCAGAACGGCCAGACTGCGGACACTCTTCGGCAGGGCAGCGAGGAACGCCGCCCGCGCGAACGGGCGATAGAGCCGCACCTTGAGCACGCCGACGCTCTCGCCTTTCGCGGTCATGGCATCGACGGTTTCGTGCACGGTTTCGGCGCCCGATCCCATCAACACGATCACGCGGTCCGCGCGCGGGTCGCCGACGTACTCGAACAAGCCGTAGCGACGGCCAGTCAAGCCCGCGAACGCCCGCATCGTGTGCTCGACGACGTCCGGACACACGTCGTAGAAGCGGTTTTGCGCCTCACGCGCCTGAAAGAAGACGTCGGGATTCTGGGCGGTTCCACGCAGTACCGGCCGATCGGGCGTAAGCCCGCGGCTGCGGTGGGCATACACCGATGATTCCGAAATCAGTACCCGCAGGTCGTCGTCGCTGAGCTCCTCGATCTTCGCGACTTCATGCGATGTGCGAAAGCCATCGAAAAAATGCAGGAATGGAATGCGCGTCTCGAGGGTCGCCGCGTGGGCCACGGCAGCCATGTCGTGCGCTTCCTGAACGGAGTTCGAGCAGAGCAACGCGAATCCGGTCTGCCGGCAGGCCATCACGTCCTGGTGGTCGCCGAAGATCGACAGCGCGTGCGTCGCCAGCGTCCGGGCAGCGACGTGCATGACGAACGGCGTCAACTCGCCGGCGATCTTGTACATGTTCGGGATCATCAGGAGCAGTCCCTGTGACGCCGTGAACGTCGTCGAAAGCGCACCAGCCTGCAGTGCGCCGTGAACGGCGCCAGCCGCGCCGGCCTCGGACTGCATCTCCGCGATTTCGGGAATGACGTTCCACAGGTTCTTCCGCCCGCGGCTTGCCCACTCGTCGCACACCTCGGCCATCGGACTGCTCGGTGTGATCGGGTAAATGGCGATCGTCTCGCTCGCGCGGTACGCGACCGATGCGGCCGCTTCGTTCCCGTCCACCGTCATTCGGCGCCTGCTCGTCATCTGACCGCTCCTCACGTCGCGTTAGTAGGCTTTGAGTCCCGCTGCGCGGAATATCGCACAGGTCCGTTCGACCAGCTCGCTTGAAGGCGGCCGGGTGTCGCCAAGCTGATAGTCGAGGCCGAGCCGCGCCCACTTGTACTGCCCCAGTTGATGGAACGGTAGTACGTCCACGCGTTCGACGTTGCCGAGCGTTCCGACGAAGCTGGCAATCTGCGCAACCTCTTCTGGGTCGTCGGTAAGTCCCGGCACGAGGACGAAGCGCAACCACACCGGCCGGCGCCTTGCAGCCAGGCGCCGGGCGAAGTCGAGCGTGGGGCCGATGTCCATTCCAGTGAGCCGGCGGTGACGCTCGTTATCCCAGGCCTTGATGTCGAGCAGCACGAGGTCGATCGTTTCGAGCTCGGCATCGGAAAGCCGATCGCCGTAATAGCCATTGGTGTCGAGAGCCGTATGAACCTTCATCGCCTTCGCTTCGGCGAACAGCTTCACCGCGAAGCGATGTTGCATCAGCGGCTCGCCGCCGCTCAGCGTGAAGCCGCCGGACATCACCGCCAGACCGCGCCGGTACTTGCGCAGTTCGGCGGCCGCATTCGCAATCGTGACCGGGATCCCGTTGCTCATCGTCCAGGTATCGGGGTTGTGGCAGTAAAGGCAGCGCCACATGCAGCCCGATGTCCAGGCGACCACGCGCACGCCGGGACCGTCTACGGTCGAACCAGTGGTGAACGAATGCAGAAAGCCCATATCGCCGGTCGCGAGCGCGTTCCGCACGTCGGACTCAGGAACGCCGACTCCGAGGTTGACGCGAAGCTCGTAGGGACTCCTCGCCGCTAGCGGGGTCTGCTCGGCTGTTTGACCATCAGCCATGGCTGACTCCGTGGAACGTGCGGCTGATCACGTCCATCTGCTGCTCGCGTGTCAGACGCACGAAGTTGACGGCGTATCCCGATACGCGAATCGTCAGGCTCGGGTACTTTTCGGGGTGATCCATCGCATCGATCAGTACTTCGCGGTTCAGCACGTTCACGTTCATGTGATAGCCCGTCGTGCTGAAGAACGCGTCGAGCATGGCCGTGAGATTGGTGATGCGGTCCTCCTCGATCCGTCCGAGGCCTTCCGGCAGGAGTGACGCCGTGAGCGAAATGCCGTCGGCCGCGTCGCGATATGGGATCTTGGCGACCGAGGCCGCAGCGGCATGAATGCCGTGGCTGTCGCGGCCGTGCATCGGGTTGGCACCCGGGGCGAACGGCTCGCCCTGGCGGCGGCCGTCGGGCGTGTTGCCGGTCGCTTTCCCGTAAACGACGTTCGAGGTGATCGTCAGGATCGACTGGGTGTGAAGCGCATTCCGATAGGTCGGGTACTTACGCAACTTGTTCATGAACGTGCTGACCAGCCAGACGGCGAGCTGGTCGACGCGGTTGTCGTTGTTGCCGAACTGCGGGAACGTGCCCTCGGTTCGGTAGTCGGTGACCAGGCCGTTCGAGTCGCGTACGACCGACACCTTTGCGTGCTTGATCGCCGACAGGCTGTCGGCGACCACCGACATGCCGGCCATGCCGAACGCCATCGTACGGAGCGGCGCGTAGTCGTGCAGCGCCATCTCCAGGCGTTCGTAAGCGTACTTGTCATGCATGTAGTGAATGATGTTCATGGCGTTGACGTAGACGCGCGCCAGCCAGTCCATCATTCGTTCGAATTTTTCGAGGACGTCGGCAAAGTCGAGCGTATCGCCGGTCACCGGCGGGAGCGCGGGCCCGACTTGGGCGCCGCTGATCTCGTCCCGGCCACCATTGATCGCATAGAGCAGGCATTTCGCGAGGTTGGCGCGCGCGCCAAAAAACTGCATCTGCTTGCCGACCAGCATGGGCGACACACAGCACGCAATCGCCCCGTCGTCTCCCCAGGCGCGGCGCATGATCTCGTCGCTCTCGAACTGCAGCGAGCTCGTATCGATGGCGACCTTCGCCGCGAAGCGCCGGAATCCGTCCGGCAGATTTGGCGAGTACCAGATGGTGAGGTTCGGCTCCGGTGCCGGCCCCAGGTTGGAGAGCGTGTGGAGCACGCGGAAACTGGTCTTTGTCACCAGCGATCGGCCGTCGTCGCCCATCCCGCCGATCGATTCAGTGACCCAGGTCGGATCGCCGGCGAAAAGCTCGTCGTATTCAGGCGTCCGCAGGAAACGGACGATGCGCAGCTTGATGACAAAGTCGTCGATGATTTCCTGGGCGCGCTCCTCGGTGAGGACGCCGGCGGCGAGGTCGCGCTCAAAATAGACGTCGAGAAACGTCGACGTCCGGCCCAGCGACATCGCGGCGCCGTTTTGCTCTTTCACGCCGGCGAGGTAGCCGAAGTACAACCACTGCACCGCTTCCTGCGCGGTCGCCGCCGGACGCGAGATGTCGAAGCCGTAGCTTTCGGCCATCTTGCGCAATTCTTTCAGCGCGCGGATCTGCTCCGACAGCTCCTCGCGATCGCGAATGATGTCGTCGGTTGAATGCGCGGTGTCGAGGCTGCGCTTCTCGTCTTCCTTGTGCTCGAGCAGCCGATTCACGCCGTACAGCGCGACGCGGCGGTAGTCGCCGATGATCCGTCCGCGGCCGTAGGCGTCGGGCAGGCCGGTGAGAATGTGCGAGCTGCGGCAGCGTCTGACGTCCGCCGTGTATGCGTCGAACACCCCCTCGTTATGGGTCTTGCGATACTTCGTGAACGCCTCTGCAACATGCGGATCGACTTCGTAGCCGTACGCCTTGAGCGCGGAGGCGATCATCCGGAAGCCGCCGTTCGGCATGATCGCGCGTTTGAGCGGCTGCTCGGTCTGCAGGCCGACGATCAGCTCGTTCGCGCGATCGATGTAGCCGGGTGCATGCGCCGTGATCGAGCTGGGGATCTGCGAGACGTCGAGGACGCCTTTGCGCCGCTCCTCGACGAAGAGGTCCTGGAGCGTTTTCCAAATCGCCTGCGTACGCGCGGTCGCCGGCGCGAGGAACGCATCGTCGCCGTCGTAGGGCAGGTAGTTCTGCTGAATGAAATCGCGGACGTTGATCGAGGTCTGCCACAACCCGCTGTGAAAGCCTTGCCACCCGGCCATAGGGGATTTGTGATCCGGTTTTGGCGGTGCCGTAACAGTCATCAGCGTGCTCCCTGCGTGCCGGCGATCGAGCCGCTGGGCTCGACGAGCCCGAGCAGCGACGCCGTGTGACGCGCGATCATCAGTTCTTCGTTGGTCGGGATCACCCATACCGACACGCGACTGTCACCCTTGGAGATCCGCGCCCTGCCCTGCGCGTTAGCCTCCTGGTCCAGTTCAATGCCGAGCCACGACGATGCCTCGCAAATTCGCGAGCGGATCTCGGCCGAGTGCTCGCCGATGCCGGCGGTAAACACCAGTCCGTCGATCCCGCGCAACGCGGCGGCGAGCGCGCCGATCTCTTTGGCGGCGCGGTAGACGAAGTAGTCAACGGCCAGGCGGGCACCGGGCTCGCGGCTGGCAAGTAGATCACGCATGTCGTTGCTGATGCCGGAGATGCCGAGCAGACCCGACTCTTTGTAAAGAACGGTCTCGACCTGTTTGGCCGAGAAGCCAAGACCTTGAAACAGATAGAGGACCACTCCGGGATCGATTGCGCCGGGCCTCGTCCCCATGCACAGTCCGTCGAGTGCCGTGAAGCCGAAGCTGCTGTCCACGCTTCGGCCGTTCTTGAGCGCGCACAGGCTCGCGCCGCTGCCAAGATGGGCAACGATTACGCGCTTCGTCGCGATCTCGGGCGCCACTTCCGGCATTGCCGACGCGACATATTCGTACGACAGTCCATGGAAGCCGTAGCGCTGCACGCCGTTCTTCCGGATTGCCTCCGGCAGCGGAACGATCTCAGCGACGGCCTGGTGGCCGCGGTGGAAGCTGGTGTCGAAGCACGCAACCTGCGGTACGCCGGGCAGCCGCTCGGACACGGCATCGATCGCGGCGAGGTTGTAAGGCTGATGGAGCGGCGCCAGCGGCTGCAGCGCTCGCAAGTCGTCCATCACTGCCGCCGTGACCACTGTCGCCGCGGCATAACGCGCGCCGCCGTGGACCACGCGATGGCCGACACCGCCAACCCGCGTTCCTTGAAAGCGGCCCCGCAGCCAGGCCGCCAGGAACTCGAGCGCCGTGCCGGCATCGTGCACCGTCGAGTCCAGCACGCGATCGTCGAGCGAAGCCCCCCAGCCGTTCTTGGCTGAAAAACGTGGCGAGGTACCGATCCCTTCGATCTGGCCTCGAGCTTCTGGATGCCACGTATCGCCGTCCGAAATCCGGTAGACAGAGAATTTCAGGCTCGACGATCCGGCGTTCAGCACCAGTACGACGGGATGGTCATTCATGCCCTGACTCCGATTCGGCCAATTGCTACGTGACTGCCTGGAGGCTTTGGCGGCGTGCGTGTGCCGCCATTACCGCGACGGCGCAACTGGCGATCCGGGAACGAACGCTGTCGGCCCGGCTGGTGAGAATAATCGGCACGCGCGCACCGAGGACGAGACCGGCGCTGTCGGCGTTGGCCAGAAACGAGAGCTGCTTGGCGAGGATATTTCCCGCCTCCAGATCCGGCACCAACAAGATGTCCGGATCGCCGGCGACTTCGGAATTGATTCCTTTGATTCGCGCCGCTTCGGCGCTGATCGCGTTGTCGAACGCCAGCGGACCGTCCACCAGTGCACCGGTGATTTGTCCACGGTCCGCCATCTTGCACAGCGCGGCCGCGTCGATCGTCGCCGGCATCTTCGAGGTGACCGTTTCGACGGCGGCCAGAATCGCAACCTTCGGCTTCGTCACGCCGAGCGACGTCACCAGATCGACCGCGTTCTGGATGATGTGGACCTTGTCCTCCAACGTCGGTGCGATGTTGATTGCTGCATCGGTGACGGTCAGGACCTTGTGGTAGGTCGGCACGTCCATGATGAAGACGTGGCTGACGCGGCGTCCGGTGCGTAGCCCGGTTTCCTTCGCGACGACCGCGCCGAGCAGTTCGTCACTGTGCAGGCTGCCCTTCATCAGGATTTCCGCCTGCCCCAGGCGCACGAGCTCGACCGCCTTCGCCGCCGACGCGTGGCTGTGCGGCGCGTCCACCAGTCTGGTCTGGCCAAGGTCAATCCCGTGTTTGGCTGCAACCTCCCGAATCTTCGCGATCGGGCCGACGAGAATCGGCACGATCAGTCCCTTGGCGGCGGCTTCCATCGCCGCTGCCAGGGCGGTTTCTTCGCATGGATGGGCGACGGCGGTCGGCACTGGATCGAGCGAGCGGCATCGCACCAACAGTTGTTCGTATTTTCCGGTTCCGGTTTGATGGGTCATGGGGTACTCGCAAGAACCGGCATTGGCGTGCGAGCCGCCGGTCCGGTTTCCTTCAGGAAAAACGTCAGAACGATCGCCAGCGCGATGCCGTACAGCAGCGGCTGAAACCCCGTGCGGTAATGCTCGATGGTCGTGGGTCCGCTCCCCCCACTCGCCGTCGTCAGCAGCCGGGCGAACACCGGGCCGAGCAGCGCGCTGAAGGTGAAGTTCAAAAAATTGATGACGCCGGTGGCGGTGCCACTGACCCTCGGCGGGTTGGCTTCTTTGATGATGGTGTACGGCAGCATCGCCGCACCGCTCGCCACGCCGGCGACCAGGGCGACTGAATAGGGCGGAAACACGTCCGCGCTTCCATAGAGAATCCACGCCAGGCACGCGAATAAAACGACGCCGCTCGCGATGATCACTTCCCGGCGCCGGCCGAGCCGATCCGAGACGAACCCGAGCAGCGGACAGCCGATGATCCAGCCGAGTGGAACGGTTGCCGATCGCATCACCGCGCTCACGTAATCGAGACCTCTCGCATCCTGCAGATAGCGAACGCCCCACACCATGTCGAAGATGGTGGTCGGGATGAATAGCAGGCCCGAGATCACTCCGCACAGAATCGACTGTGGATTCGAAAAGACCAGGCCGAATGCGCTCGCCGCTTCGCGCAGCCAGTTGTCACTCTGCGGTGCCGGCTTCGATTCCGGCAGCAGCACCACGAGAATCGCGCTGACGACCAGGCCGAGGATCCCCATGCCGGCCCAGAACGTGGACCAGGAAACACCCGAGGCGATTAACGGTCCGACCACGAACTGGCCGGCGGATCCGCCAGCCATACCGAACATCTGCGTGGCGCCAATCAGCGTCGCCGCGCGCGACGCGGGAAAGTTGGTCGTCGCAATGTAAACTGCCCCGACCAGCGCGAACACGCCGCCGGCCCCCTGCATCACGCGGCCGACGCTCGCCGCTGCGTTATTGCCGGTGGCAAAGAGGAGCGCGCCGATACCGACCGCCGCCGCACCGATTGGAACAACCCGGCGCGGACCCAAACGGTCCATCGCCGCGCCGGCAACGAGGCTGAACGGCGAGTAGCCGTAGTAGAACAGCCCGGCCATCGACGCCATGCCCATCGCGCTCAGGCCAAACGCCTCCGACAGCTGCGGCATCATCACGGACGGCGCCGACCGAAGCGTGTACTGATAGAAGTAGTAGACGGCGGTGATCAGCCACGCGCCGATTACTGCTCTCGTGCCGTTCGACATGCCGCTTATGCTTCTCCTTCGCGGGGTGCAGGCGAGGCCCTCGCTGAGACAGCACGTCGTGTGCCGGGCAGATCTCCGAGTGCCGCGACGTCCCGAACCAACGGCGATTGAACGTTTTGCGTGGTTTCACATCGATGTCACACCTGGTCCGGTGACCGGTCGCTCCGTCGCACGGGAGCAGGCTCCTGAATATCGGAGGCTGACGGCCCGGCGTTCTACGGTTTCACTCTCGTCAGGCTCGGCATTCCGTTTGCCACAGCGCGGCAGTCGTGCGCTCAATCCGGGGTGCCGTCACCGTCCCCTTGCCTCTGGTGGTGCGCTGCTAACGTGGTTTCCCGAAACGGCTCACGGACCGCGGACGAAGTGCTCGAGCGTCTCGTCGCCGGCAACGCACGCTTCGTTCGCGGGGAAGCGCGGTTCCCGACCGTGCAGAAGGACGTGCTCGCCGAACTCGCCAAGGGTCAGCGGCCGAGCGCCACCATCATCGGCTGCAGCGACTCGCGAGTGCCGCCGGAGCTCGTGTTCGACGCCGGCTTCGGCGAGCTCTTCATCGTGCGCATCGCTGGTAACGTGATCTCGCCGGAAGTCATGGGCACGCTTCAATATGCGGCCGTCCACCTTCACACGCCGTTGTTCGTGGTGCTTGGTCACGAAGGCTGCGGCGCCGTTGAAGCGGCGGTCGCCATGCAGGCGCAGGGCACCCGTGAACGCGCCCACATCACCTTACTGCTCCAGGGCATCCTCCCCGGCCTGCCAAACCCTGACGCCACCCTGACGAAGGAAAAACAGATCGCCGTTGCGGTCGAAGCGAACGTGCGGTGGTCGATGCACCAGTTGCTCGACACTCCGGAAGGCCAGGCGCGAATGGCGGAAGGGATCGTCAAGCTTGTCGGGGCCGTTTACGATCTCAAGACCGGATGCGTGCGGTTCCTGCCGTGAGGTTCTGATATGCCGATCGCGTTGCATCACGAGAGCGACAAGACCTACCGCCTGGAAATCAGCGGCATGTTGCGACGCGACGAGTTTGGACGCTGCGAAGCCGAACTGGCGAGCGAGCTGGAGCGCGTCGGCTCGGCAAAGCTGTTGTGCGTGTTGAAGGAATTCGAAGGCTGGGAATCAGACGAAAACTGGAACAGTCTTTCGTTCTACATCAAGCACGGCGACGCCATCGAACGAATCGCCATCGTCGGCGCGGAACGATGGCGCGACCTGTCGATGATGTTTGCGTCGGCGGATCTGCGAAAGGCTCCTGTCGAGTTCTTTCCTGAACCGGAGATCGTGCGGGCGCGGGCGTGGCTAGCGGCCTGATCGTGTCAGGACGCTGACGCGATTCCCAGGACGCCTGCCGGTGCGGCAACCGGAGCTCGAACGTGAACCGTGGTTCCCTGCCGGCTGCCGCTGATGATCCGCACCTCTCCACCGATCGCGTGGGCCCGTTCCTCGATGCTCACCAGTCCGAGGCCGCCGCCATTGTTGCGAACCGCTTCGAGGTCGAATCCTCGGCCGTCGTCGGTCACGATCATTTCGAGCTGATCGCCCGATCGATTGAGCGAGACCGAGAGGTGTCGGGCGTCGCCGTGCACCACCCCGTTGCGTAGCGCCTCCTGCGCAATGCGAAAGAAACACACGGCGAGATCGTTGTGAAGGTCGCCAACGGAGCCTTCGGTCTTGAATTGCGCGTGCACCGCATGCCGCTTTGCGACTTCGGCACAGTGCGCTTGCAGTGCCGTGGCCAGGCCGACCAGTCGCAGGGTTGTCGGGTGCAGGTCGTGGGAGAGACGGCGAATCCCCTCGAACATCCCGAGTGTCTCGCTGTGAATATTTGACAGCGCCTGCTGGGTCTCGGCGTCCTGAAGCGAGCCAGACGAGTTCTTGAGGCTGCCGACTGCAATCGAAACGCCCGCGAGCTCCTGACAGACGCCGTCGTGAAGGTCGCGGGCGATCGTTGCGCGCGCCGCTTCCTGCGCGTTGATCAGGCGCCCGGCAAGCTGTCGAATCCGTTCGTAGCTGGCGCGAATCGTCGCCTCGCGAGCAAGGACTGTTTCTTCGGCGCGGCGCCTCCTGACTCGCTGCACCAGCAGCCCCGCGATCGCCAGCAACTGCGCCGCAACCACGATGATGATTGCGACGATGTAAGTGCGGTAGGTTTCCCACACGGTGGGCGTGAAGAATTGGATCTGCGAGTCGGGTGGCAGCAGCGCCGGGTCGATTCCCCAGCGCTTGATTTGTCGCCAGTCGAAGATTGGAACGAGCGGAGCCTCTTTAATCGGTATGTCCTGAGCGCGCGTGCCTCTGAGAATTTGCAGCGCCATCTCTGCGATCTGGGTGCCAGTCTCGTGCGTTCCGCGGACGACGCCCCCGACGATGCCGGTGCCGATGTTGAGATCGACCGTGCCATAAACCGGAACCGGAGCGGCCGCTGCCACGCTTCGCGCGACGCCCAGCGGATCCGGCGGCTCGACGTTTTCGTTTGCTCGTTGCCAAATGTGGAGAACGATGCTTCGAGGCGGTGCCGCTTTGATCACCTCCAGCGCCCGAGCTAGCGTTTCGCCCTCGACGAACGTCAGCTGGACGCGTCGCGAGAACTCGCTGAGCTGAGCTCGCACCGCGGCGACGTTTTGCGGGTCCGGCGACTGAGCCACGACGAACACCCGCTCGGTCGACGGATGGAGCGCCAACGCCAACTTCAGCGTTTCGATGTACGCGCTGCCAACCCTGACGACCGCAATGCCACTTCCCGCGCTGCGGACATTCTCGTCCGGCACCGCGATTCCTGCGAACGCGATCGGGGTGTCGGGGAATAGCTCACGGTGTTCGAGCACGAACTGGAGCGCATCGTTGGTCATCGCAATCACGACGTCGATGTGGTGACGCTCGTACTTGCGCCGGATGTAATCGGCCAGGGCCGACGACGCCAGCGCTCCGAACCGGTCGCTCTCGATATATTCGGTGTAATAGTTGATTGGAATCCCGGCACGGGTGATCAGGACTTCCCGAATCGCGGAGTCCAAGACGGGATTCGACGGAAAAAACTGCGAGCCGGCGTGAATGGTCAGCACCTTGCGGGGCGACTGCTCCTGAGCCAGCGATGCCGGACACCACAACAGCGTCGCGGTCAAAGCTACGGTAGCTGACGCGAAGACTCGACGCATGCTCAAGGAGCCTATTCTAGAACGAGAGCCGCGCCGCAAGCTGTAACTGACGCGACGACCCGGCTTCACCAGTCGGCAGACGGGTCCTCGTGATCTTGCCGAACGTCGGACTGCCGACGATGTTGCCGGGCGGCCCGAAGTTGGCGTGATTGAACAGGTCGAACGCATCCACGCGCAACTGCAGGGTCGCGGCTCCGACCAGTCGCGTGTTTTTCACCACGGACAGGTCGGTATTGTGGAAGGCCGGTCCGACAACGGCATTTCTGCCAAGATTTCCGAACTGATTGACCGCCACGAACACCGACGGATCGAACCACTGATCGGGCGAACCAACGACGCGAATCGGACCGGTCAGATCGGGACGCACGGTGTTGGGCAGGCCGTTCAGGCCCGCAGTACTCGTCACGATGTTCACCGGATTGCCGCTTTGCGACTGAACCACCGCGGCGACTTGCCAGTCGCGGAGCAGCGCGTGCCGGGACGGCGGCACATCGTAGATTGCGCTGATCACCAAGCGGTGACGCGCGTCGAAATCCGATGGACCATACTCGCCCGCGATGTTGTTGCTGTCCTGAATCGCAAAACCCGACGAGTTGAGTGAATTCGTATCGAGCGACTTCGACCAGGTGTACGACGTCTCGAACCGCAGCCCGCGCGACTGCCGCTTGGTGATCGACACCCACGCACCGCGGTAATTGGAAAACCCGTTGCTCTCCACCCGGGTGATGTTCCCGAGCGTGGCACCGGGCTGAATTGGACTGGACGCCGACAGCGCCGGGTATGGACGAACGCCGTTCACCGGCTGGTTGATGTTGGTCGAGATGCGCAGGTCATCGCCGTGCGAACCGAGATAGCCGACGGTGACGGCCATGTCGCGCGCCAGCTGGCGCTGCAGGTTGACATTCCACGACTGCACCGTCGCATTGCGGTAGTTCGGATCCGTGGTGACCGGCGCGAGTCCGGCGGGGCGGGTCGCGTCGAGGGCGCTGGCCAGCGGAATGATGCCAGCCGCCGTCAACGGGATGCCGTAGGGCGGATTGCTCGCGGTGTCCCTGACCGCAGTCGTTCCGGGTTCGTCGACCGCCCGCGCATAGGCAGCACGCAGCACCGTGCGGCTGTCGCCCGACAGCTGCCATGCCACACCGGCACGGGGCTCGAAGTTCCGGGCGTTCTGTCCGTAGATCTGCTCCAGATCGACGCCGACGCGGATCAGCGACGCGCTCGCGGCATCAAACACCACGAACCGATTGTCTCGCTCGGCGGGCGTGACGTGCCACTCGTAGCGCAAGCCGAGCTCCAGCGTCAGTCTGTCTCGCGCAGTAATGCGATCCTGGACGAACAATCCCAGCGCGCGCTGGTCGATCAGACTGCGTCGCTCGCCCAGCGTGGTGTTGTAGGCGTTCGCCTCTGCGGCCAGGAAGTCCGCCATGCTCGGAAAGTTGAACACGCCGGTCCCTTCGGCAAAGTTCTCGTTGATGAAATGGCGGTACTCGCCGCCGAACTTGAACGCGTGGTGACCACTGGTGAGACTCACCGTGTCGTTGGCGACGTACGAGGTGTCGAAGCGTCCCTGCGGCAGCGTGCCCGGTCCACCGAAATTCAGCCCGCCGGCGACAATCATCTGCGGCAGTCCAATCGGCCGTGTGACCCCGTTCCGGATGCCAAACTCCATCGGGTTGAGCACCGAAGCTGGAAACGTACCGCCGTCGAGATGCGTGCGTCCGAAGCGCGCTTCGTTCAACAGCGCCGCGCCAATGCGCGTGACGCCAAGCGTCAGGGCGTTTCTCGATGGCTGCGACGCGGACCCGAATCCGGGAATACTGTTTCCTTGCGCCGTCGGCTCGAGCGAACGCACACGCTGGCTGCCATAGAACACGTGGAAGCGATTCCTCTCGCCCGCGTTGTGCCTGATGTCGATGGTCCAGCGATCCTGGTTGGCCATGGCGGGGGCCGAGCCGACGAATCGCGGCGTGCCGTCGGCATCGAAGAAGTTGGCGCGCGGAATCAACGGGATCAGCTGCTGAATAATCGGCGAAGTTGCGGCAACGCGTTGTGCGTCGCTCAACACCACACTGTTCAGGTCGACGCCCTGGCGCTGCCTGAAGCCTTCGTACGAGGCGAAGTAGAACGTTCGTCCGCGGCGGATCGGGCCACCGATCGATCCGCCGAATTGGTTGCGTCGGAACGGGTGCGGGTCGGCTGTCGTGAACTCGAAGAAGTTGCGCGCATCAAGCGCGTCGTCCCGGAAAAATTCGAAGACGTCGCCGTGGATCTGGTCGGTGCCGGATCGCGTGACGAGATTCACGACCGCGCCAGACACGTGTCCGTGCTCGGCGGCGATCGCCGAGTTGTCGACTGTGAATTCCTCGATGCTGCCGAGCGGCGGCTCGTAAACCAGCGAGCCAAACGTCTGGTTGTTGGTGCTGACGCCGTTGACCAGAAAGGCAACCGATTCTTCGCGGTTGCCCGCGGTGTTGAAGGCTAGTGTGCCGATGCCGCGAATCGGCCGCGAGGAAAATCCACTCTGCGACGGTGCAACCGATCCCGGGACGAGGAGCCCGAGATCGGTGAAGTGGCGGCCGTTCAACGGCATTTGCTGCACTGTCGGAGCGGTGACGACGTGGCCCACGGTGGCGGACACCGGATCGACGAGCGGCGCTTCGGCGCGGACGATCACTGTTTCCGTTCGCTCGCCGACCACCAGCACGAAATTGCGGACGAGCGTCCGGCCGACGTCGACATCGAGCGCTTCGATGACTTCGGTCCGAAAACCTGACGCCTCCGCCCGGATGGAGTAGCGGCCGGTGGGAATCGCCGCGACGTGATAGCGCCCTTCGAAATCGGTGATGACGGCGACTCCGAAATTGGTCGAATCGTCGTATACGCGAATCACAGCGCCTGGCACGATTGCGCCGGTTTCGTCGGTGACCCGTCCCTGAAGAACCGCCGTTGTCTGCGCTGCGACATGCGTAGCGAAAGAAAGGGTTACGGTCAGGACTATCCCGATGCGCTGGTGGGCGCCACGCCATTTAGCAGAGTGGCGATTCGTACCTCGGCAGAACATGGCAGGACAGTTGCTTCGGAGTATGCCGCCTGGTTCAATAAGAGATCAACGCGATAGTAAAGGGATCTACGGCATTGCGATCGGCCCCGGAACATGGTCGAATCGAAGGTCGCTAGAAATAGGGTATGGGCGCCAGCGCAGTAAGTGAAGACGAACGTGAGCCTCGCGGTATGACGGCCCTCGCCCATCCACGCGTCCTTCTCGTCGACGACAACGACGTGATCCTCGATCGCGCAACCGTCACGCTTTCGCAGGAGTGCGAAATTGTCGGCGCGGTGAAGGACGGGCCGTCAGCGCTCGAAGCGGTTCGAAGATTGAGTCCGGATGTCGTCGTACTGGATATTTCGATGCCCGGCATGAGCGGTCTCGAAGTTGCCGGGCGGCTCCGTCGCGCGGGATCGACCGTGCCGATCGTGTTTCTCACGATCCATGACGATGAACAACTGGTCCAGGCCACCCAAGCGGCGGGCGGCATCGGCTACGTTGTCAAAACACTGTTGCCCACAGACCTGATGATCGCGGTCAACGAAGCGTGCGCCGGGCGCCGCTACGTCTCGCAGTTGCGCTGAGTCAGTCGCGAGAGTTCACGTCGCGTGTGCGCTTCAGCACCTGCTACGGTTCGATGATGCGATTGCGGATCGCGTACCTGACCAGCTCGCTCATCGAATGAACTTCCAGCTTGGCCATGATCCGCGCGCGGTGTGTTTCCGCGGTCTTCGTGCTGATCTGCAGCGACGTCGCGACCTCTTTGTTGGCCTGGCCCTCCGCCAGTAGTTGCAGCACCTGGCGTTCGCGCGACGTCAAGAGGCTCGGTTTCCGGCGAACCGGCGCTGTATCGCCCAGTGACGTCACGCGTCCAGCGACTCGGCTCACCCGGTCGGAGATGAATTCGCCGCGCGCCAGAATCATGCGGACAGCGTCGGCCAGCGTCCGGCCGGCTTCGGCTTTGAGCACCAGGCCATTTGCTCCCGCGTCCATGGCCTCTTTCACGACTTCATCGGAATCGTGCATCGTCACGATCAGGATGGCGACCGGCAGAGCGCGGCGAATCTGTCGCGTCACTTCAATGCCATTCAGCTCGGGCAGCGACACGTCGAGGACCACGAGGTCCGGCTTCAACTCGAGCGTCATGGCCAGCGCCTGAAGTCCCGTCCGAGCCTCCCCGCACACGACCCACTGGGGTTCGCTCTCAAAGATCGCGCGCATGCCCTGTCGGACAAGCTCGTGATCATCGGCGATCAGGATGCGCGCGGCCTTTACCGGAAGGTGTCGGTCCATGCCATGGTTCGCCTCTATCGTCGTAGGGACTCGATTCCCGTAGCGTAGCAGACGGAGACGCTGCCACGTATCCGCCAAAACTACTAGGGATCGTAGTCAGTTCGGTGGGCAACGACGGGCCGTGGCGAGTGGCTGGTGGCAGCTTATGCACTCTCTTTGACGTTCGTTTTGAGCCGCGAAGAAGAAAATCAACGAAAACTCCATTCTCTGAATTTCATTTCTCGAGGGGCATCTAACTCTGGCGTTACGTGATTGTTCGCTACGGTATTCCGGACCGCCTCTATCATCTCGGACAAACTGCACGGCCGGTTCGAGCAACTGCTCGCTGACCCCAATAAATTCGGCGTTGTTACACCGACCGTTCCCGGCACACCGCTTGCGCCCGGCGTAGGGCGGGCGACGTGCTAAAGCTTCTGCTGCTTACTGAATACGCCAGTTGGGCATGCGGCCTTGTCGGCCTGGTGTGGTGGGGTACGTTCCAGGTTGGAGTTGCCACCTCGGCGAAGCACGATCTGGAACGCTTCGAAGCCCTCCGGCTGGAGGTCAGCACGCCGGACCAGTCGCTCTGGTCGCCGGTACGCATCAGCGCGTGGCGCAAAGCGCTGCTCGACCCGGCTCCCGCTCCGATCGCCGTGCTCCGAATCCCGAAGATCCGACTCGAGGTGCCAGTGCTGCCTGGCACCGACGACCGCACTCTCGACCGCGCGGTCGGTCACATCACGGGCACTGCGCAGCCCGGAACGACCGGGAACATGGGCATCGCGGGACACCGCGACGGCTACTTCCGGGGATTGAGCGCGATCACGCCGGGGGACGTGATTGAAGTCGACACGATACGCGGCAAGGATGTGTATCGCGTCGAGCGAACCTGGGTGGTAGAACCGGAGGAGGTCTCGGTGCTCGAGCCGACGTCGACACCGGCCCTAACCCTGGTCACCTGCTACCCGTTCTACTTCATCGGCTCCGCCCCTCAACGGTTCATCGTCCGTGCAGCCCGTGCCGGCGACACACCGGATGCTCCTGCAGGCGTTCAATGACCGCGCGTTCCGGGTTCCTCGTGCAGAGTCGCAGGTTGTCTCGTTTTTCAGTCGGTTTCGACGCAAATGATCGCGTCAGCGCTCAGAAGGGGAGAGAGTCTATGAAACGTTTGATTTGTCAGATGGCCGTAGTGGCGGCAGTCGTGTGTGCGGCCGCCAGTGTCTCGCTCGCGCAACAGACATCCACCTCTACCGAGACCAAGAACTTCGAAATCATCGCGGTTGACGGCAACACGCTGATCGTGAAGCTGCCCGAGGGGACTCGTGAGCTGACCGTTGCCGACGACTTCCGCTTCATCGTAAACGGGCAGCCGTTGTCCGTGCGCGAGTTGAAAGCGGGCATGAAAGGCAGCGCCACCGTCACGACGCGGACGACGGTTACGCCGGTGACCGTCACCGAGGTGAAGAACGGCACCGTCCTGCAGCGATCCGGTGGGACGATCATCGTCCGAACCGCCGACGGCGTGAAGATGTTCTCGCAAGGAGAACTGGACAAACGCGGCGTGAAGATGGTGAAGAACGGCAAGCCGGCGGAAATCACCGATTTTCGTGAAGGCGATAAGCTGAGCGCAACCATCGTGACGTCGCAGCCGCCGCATATCATGACCGAGAAGGAAGTGCAGGCGACCGTTCCGACCGCCGCCAGAGCGGCCAACGCGGCAGGTGCGCCGCCGGCGGCAGCGAAGGCTCCGTCGTCAAACACGGCAGCTCGATCGACAACCGGGTCGTCCGGGTCGACTCCAGCAGGTTCAGCCGCAACGCTGCCGAAAACGGCCAGCTCGTGGCCGCTCCTCGCCGTGTCGAGCGTCCTGTTGCTCGCGATTGGACTCGTGCTGACCATCCGGCGTCGCCTGGTCGAGTAGTTCGAGAACATGGGCAGGATCAACCTGACTGCCTTCACCTTGGGGCTGGCATTGATCGCCACCGGAGCGTCGCTTCCTGGACGTTTCGACGGCACCGTGTCAGCCCAAGCGTTGAACCCGTGTGCGCTGCTCACGACCGATGAAGTCGATTCACTCGCCACGAAGAACACCAGTGTCGCTGCCGGCGTTGCGAGCTCCGCTCCCGCCTACGGCTACCTGACGTGTCGCTATACGTGGGGTACCGGCGTTGGCCGTTTCAATCTCGACATCGCGGTTGCTGACCCGTCCCGGATGTTCGCGGGTGTGAGTCCCGACCAGGTCAAGCAACGACTGCTGGCATCAATCAAATCAGAGACCAGTGATGCCGTCTTATCCGAGATCGGCGAAGCGGCGGTGTTCAAACCTGACTCGGTCGCCGATGCGACTGCCACCGCCCTCGTCAAGGGCCGCATCCTGCAGGTCCACCTTGACGGCCTCTTTGCGCGCGAGAAGAAGGATCAAATCGTCGGATTGCTGAAGGCAGCAGCGGCGCGACTGTAACCACCTTCGTCTGGGTTCGCCTCTCGTCGTTGGCCGGATCCGACCGGCCGAAGGTCCGTCGGCGGCTCCGTGGGTTCGGAGGTGCTCCGACCCGCCGAAAACGGCCGCCTGCACACCTCATCGAACTCGCAGAAAATCCAAGGATTCTTGCGCCTGCATAAACGGCGCTCGACTTGCACTCGCGCTCTCGACTAGAGGTTCTATGAGCAGAACGTGCGCAGTGTGTCTGATTGGCGTGACCTTGCTGTGGCCGCTACGGGCACCGACCGATGCCCAGTCCAAGCAAGCGCCGACGGTGCAGATCCCGAATCCCGGGGTCCCGCAAATCATGACGATGGAGGCCAAGTTCGTCCGGGCGGCCTACAACAACGAGGCCTACGTCATCCTCGGTTACCAGGTGAATAATCGGTCGGTCGGCGAGGAGTGGATGCTGCTCGAAGTCGGCATGACGGTGCTCGACAAGACGCCGGACTACACCCTCAAGCGCGATGCGCTGTCGCTCGACATCCCCAGCGGTCAGACGCTGCCATTGCCGTCGGTCGAAGAGCATCGCGCGGCGAACACCAGCGCGATTCAGGCTCGGACGCGCGTGCAGCGCGACTCGATCAACTACTTCCCGCCGATGGCCAGCCGGGCGTGCCGCATCGGCTTTTTCTCCGATCTGGATCAGCGCGTCATGCCGTGGGATCAGGTCGAGATCAGCAACACGCGCGCCTGCCTCGGGCGTCTCTACTTCCACATCCCCGGCGGCATCGCCTACGGCCAGTACTGGCTGAACGTGAAGTTCGAGAAGAGCGTGATCCGCGTCCCGTTCCGGATCTTCACCGAGGAAGAGGAGAAGGTCCTATCCAAGAACTATTCGAGCATCGAGAAACAGGTCAAGGAGGCGTTCAAGCCCAAGAAGAAATAATCGGCGCAGCGCGCGCCTAGCGCTTCGCCGACCACGGCGGACGGATCAGCAGCTTTGGATCCGCGCCGGCCTTCGGCACGAACTTCTGCGTGCGGCCGTACTGATTGTCCCCGCCATAGAGATTGCCGTTGGTGTCCACGGTGAACGTGTGGACTTCGAGGTACCCGTCCGGCAATTCCTTCGGCACCATCCACGTGTAGAGATGGTTCCCGTGAAAATCCAGCTTGGTGAAACGGAGCGGATTGAGATCCGTCATCCAGAGGCTGTCGTCATTGACAATCAGGTCGAGCGGCAGCGAGAAACCGTTGAACGCTTCGACGAATTCGACTTTCGCGGGATCGGCCGTCGTCTTGAAGACGTTGATCCGGTTGCCCGATCGATCGAGCGCGAAGATCCGGCCCTCGGGACCGACGGCAATCGCGTGCACGCCGCTGAACTGTCCCGGACCCTTGCCCGGCCCGCCGAACTCCGCGATGTAGTTCATGTTCTTGTCGAGAATCATGACGCGGTGGTTGTCCAGTCCGTCGGCGACGAGAATTCTGCCGTCGGGCAGGAACGCCACGTCCTGCGGCTTGCCGAAATGTCTGCCGTCTGTGCCGGGCACGTTCTTCTCGCCGAGCGTCTTCAGCAGCTTGCTGCCGTCGTTCGAGAAGACGTAGATCGTGTGGAACGTTTCGTTGACGACCCACACGCGATGTTCGGGATCGTACGGACTGATGCGCAGGCGATGCGGGCCTGGGCCGGACGAGCCCTCACAAAGGGAGTCCCACTGCGTCCAACGTTCCTTGACGTTGCCGTCGGCGTCGAGCGTGTAGAGGCAGTTTTTCCAGACGCGGCCGGCAGTGGCGGTGAGCACGTTGATGCCAATCGAGCCCGCGAATCCCGCGAACGCGGGCGGCATCGGGTCCGGCAGCTTGTACTCGCCGCGCTGCGCGACGAAGATGCGGTTGGGCGATTCGGCGAAGAGGCCGGAGTTTCCACCGAACGTGAAGCCGGGTTCGGAGAACGGCTTGTGCCAGCCGCGGACGACGTCGTACGGGCTCGGACCGACCGGGCCGGAAATCACGCCGGGCGTTGATTGCCCCAGCAGAGTCGCGGCGCTCGCTCCCAGCGCCAGGACGGTCACGACGCGTGCCGCGGTTTCTCGCATGCTGACCGTCATATCGTCCTTTCTTCCGTGAAATGATCAGCGGTCGGACGTGCCGCGCGACGGTCCCGCGCTGCCAAACACCGATGTGAAGAGGCCTTCACGGCGATGGCGAGGGTGCGGCTGATGTGCATGGAGCGACAGCGTAGCAGAAAGACAACCGCCATTTCCGGCGCGCACGGGCATCGGCGGGCTTTCCGCCTATGATGGCCCAACGTTACACTCAACATCCGCCAGATGGACGGCGCATCGCGATTGATGTAATCACGTTTCTCACGAGTACTCAGATGGACTCCACGCAGCTGACAGACTTCGCGACCCGCTATGCCGCAGCCTGGAGCAGTCAGGACCCGGACCGCCTGGCGTCGTTCTATGCCGGGAACGGATCACTCAGGGTCAATGACAGCAAGCCGTCTGTCGGGCGCGCGGCGATCGCCGCGACGGCGAAGGGTTTTATGACCGCATTTCCTGACATGGTCGTGAAGATGGACCGGGTGAGTCAGGAGGGGAACCACGCGGTTTTTCGTTGGACGTGGACGGGCACGAACAGCGGCCCTGGAGGCACTGGCAAGTACGTTCGAATCAGCGGCTACGAAGAATGGACGATTGGTGCCGACGGTCTGATCGCCGAGTCAAAAGGGCATTTCGACGAAGCCGAATATCTGCGTCAGTTGAAGTCGGGCGCGCCGCCGGCGGGGGCGATGACGTGATGCTTACTTGATCGCGATGACCATCGAATCGGGACCCACGAGCGGCTCGACTCGCGTCGACGAGAAGCCCGCAGCCTTCATCCAGCCGATCAGAGAAACTGCTCGAGGCGCGCCGGATCCGCGTAGAGCGTTTCGAAGATTCCGGCGTCGCCGCTCTTCGCTTCGTTCTGTGGGAGCCCGGTGCGCAGGGCCTCGGTGAGATGTCCCCAGAATGGATAGAGACGGTGATTAGCCATCTCGAGAATGCCTCCTGCGGCGATGGTGTCGAAGCGTTGAAGCATATCAGGAGTTCGCAGTGGCTCGTTGCTGGTCGCTCGTCGCTCGTCGCTCGTCGCTCGTCGCTGGTTGCTCGTTGCTGAACTGCACGGCATTCTCCTACGCCGCGCCCTCACGGCTTACCAGCATCATCGTAATGTCGTCGGACTGCCGCGCCGTGCCGCGGAAGCGTACGACGGTCGCAATGATCGCGTCGAGCGCGCTCGCGGGCTCGGATCGTTCTGGCCCGCCGATAGCGGCCTCGAGCCGCTCGTCGCCGAATTGCTCACCAGCCACGTTCTCGGCCTCAGTCACGCCGTCGGTGTAGAGCACCAGCCGCGAGCCCGCGCGCAACTCGGCGGAGGCTTCCGGGAACGGCATGCCGTCGATCATCCCGAGAACGACAGCTGTGGAATCCAGCGTCCGGTGTTCGTCCCCATCGTACAGATACGGCGGATTGTGTCCGGCGTTGACATAGATCAGCCGGCCGGTGGCAAGATCGAGCTCGCCATAGAAGCACGTGATCATCCGGTTGCCGGGCGTGTTGGCCACGAGGTGTGTGTTCAGCGCCGTCATGAGCGCCGAGCCTCGAAGACCGGCCGCGAGGAGGCTTCGCAGGCTGCCCCGCAGCAGGGTCATCAGCAGTGCGGCCGGCAAGCCCTTGCCCGCCACGTCGGCCACGACGAAGGCCAGCCGCCCGTCGCCGAGATCGATCACGTCGTAGTAGTCGCCACCCACTTCGGCCGCCGGTTGCATTCGGGCGTGAATCGACATCGGTCCGTGTCGCGACGCCTCCGCGGCGACGAGCGACGTCTGGATCTCGCGCGCGGTCTCGAGGTCGGCGCGCATCTTGACGCCCTCGCGGAAGATCTCGGCGACGATCAGCAGCGACAGGCCGGCCAGGATCACAGAGAGACGGGGCGCGAACGCCGCGTGGAACGAGATCTCCGCGCTCGACAGGCCGCCTGTGACGACCCGCTGACCCAGGTACTGGAACGCCGCCCATGCCAGTTCGCCGGCCACGACCGCGAAGCCGATAAAGCGCAGGCTGCGAGCATTCTCGTCCAGGAATGGCCGGCCTTCGACCAGCCGGCGGAAGAGCCGCCGCAGCCGGTGAAGCACCATCACGACCACGGCCAACACACCGATCACGCCCACCAGCGGAAGGGCGACGAAGGACACCGGCGGGTTGGTGACTCTTACGTTGCCGCTGGCGTTGTCGATGCGCGCGTTCACCGCAGCACCGCCTGCCCCTTGTATCCGATAAGCCGACGGATCGATGGTAAAGCGCGCCGGCACGCTGACGCTTACTTTGCTGTTGTCAGCGCGTGACGACACGACGGCCACGGCCACCACCAGCGCACCGGTCACCAAGCAGGCTACGTAGAAGGCGACGTCGAGTAGCAGCTTGAAGAACGACGACAGGGAACGCCGGCCCAGGAGGTTCATCTTCGCGCTTCAGCCGCCGGCGATCATGAGCCAGACGCCAGTCGGCTGCAAGCGATTGTTGGGCAGCGAGTCCGGACTTTCGGATGCTGACTCTGCGGGGATACGGCATTCCGGAGGCTCTCCACAAGGCCGGAAATCTTGACCGGGAGATCATCGCGACAGAACCGATTTTCGTGGTGCTCAGTCGGCACGATGCGTGCCTCTTGATCGATCCAAGTCGCTCCTCGGCTGGAGCTTCGCGGAACAGCTCGACACATGTTCTCGAGAATCCTCATCGCGTGGAGCCTGATGGCCCTGTGCGTGGTAATTCACGCCAGCGGTATGACGTTCGCCCTGCGGTTGTGGCGTCACCCAAAGGCCGCGGCGCGCGGCTTCTTGCGGGCCACCTGGTTCTTTATTCGATTGGCGGCCTGGATCGTTCTCCTCCACATGCTCGAGATCACGACATGGGCGTTGGTCTACGTCCGGAACAACGCGATCGCCGACCTGCAGTCCGCGCTTTATTTCAGCGCCGTGACCTACACGACAACTGGTTACGGCGACGTGGTACTGCCGCGAGAATGGCGACTGGTCGGAGCAGTCGAGGCGTTGACCGGCATCCTGATGTGCGGTTGGTCCACCGGTTTCTTTTTCGCCGTTGTCAGCCGCATGTTCGGAGTAAAAAGCCATCCGGCCGAGTCTTGACGTGAGCGCAGTGATCTCGGAACTTCGCCGCAATCCGCTCCTCTGGCTGCTCGTATTCGTGCCTGGCGTGTTCGTCGCGCAGTCACTGGAGCCCGAGGCCCACACACTGCTATTTGTGTTATCGGTGCTGGCGATCGTGCCGCTCGCCGCGCTTCTGAGTCACGCCACCGAATCAGTAGCCGTCAAAACCGGCGACACGGTCGGCGGGCTGCTCAACGCGACGCTCGGAAACCTCACCGAGTTGGTGATCGCGCTCGCCGCACTGCGAGCAGGGCAGTACATGCTGGTCAAGGCCTCGATCGGCGGCGCCATCGTCACCAATGCCTTGTTCATGCTGGGTGCGTCGTTTCTCATCGGTGGGTTGAAATACCACGTACAGGAGTTCAATCGGATCAGCGCCCGCCTTCAGGCGAGCCTGCTGTTTCTGGCGACGATCGCGCTGCTGATTCCATCGGTGATCAGACTGGCCGATGCCGGGCCGGCCGCGGCGTTCACACAGCAACTGAGCGTCGGGTTGTCGGTGTTGCTGATCGTCGCCTATGGACTTGGCATGGCGTTTTCGCTCCGGACCCACCGAGAGTTGTTTGCCGCGGCAGAGCACGAACACGAAGAGGCACCGTGGCCGATTGGCGTGGCGCTCGCCACATTGGCCGGCGTGACAGTGTTGGTCGCGCTGGTCAGCGAAGTGTTCGTCGAATCGGTGCAACAAGCGGCGGTGACGTTCGGGATGACGCCCGCGTTCGTCGGCTTCATCGTCGTCGCACTGGTTGGCGGCGCGGCGGAGATGGTCTCGGCATTTTCCGGCGCTCGCCAGAATCGGCTCGATCTCAGCGTCAGCATCGCGCTGGGAAGCGCTTCGCAGATCGCGTTGTTCGTGGCGCCGGTTCTCGTGCTGCTTAGTTACGCGATCGGCCCCGCGCCGATGGATCTGCGCTTCTGGCCCGGCGCGATCATGATGATGCTGATCGCGACGCTCACCGCTTCGCTCGTGACCAACGGCGGCCGTTCGGCGTGGTTCGTCGGCGTGCTCCTCTTGATGGTCTACACGATCTTCGCGATGACGCTCTACCTCTTACCACCCGCCTCGCAATGAGTTGGCCGTCCAACACAGCCGGTACGTCATTTCGGCAGTCGGCCAACAAATTGCCCGCACTGGCCAACCTGTTGGCCGGTTCGAAAAACGCGAACGCGCCGCCACCAGATCGTGTTCAATAGGTGTGTCATGCCGTGGACGACGATCACGACGAACGTGCGCGACGATGTGGTTTTTCTCGAGCCGGGCGGCAGCTTCTCTCTCGGCGGCACTGAGGATGGCCTGCCACCTGTCGTGACGCAATGGTTGGAGCGCGGCTACGTGAAGCAGCTGCTCAATCTTCATCACGTTCCGTACATCGACAGTGTGGGGCTTGGCGGCATCATCCGCGCGCACCAGGCTGTACGACGACGCGGCGGAAAACTCAAAATCTTCAACGTCGTTCCGCGGGTTCAACACCTGCTTGACGTCACGAAGTTAACGCCGGTGCTCGACATCTTCGACTCGGAAGAGTCCGCGATAAAGAGCTTCGACGGAGGTGTGTCGGCGGCTTCTGCTTCCCCTTGATCATCGCTTTGATTCCCGCTGCTGTTGCGCGTCGTCCAGCCACTGAACCATCTTCTCGTCCTTCGCGGCGTAGAGTGCCCAACCCCGTGCAGTACTGTTCCAGCGGTAGTCCTTGATGTTCATGTCGATGCCGCGGTCGATCAGGAATCGCATCGACTCGTAGCTGTTCGGCAAGAAGATCAGATGATGCAGAATGCTCGCCGGCTCGTGAGAGTTCCAGTTGGTGTTGATGTCGGCGCCGTGCTCGAGAAGGAAGTCCGCGACGTCGAAGTGGTGGTTGATGACGGCCCAGGCGAGCGCCGTGTCGAGAACGTGCTGCGCAGCCGGCGCGCCCCACTGAAGGTCGTCGTGCCGCCGCGCGTGTGGGTCGTTACCGGGAAAGTGCTTCTCGAGATCGCCCAGCGCCGGCGCCCCGGATTCGTCGAACCAGTGCTTCACTCGCGAGAGGTTTCCCATGGCCGCCGCATGAGGGAGATCGTCCGGCAGCGGCCAGATGCGGGTGAGCAGCGGAATGAGGTGCGCGTTCGCGTAGGTGAATGCGTGCTCGATGGCTTGGGATTGCGGCGGCGGCCGGTGCCGCACGATTGCAGGATCGAGGTCGAGAAGCGCGACGATGAATGCTCCGCGATCGTTGAGCGCCGCACTCGCGATGAGGCCAGCCTGAAAATCCACCCAGGCGTCACCGAGCAGCCACGCTTCGCGCTGTAACCCGCGGACGAACGCCGTCAGGTCGCCATCCACGACGGCGCGGGCGATCTGCTCCATGACAAACGCCTTCCACAGTCCAATCGTGGTCGCTTGCCCGCCGATCTCGCGGATGGTTTCAGGTCGTGTTTCGATGAAGTACTTGATGAAGGCTCGGCGTCCCACGCGCGCATCGACGTTTTCTGCGAGCTCGGGATCGACGGCGATCGACTGTGCGAGCAGGAGTGACGCGACCGCCTCGTGATCGAAGAGGCAGGCGCGCACAAACGCTTCGTTGACGGCCGCCGGGTCGTTCCCCTTTTCGTCAAGCGCGGTGCGAACAGCGTCGACATCGCCAAGCGCCGCAAAGAACTTCATCGTGCGTGGCAGCAGCCCCTTGCGCTGAAACAGCTGCAGTAGTCCTTTGGCGCGGGACTGGAGGAGGCCCTCGCACACCGATGTCGTCACGACCGCGCCAGCGTCGATCAGCAGCTCGGCGCACGCGGCGTGGGTGAACCACCGTTCTCTCTCCGCGTCACCCGCGTCGCCATAGGCACCCGTGGCGATTCCCAGCAGCCCGTGCTTAGGGTCGCCTTGCCAGGACAGCAACGCCGGGTAGTCAGCCAACAATTGCTTCAGGCGCTCGACGTCGTTGTCGTGAATGACGCGTCGGGCCTGCGCTGCCGCCCACTCCAGATCTTCACCGAGGCGCTTGCTCACTTCGGCGGTCAGATCCTGCCAGCCTGCGTAGCCGTACTCACGCGCCAGCACGAGCTGTGCATCGCGCAGCGATACGGAGCGGTCTCGCGCGAGCTTCTTTGCCTGTTTACGGAGGGATTCGAGAGAAGGACGGGCAGGGAGAGATTTCGAAGTGGTCATTGCGGCCCTCTTTCATGAATCGCCTGTGCCCCGCTGAAACCAGGCTGAAAGAAGGTGCGTCCGCACGCGACTCAGACCAAACAGGTGGGAGTGTTCCCTTGCCGCGGGTAGGTGGCGCCCTGTCAGCGCGCTCCCCGCAGTATCACGGGACTGCTTTTCGATGTCAACGGTGCTTGCACGACAGCGTCGCGAGGCGCTTCAGATTAGCCTGGCACGCGAATCTGCTTGACTCCCGTATGCAGACGGCGGCGAAGCAGCGTGCGCAGCGTAACGCCGTCCGTGTAACCGACACGCTCGGCGATTTCGTCGACGCTGGCTCGGGTTGTCTTCAGGAGATGGACTGCCCGCTCCACGCGAACGCCTTGAAAGTATTCCAGCGGCGACCTGCCGAGAACGGCGTGCAGCCGGCGAGCCAGCGTCCGTTTGCTCGACCCAACCGCCTTGGCCGCGTCGTTCAACGAAAAGCCCCTCGCGACGTTGGCGCGCGCCCACGATTCGAATCGGCGGACCAGCGGGTCGGCGTGAACCAGATGATCGGTCAGCGCGTACGCCGATTGTGACGGGCGGGAATCGACGATCAGATACTGCGCGGTCAGCGACGCCAGCTGAGGGCTCACCCGTCGCACCAGCCAGAGGGCCAGATCGATGTGGCCCAATGCCGCACCCGCCGTCACAAAACGACCGGAGTTGACGATCATTCTCGAATCCTCGAGCGCCACATCGGGATACCGGCGACGGAACAGCGGCGCGAGCCACCACGTGGTGGTCGCGTCGTGGCCGTCGAGCAGACCGGACTCCGCCAGCACGAATGTTCCAACGCACGCGGCCGTGATTGTCACATCGCGCCTCGCGTAGTCGCGCAGCAGGTGCGTCGCGTCCTGGACATCAGGTCGCGACAGCGCCGCTTCGAGCGGCGCCGGGGTCTTGTAGCCGATCGCCGGAACGACGACACAGTCCGGCGTTCGCCGATCGAACGGATGGACGGGGACCAGCAGGCCTTGGGATGTCCTGACGCGGCGCCGCACCGCCACGGTTTTCACGTCGAACCGGTCGATCGCGAACTTCGAGGCATCAATGAGCTCGTTGGCCGTCCGAAACGCATCCAGCACCGCGGACAGTCCGAGATCGAACGCCCCGTCCAGAACCAGCACGTGCACACGCATGGCAATAATCATATCAAAAGTGGCAATCTTGCCAATGGCGCTGGTGTCAGCAGCCCGGTAATGTCGGTACCGGGCCGCGGCGCTCTGCCCTGGCCAGGAGGAGATTGAAGATGCCGACACTGAGTTTGTTCGTCCGTCTGGAAGCAAAACCCGGAAAAGAGGCTGACGTGGCCGCTTTTCTCAATCAGGGCCTGGAACTGGCTCGACAGGAGGCCACGACGCCGGTCTGGTTCGCGCTGCGCCTGGGGCCGTCGACATTCGGGGTCTTCGACGCCTTCGCCGATGAAGCCGGGCGGCAGGCCCACCTCAATGGACCGATTGCACAGGCGTTGATGGCGCAGGCGCCAAGCCTGTTTGCATCACCACCGGTGATCGAACGGGTCGAGGTGCTCGGCGCGAAGTTGCCGAAATCGGCCTAATCGACTTGCAGCTGACGAAGGCCCGCGGGGCCTTCGCAGCTGACTCGATCTACGCGACGGCGCTTGGGCCGGGAATAATCGCGCGAACCTGATCGAGGAGGCGCTGCCCTGCTTCGCCCGCGTCTTGCCGCGAGAAGTCAGCGGAGAGCACGATCACCGAATGCGTGTCGGCGATGGCGTTGAATTTTTCCCCCGCCCGCGTGCCGGTCGTTTCGCGGAACGCCGCGTCCATGATCACCACCTTCGGCGCCGTGGCCTGCAGGAGGATCAGGCCGTCGGGCAGATTGCCGGCGGTCAGTACACCGAAGCCCGCCTGCGCCAGCAGGCCGCGGACGTAGGCCTGCACGTCCGCCGATCCGTCGACGCAGAGCACGTCCGTCCGTAGCCGCGTCGTCGCACCGCCACCGACGCCGCGCTGAAAGAACGCGCTGATCGCGTCGGCCTCCGACTCGTAGCTCTCGAAGATCGGCAGCAGGTGCGTGATCGCGAGAACATCGACGATCTTGGGCGACAGCGCGCAGAACTTGAGACTGCCCTGTGCGTTTTGCGCGCGAGTGATGTAGCGCACGAGCAGTCCCAGGCCGCTACTGTCCAGGAAGTCCACTGCGCCCAGATGAAGTACCAGATGCGGAACGTCCTCGATCAGGTCGTCGAGACACTTCTGGAGCGCAACCGACTCCGCGCCTTCGACAATCCGGCCAGCGCAGGTCACGACCGTAATGTCACCGACGCGCCGGTGCTGAAGCGAGATTGCCATAGGCGGGATTGTAAGCTGTTCTGGCGGCGACAAGATGTAGACTTCGCCCGCCAGCCATGACCACCAATCCGCAGATGTTCAACGCCTTCAGAGTCTTTGACGAGAACGGCAAGATCTCCGGGCGGATCGTACAGGTCTCGCTCGACGACCTGAGCAACGGCGCTGTCGTGATCAAGGCGGCGTATTCCAGCGTCAACTATAAAGACGCACTCGCGGCAACTGGTACGGGCAAGATCATGCGCCGCTTTCCGCTGGTCGGCGGTATCGACGTCGCCGGAACCGTCGAATCGAGCGCGGACGCGCGCTTCAAGCCGGGCGATCCGGTGGTGGTGACTGGCTACGACCTGGGCGTGGCGCACGACGGCGGTTATGCGGCCTTCGCTCGGGTGCCGGCCGAGTGGGTGGTGCCGTTGCCCGATGGACTGTCCCTCTTCGACGCGATGGCGATCGGCACCGCGGGATTCACGGCGGCGCTGTCGATTGTCGAAATGGAGCGCAACGGCCTGGCGCCATCGAGCGGCCCGGTGATCGTCACCGGCGCCACCGGCGGTGTCGGCAGCATCGCGATCCAATCGCTGGCGGCTCGCGGCTACTCGGTGACCGCGCTGACCGGCAAGGCGAACGAAGCCGACTACTTGCGGACGCTCGGCGCAACGACGGTCCTGACGCGAGATTCGCTCGAGATGGGCACTCGGCCGCTCGAGAAATCGCTGTGGGCCGGCGCCGTGGATCCGGTCGGCGGCGACGTTCTCGCATGGCTGACGCGGACGATGGTGTATGGCGGCTGCATCGCGAATTCGGGTCTGACCGGTGGAACCGATCTCAAAATGACCGTGCTGCCGTTCATCCTGCGCGGCGTGAAGCTGCTCGGAATCGATTCCGTGATGTGCCCGGCCACAACGCGCGTGGAAGTGTGGCGCCGGCTCGCTACCGATCTCAAGCCGGCGCACCTCGCCAACGCGACCCGGGCGCTGCCGCTCGGCCAACTCCACGACGCCTTCGCAACGTTGCTCGCTGGCCGGGCGCGGGGACGCTTCGTCGTCGATCTATCCGGCGCATAATCGCGTTGAGTCGAGAGAGGGAAGGTCATGCAACGACCGTCTGTGTATTGGATGGCGGCGTTCTGTGGGTTGGCCGTGTTCACCGCCTCAGGTCAGCACGGCCGCGCTCAACAACCGTCGGCCGCATCGCAAGCCGGCGCGGTCACGCCGCGCGCGGAGATCTATCCGCAGCTCGACGATGCATTCCTGCGATGGCCGCTGCCGGCGGGCGCCGAGCGCTATCGCACGATCGACGGCAAGCGCATGCACAAGGACGTCGTCGAGCAAACGCAAATTTCCCGGCGTTATCGCGACGCGGGTCATCCAAAGTTCTGGGGCCGGATCACCGGAACATCGTCGGACGCCGAGAGCGCGCGGTGGCTGGCAGCAAAGTTCACCGCAGCGGGTTTGGCCGACGTCAAAATTCAGCCGCTGGATCTCGAACCGCAGTGGATGCCGCAAACCTGGGACGCGGTCATTACCGGCGGTGGCAAGACCGTTCGGATCGAAAGTGCACAGCCGTTCTACGGCGCTAACGCCCTTCCCACCGGAGGCGTCGACGTCGACGCCGTTTACGCGGGGCTCGGGAGCGAGGCGGATTTCGTCGGCAAGAACGTCGCCGGCAAGGCGGTATTCGTCTTCAACCAGACGGGACTGAGAGACGAGGGAGCGGTTCGTCGCGCCGAAGCCAAAGGTGCCGCGGTCATTTTCGAAGTGGACATGCTGCCCGGCAACATGCGCTACCAGGCGTATCCATCAGGCACGAATGTTCCGGCATTCACTGTCGGGAGCGAGGACGGTTACGCGGCGCGCGACCTGATCGCGGCGATGCCGGCCGGCCAGCCTGCGCGAGTCAAAGCACACTTCGAGATGCAGCGTGTGCCGAACCTGAAGAGCGCGCTCGTCTGGGGCACGCTGCCGGGGGCGAGCGATGAAACGATTTACCTGGTCGCGCACCGCGATGGATGGTTCGACGCCGCGGGCGACAACGCGTCAGGAGTGAGCTCGATCGTTTCGCTGGCCGAGTACTACGCGAAAGTGCCGCGGGCTGAACGCAAGCGCACCATCGTGTTCGTTGGCCTCGACGGGCATCACAACTCCGGGCCCGGCGCCGGCGTCGGAAGACGGTGGATGTGGGACAACCGCACGACGCTGTTCCCGAAAACCGCGCTGATGATCAACGCGGAGCACCCATCGACCATTCAAACGACCGTCCGACCCCGTTACTACCAGACCAACGACAACGCGATCGTCTGGAGCAACACCTACATGCCGCAGCAGTGGTACGCGGGCGGGCCGTCGCGACGAAAGCTCGAGACCATCGCCGTCAACGCTTTTCGCGAGTTTGGCGCCAGTATGTATCTCGACCCGAACCCGCGGCCGCCGGCCGGCGATCTCGGCGCCTTCTTTCGCGGAGTACCAGGAGTCGCGACCAGCGAGTTCTACCACTACTTCCACACGGACCACGAGACGCCGGATGCCGTGCCGTGGACCGGCCTCGAGGCGACCACGCGTGCCTACGCGAAGATCATCGACGAAGTGAACAAGCTGGCGCTGAGCGATCTCCAACGGCCTGAGGTCCCGTAGAAGGAGACACA
>Ga0070675_100000045_pt1 | contig 76421 bp, 62 predicted proteins | sample KBSM43metaG_FD_65343 | JGI IMG/M metagenome (GOLD analysis project Ga0070675, IMG submission 65343) | Miscanthus rhizosphere microbial communities from Kellogg Biological Station, Michigan, USA - KBS M4-3 metaG | ecosystem: Host-associated > Plants > Roots > Rhizosphere > Soil ... | reverse complement strand
CAAACGGCGCAACCGCCGTCCGCCACACCATACGGTAGAACGAGCCGCGATCGGGCGGGTTGCCGAGCCGCATGATGACTTTCACGCCGCGCAGTCTTAGCCAGGCCAACGCCGGCGCGTTCCGCAACACTGCTTTGAAATCGGGCAGCAGCACGTGAGTGGGATTCTGCGTGCGCGCTTCGCGCAACAGGTGGCCGCTGACGCGCATCACTTCCCAAACCATTCGCACGATGGCAAGCGGCGACGCTGGCCGCGATAGCGGGTACCAATATGGACCTGCAGACCATGTCGCGCCCATCGCTTCGGCGATCGGCGTAATTCGGTGGTTCTCCCAACTGTTGACCACGCAATGCACCGCCGCTCCCTGCTCGCGCAAGGCACGAAGCACACCGAAGGTCATTCGTTCCAGGCCGCTGACGATGACCATCTGGCCGCAGCAGGCGATAATCCGCTGTGGCGCATCGGGCGAGTTGACCTCGCCTATCGGTTGGGCCGACCGCCGCAGCACCGATCGACACGCCAGGATCAGGCCGCGTGTCATCGCCGTCAGGCTGAACGCCGCTGCGTGTTCCTGGCAAGCCAAGGCAAGGCTGCCGCTCGACGTCATCTGTGCGCGAAGGTCCTGAAGCGACGCCGCCAGGGCGGCAACCTCACCGGTCGCGAACACGCGACCGGTGTGCGGCGTAATAAGATCGGGCGCGCATCCGCACGCGTCCGAGACAATCGCCGGCAGCCCGCTCGCCAGCGCTTCGTTGACGACCAACCCCCACGTTTCGCCGCCGCTCGGAAGCACCAGGCAGTCCGCGGTCGCATACGCGCGGCCCAATTCCTGCTGGTTTAGAAAGCCGGTCATGGTCAGCGGGACGCCGCGGCGCTCTGCGTGGATCCGAATGGCGCCGTCCAGGTCTCCCGATCCGACGACCAGAGCGTGGCAGGCGCCGGCGAGCGCGGCTGCTTCGATGAAATCGAGCGGCCGTTTTCCTTCGGTCAGTTTTCCGACGAACAGCGGCACGAACGCGCCGGGCGCAATGCCCCATTCCCGGCGGATCCGACTGCGCTCTTCTGGTGCCTGGTATCGAGCGACGCGGGCAGCGAACATGTCGTTATCGACGCCATGAGGCACCTCGAACACGCAATAATCAGGCGCGCCGAACTGCGTCAAGTACTCTCGCGCGCGAGTGCCCGGCGCGAGATGCCCGTCGAACCGGCCGAGCATCCAGCCGGTCTTGAGGCGCCACAACCTGCGACGCCAGCCGGCGGGCGCGCTTCCGAGATGCGAATCACCGCGGCAGAGCGTCGGCACGCCGAGGCGCCGGCACGCCAGCACGGCACGAACGAGCGTCACCGAGTACCAGCCGGTCACCACGACAACGTCCGGGCGCGTTTCTGCGATGGCCTCGCCAACCTGCGGCACGTCGAGTCCCCAGAAGTGACTGCTATCGATCCGATCCGTCGGCTGGGAGGCACGAACTACAACGGAGCGATAACCTTCGCGGAGCGGCGTGTCCCATGAAACGGCCCGGCCAAACCCCACACCCTGCTGTTCGGCGCTAGGTTCAGTTGCGTAAATAACCGTCAACGCCAGATCGGGCGCATTCGCCGCGATATGCCGGAACCACGGCGAGTAGTACTGAATCGGATGGGTGAGGACGAAGGTGACGCGAATCGGCGTCACGCCGCCACCTGATCGAACAAGCGACCGAGGTCCGCTGCGAGCGACTGCGCCGACACACCTGTCACAGCGTCGAGCGCGACGTCGCCCGCTCGGTACTCCGGCGACGCAGCGAGCGCTCGCAGGTGGCATGCGACGGCGTGGACCTGGTCATCGCTGCCAATCGTTTGACCGTACGAAACGACTCGCACGGTGGGTTCGCTGCCGGCACGTCGCAGCAGCGGCACTACGCTGCTCGCTTCGTGAAAGATCGCGAGCAACGGACGGCGCGCCAGCAAAGCAGGATAGAGCTTGCTCGCGGTGTAGTGCGGCTCGCTGCTGCCGAGGAGCAGAATGCCCGACGATCGCGACAAGACCTCGAGTGCCTCGAGATAATCGAGGCGCGCCGCGTGCTCAGTAACGACCGCGCTCACGCCGAGTTGGTGAGCGATCGGCAGCACACGATCGCGATCCGATGACGACTGATTGCTGGTTCCCAAGAAGTGCAGCCGCAGCCGCGCCGCACTGCGATCATCGGCGCGTGCGCGAACCAACGCCTGTAACAGCAGGCGCAGCGTGGCAACGCCGGTCGGCAGCAACGTGCCCACATAACATAAGTGGACCAGGCCGTCGCCTGGGTTGAAATGCGTGAATGCGCGATCGGTCGTCTGCAACCGTTCGAAGTCTGCCGCCTCGAAACCGAGCGGGATAACGAGCTGCGGTGTGCCCGCCGCCGCCGGCAAGCGTTGGACGATACCGTCGAGCGTGCCTTGGGAGACGGCGACCAGCGCGTCGGCGGCACGAACCGCCCGAGGTTCGAGCCACACACCGAGCTGACGGGAGGCGCGGCTTTTCCAGTCGGCGCCGCCATCAGCCGCGCCGCCGACCGATCGGCCCCATGCGCCAACCCACGGATCCTGATAGTCAAGCACGAACGGCACGTGAAACTCGGATTTCAGCGCGCCGCCCAGGAGCGCCGGATAGACCGGATAAACAGTGACGAACAATGCGTCGAATCGACCCGTTGCCAACAGCTTCCGGCAGGTCCGTCGCAGCCCGGTAAAGGCCCGTACGCCGAGATCACCGATACCTAGCCGCCGCGTCCAGCGAGCCGACCAGGCCGGTGCGCGGACGATGCGCAATGAGGGCGGCACCAGGCGTTCAAGATTCGGGTCGAGGCGGCTCTCGTAGCCAGACGGATCGATCGTGACGATGGTCGGTTCCCACCCGACTCGTTCGAGATGCGGCGCCAGCAGGCGTACCCGATGCGAGGCCGCGCTCGAATCGGGCGGAAAATGCGGGCTGACCATCAGCACACGTCGCATGTCAGCGGTCGATCGGCCGGAGTTCGGCAAGCCAGCCGTAGCAGTGACTGCCGGGACGGCGCTCAATCACGCGGAGATCATTCGCTGGTAGAGCGCCTGGTACTCGCTGATGATCGCCCGGTCGCTGAAGCGGCGCTCGGCTTCGCCGCGAACCCGATGGCGATCGAGTTCGGGCAAGCGCTTCACCAGTTCGGTCATCTCGTCAACGCTGTCGCAGAGAAATCCGGTGCGGCCGTGGTCGATCCCTTCGGGCACGCCGCCGCGGCGGAACGCAATCAGCGGCGTGCCGCACAGCATCGATTCCGGCAACACCACTGGAAATGGCTCTTCCCATTCGATCGGCATCAGCATCGCCGCCGCCGACCCGAGTAGCTCGCGCTTCGCGGTATCGTCGACTGCCCCGATATAGCGGACCAGCTCGCCGTCGATTCGCGGTGCGAGCTCGCGTTCGAAGTAGTCGCGTTCCTCGGCGAGCGGTGAAATATTGCCGGCAATCGTCAGGCGGCGGCCGAGCCGCCGCGCAACGGTGATCGCGTGATGCGCGCCTTTACATCGCTCGAGACGGCCGAGAAATACCAGCGGCGCGCTCGCCGCGTTGGTGCAGGCGACGAACGGATATCGCTCGGGGACGGCGCAGTTGTGGATAACCGACCAGTCGCCGCCGCCCGGGATTCCCGTGTCGCGCATCCGCGCGCTGACCGCGGTGTAGTGCAGCCGCTTCGCGCCGAGCCGCGTCGCCGTGGTCATGTTGCGCGGATTCACGCTCCGCATGTAGGTCTGCACCTTCGGAACGTTGCGCGGCAGGATTGGCGCCAGGTAGGCCAACCGTCCGAAGTTGTGCACGACGTCGTAGCGGTGCGCGGTCGCGACCAAGCGGCCCGCCAGGGTGAGAGCGTTACGAAGGTTGCTCCACCGAGTCCATTCGCCTTCGCGCCCGAACGGCCGTAGCCGGCCGGCGACCTGCGATCCCGGAGCCGCCCACAGCGTGATGTCGTGGCCGGCGCGGCTGAGACCCTCGGCAAGGTCTGCGATCACCCGTTCGATACCGCCATAGTGTTCCGGCGGTACCCGGATGTACGGATCCATGATCAGCAGAATTTTCATGCAACGGCTCGGCGCACGACGTCTTGAAGGCGTCCACGATCGTGCGCGTGCTCCCAGTGCCAGCGGCGATTGGCTGCATGCCACGCCGCCTCCCGCGCGCATGCCAACGCGGCCGGATCTTCTGCCCATCCGGCCAACACCGCGGCGAGCGCCGCCACATCGGTTGGCGGGACCAGGGCACCGCCCGGAGCGAGATCGACACCGAGCGCGTGCTGTCCCGGCAGGTCGCTGATCGCAACCGCGAGTCCGGCGAGAATGTAGGTGAACGTCTTGTTCGGCAGACAGAGCTGACGATTTTGAGAAAGCGGTTGCTCAATCGACAGGCCCACGTCGTGGTCGCGCGCAAGGTCGACCATCGCGTCTGGAGAGGCTGGCGGTTCCTGGCGAATCGTAACGCGCGCGCCGCATTCAGCGGCCAACGCGCCGAGCGTCGCCAGATAGCCATCTTGCGGCCGCCCGCGCAACGTCAACGTCGCCGTGATTCTCGCTGCGGCAATCGCCTTGATGGTTTCTTCGAGACCCCGCCCGCCGGCAATCGTCTGGCTGAACCAGTACAGCCGCAACACGCCGGCGTCACCACGGCCGAAGTCGGGGGGGCGTCGCGGTAGCGGAAACGTGTTGTGAATCACCACGGGCTCGACGCCGTAATTGGCGCGATAGGCCTTTGCAATGTCGGCGCTCGAGGTCGTCAGGAAAGCAGCACGCGGTAACACCGCGCCCTCGACACGCGCCGCCAGCTGACGCGTCAGCGCCGCTGCTGATCCGTGGTCCTCGCCGCTGTGAAAGTCTTCGAGATCCAGTCCGTATGGAACGCCGAGGCGTGACGCCGCTTCGGCCACCGCCGCCAGCGCACCAACCGTTCCGCCGTAGACGAGATCGGTCGGTTGCTCGACGATCGACTCGACCAGTTCGCTATGTACGCGACCGAAGGCATGCGCCGCGACCCGAAGCGGCAGACGAGCCGCATCCATCGTTTGGACGAGCCGGCGCGCCGCGCGATGGCGAATGCCGGATCGCCAATACATATTGCCTGGATCGCCGCGCCGGTAATTGACCACGCTGACCGGCCATTGCCTTCGCGATCGGACATCGGCGTCTGCGACCGCGGCCCACGGTTCATGATTCGTTGCAACCACCCGTACGCTGTGACCGGCTGCGGCGAGAGCATCGGCGGCCTTCAGCATCCGCGGACAAGTCGACAGATGACCCGACGTAACCACCGTGACGCGACGTGGACGTCTCATCAGACGGCGACCGCCCGAGTCGCGCGGCCAATCGCCGTGCGATAGTGCGATTCGAGCGATGCGATAGCGGACGACACGTCGTGACGCGTTTTGAGGTGCGCTGCGGTGGTCCGGTTTCCCGATTCGACCGCCGCGACGACGTCGCGCGCGAGGGCGTCGATATCGTGTTCGTCGCTCAGGTAAACTCCCGGGCCTTCGGCCGCGATGTACGGAATGTCAGCGTGTCGTGTGCTGACGATCGGCGTGCCAATCGCCTGCGCTTCGAGCAGAATCGTCGGCGCGCCGCCTTCCGAATCGCCGTCAGCCGCCGTGGCGCTCGGATGGATCAACACCCGCGCCCGTGCCAATCGAGCGATCACGTCGGCATGTGGCTTTGTCCCGACAAATTCGACGACGCCTATCAGTCCGCGCTCGGCGACCAGCGCGCGTGCCGCGCTCTCATCCGGTCCATTGCCAACGATCGTTAGTCGCGCTCCAGGCAGTCGCGAATGAGCGCTCGCGAATGCAGCAATGGCATCAAGCAGGCCTTTTTTTTCGATGAACCGGCCGACGAATAACACGGTGGTGGTGGCGTCGGGCCGCCACATCGGATATTTGCGCAGGTCGATGGCGATTGGCTGCAACACGGTTCGCTCGACCGGCGCTCCGGCCGCAATCACCAATTTGCGCATTTCCGGCCCCTCCGCCAAAAAGAGGTCGCCGTCACGAAACAGCCGGACGTATTGGTCACGCCAGCGGCTGGTGTACGGCAGCACGGCCGCATCGACGCCGTACAAACTCGTCACCAATGGAATGCCCGAGGCCCTGGCAACGGCCGCCATCTGACAGCCGACCGGACCGAAATGTGCGTGGATGACCGATGGTCTGATGCGCTCGAGCAGCGACTCGACCCGTCGTCGCCACGGGGATCGGCCAGTCGCCAAGTCGGCGAACGCTGCACTCCACCAACCTGGCGACCACTTGGTTTCCGGAATCGGCTCGACGTGTACTCGCGGAAAAGGAAACTCGTCGGCGAACTCGACACCGTGACACAACACCTCGGCCGCGAACCCGCGATGGCCGGCAACTACCGTGTAGACAAAGGTCTCGCTGCGCGGCAGGAAACGGCTGACCGCGTGTAGCACCACAGGCTTCGCCGGGATCGCCGTCACATTCTCATCCGCTGAATCGTCAGCAGCTGTGTCCGATTGTCGATCGGCGACGATGCCGGCTGCGGCACGCCGAGTTTGAGCGCCGCGCGATCGACGAGATACAACGGCGTCGGCCCTAGCCGATCGAAGGCGTAGCGGGCGTACTTGTTGCGTGGGCCGCCCGCTGGCAGCCAGTAGTAGATCGCCGCCTCACGCGTGATGGTCAGGCCGCATGACGCCAGCAGCGACGTCCAGTGATCTCGGCTGCGATGCCGGAGGTACGGCGCCGGCTCGAACGTCTCCAATGGAAACGCCAGCGTCGCGATCAACGCTCCGCCTTCGGTCAACTGACTCGCAAGGTTCGTCACCACCCGCGTCATGAAGGCGTCGTCGAGAATCATCTGAAAGACGTCGATCGCCTGAATCACGTCGAACAACGAACCGTGCGAGTCGCGCCATCGCGAAAGGTCGCCGGCCTCTACTCGCGCCCCCGGGACGGTTGCACGCAGATGTGCAATCGCCCGCGACGAAATATCGACTCCGGTGTAGATCGCATTCGGATAAACCTGTTGGTAGAAGCGCGTGAAATAGCCTTGTCCGCATCCGGCATCGAGCACCGAGAACGATGGTGCCAGGTTCAACTGATCAATCGCCTGCCGCAGCGCCTGCTGCTTGCAGGCGTAGATGCGTTCGTTGAGTCGTTCGCCAGCGCCCGACCAGCCCGACTCGCTGAGCACGAATCTCTGATAGCGGCAATCCCAATAGTCGAGCAACCTTGCCGATTCCGCCGTTACACAGGCCGGCTGCCGCTCACTCATCACGCAGCGTACAGGTCCAGATAGTCGCGAGCGACGTCGTCCATCGTCCGCGGCGGCGTCAAACGCCGGCGCCATCGGTCCGCTGTGTCGGACGGATGCTGCGCGATTCCGGTCAACGCGTCACTCAGCCCTGCGACGTCCGACGGCTCGACGAGTCGCCCGTTCACACCATCCTCGATGATCTCGGCAAGGTTGCCGACGCGGGACGCAACAACCGGCGTGCCGGCGGCCATCGCCTCGAGCGCTATCGTCGGACCGTTTTCGAACCATAACGAAGGCACGACCAGAACATCGAGCGCCGTGAGCAAGCGAGGCACTTCGGCGGGTGGAACAACCGGTTGAAACGACACGCGCGGATCGGCGCCAATCGCTTCGCGCACGGAATCGCCGAACGCGCGGCTGGCAGCGTCAAGCTCCGGTCCACGAATCTCGAGACGGAAATCGATCGCTCTCGGTATGCGCGCGACCGCTCGCGCCAATTCGATCAGACCTTTCGTCGGATGAATGCGCCCGATGTATCCGAAGCGGACCGGCCGTTCAGTCGGGTGAAGGTCGGGGGCCGGCTTCGCGTGAACTGACGCGTGACTGAGGCCCAACCGGTTCAAGGTCAGCTTTGCGGCCGGCGCCCCATTTGCCAGCAGCATGCGCCGCGCGGTTTCGTTCAACACGACGAACTGTTCGACGATTTGGAACAGTTCACGCTGCAAGTCCTGATACTGCTCTACGGATGCGCTCATCCCGAGAACGGTGCCGACTCTTCCGGGGATCGATCCCAACCAACGACTTGCGGTCGGCGGCATCGCGCCGAACATTTCGGCCATTGGTCTGCTCAGCCCGACCCTTACCAGATTGCAGGCGGCGCATTTCGCCGAATCGACGATGCCGTCGCACGGGGTTCGGCCCCACTGCATCAATTCGCCGGCACGGCACAGATAACCCAGACCGGGGAGATGACACGTGACGATCACCCGGATCCCAAGGCGGCGCGCTTCGCGCAGTTCGTGAAGCCCGACACCGGTCGTCAAGCTGTGGACATGAAGAATATCGGGGCGTTCGTCGGCAAGCCATCGATGCAGACGCTCGCTGCCGCGGACCGGCGTGCGCTGGGTCGCTTCAGCACGAGTCGGATCGGCCGAAATCGCGTAGCGAAACACCGCGACGCCATCATGCTCGTAACGTTCCGGCGCGGCAGCATGTGCGTCCGGAGCGGCAATCAGAACGTGATGGCCCGCGGCGCGCAGCCTTCGGCACAACCCTTCGACGTAGACTTCAGTGCCGCCGACGCTGTCGGGAAAATACCAGCCAAGCAAGTGGGCGATTTTCACCGGTGCTTCAAACTCGCGCCTCGGCGCGCGGTGTGCCAGCCGCTGACGAACGGCGCGGCGGCCGCAGATAGCGCAACCAGTCGAGTGGACCCGCACCGGCGTGCCGCAGAACCGCCGCAGCCGGAGCAATTCGCCCCTGGCGCGCGAGCCGCCACGCACCGCGCGCCTGCGTGAACAGGAAGTTTCGCTTCGCCTGCTCGCGAATAGCCCCGGTCAGTGGGCAGCCAGCCGCATTCAGCGTCCGCCAGGCCTCGCTTGAGGCCCGGGCATACTCGCCGAGACTCGACGCAGAAACCATCGCCTGGCCGCTGTGAATCCGGTAGTAAAAAAGGTCGCCTGGCACCAGCAGGACGCTGACGCGCGCGCACGCGTCGAGCCAGAACAGGTAGTCCGAAGCGACACCGCAATCGGGAAATCCTCCAAGCGATCGAAACAGGTCGGTGCGGAAGAGCGCACTGGACGGCCCGAGCTGGAACAGGCCGCTGCCGAGAAACTCGCGCTCGTAGGCAAGCGCCGGTGTGAGGAGCATCGGGCATGGACCGCCCGGCCAGTGACGGCTGCCCGACAATGCGAAGGCGGCACGCGGCTCTGCCTCGAGCGGTTCCACCATCGCCATCAGGCAGTGCCGATACATCACGTCGTCGGAATCGTGGTATTTGAGAAAGCGCCCGCGCGCCAGTCCAGCCGCCTTCCGCCGATTGGGATAGTCCCCGAGATTGCGATCGTTGACCTCTATCGTGATTCGCGGATCGGTGCGCGCGTATGACTCGATGATCGAGACCGTTCCATCCGACGAGGCGTCGTCGGCAATAATCAGCTCGAAGTCGCTGTACGATTGCGCGAGCACACTCTCGATCGATTCGGCGATGTAGTGTTCGCGGTTGTAGGCGGTCAGCACGACGCTGACCGACGGAGGCTGCGACCCGGTCTGTGCCCCGCCGGTCATCAACGCGCCTGCCGAATGGCGGTACGGACCAGCCGGACAAAACTGTTCGGAATCCACGGACGGTCAAGCCGGCTGCCGACCGAGCGCGGCCGCGCTGGTGGTCGCTGACCGGCACGCTCGGCGACCTCGGCAAACAGTGCCTGGTACGCCGCGGCACGCAAGCTGATGTCGTAATGCTGCCGCGCAAAGACGAGCGTGGCAGCGCTCATCTTTTCAAGGCGTTGGCGATCGCGATCGAGGCCAAGGATTGCGCCGGCGAATGCGCTGACATCACCAACGGGGACGCGGAAACCGGTCGTTTCGTTGTCGACGAGCTCCGCCAGGCTCGGAAGGTCGCTGACAATCGGCACGACGCCCGCGCACATCGCTTCGACGATCGCCACCGACAAGCCTTCGCCGCGGCTTGGCAGGACGAGCACGTCGTGCATCGCAAGGATCGCTCGCGCCGCCGCAGGCGTTTCGGCGACGTCATAGCGAACCTGATCGGAAGGCGGAAAACGCGATTGCAGGGCGTTGCGCGCCGGACCATCGCCGAGGATCGTCCAATGCACGACGACACCACGCCCACGCAATAATCGATCGATCGCCGGGAAATCGAACACTCCCTTTGCTTCGTCGAGCCGCCCCACGAACACTGCACGGAGACTACCGCTCACCGCCGTTCGCTGCTCATTGGTGATCGGTATGCCGTATGGCAGCCAGAAAATGTCAGCGGCACGCTGCGGCAGACGCTCGACCAAACGCTCGAAGACGGTGCGGCTGTAGGCCACGAATGCATGCACGTAGGATTGGTGTTCGATCGCCAGGTTGTAGTAGTAGTCGTAATCGCCGTGCAGGACATGGACGACCGCGCGGTCGAGCGGCCGGCTCGCGGCGAGCAGCAACTCAAGGTGATCGTGGCAGACAAGCACGCCCGGCCCTGGTCCGATCGCGGCTTCGAGCCGCCGTAACACCGCTGACAGGTTTTCGATCGGCAGCGTGTACTCGACGACTGTCGCCTTGTCGGAAACAGTCGGCAATGATGATCGCGTGTCAACCGTCAGCCGATTGTGGGTCAGGACGAGCCGGTGCTCGAAGGCGTCGGGATGGCGATGCGCTAGGAGGTTCGCGACGATGGTCAGCGCCCCACCCATCTTGTCGGGAATGACATGCACGACGCTCGGCCGTTCGGTCATTGCGCAGATTCCCGCCACGCGCTGATCGCTTCCACCCAGGCGGTCGAATGGTGCCGAAAGGGTCCGCTGTTCTGCGCGCTGCCACCGCCAACCTGTCGCAACGGCAGCGACGTAACGTGGGTGATCGCGTAGGTAAAGCCGCAATCCCGCAGCAGAGTGAGAATTTCGGGACCGCGCCGCCGGTTCCGGTCGAATTCGTGAACTTCGACGTGAATCGCACGCACCCCGTGGAGTGCCGGCGCACAGTCGGCGAGGACGACACTCTCAGCGCCTTCGATGTCGAGTTTCAGCAAGTCGATCGCCCCGTCGTCGAGATGATCGCGCAACCGCACCGCAGACACTTCGACGGAACTTCCGACCGACGCGGCCGTCGTTTCAGCGATGCCTCCCGAATCGGCGCCGTCAGCATAAAACGTCAGCGTCCCCGACTCTTTCCAGACGGCCGCGGCCACCACCTCGATGTCGGCGAAACCATTACGTTCGAGATTCGCGGCCAGCACGGCGGCGATGGCCGGGTCGGCCTCGAATGCGGTGATCCGTGCAGCCGGGTAGCAACTCTTGAAAAACAGTGAGGCGAGCCCGACGTTCGCACCGCAATCGAGGATGCGAGGAGCGTCGCGGTCCGAATGGAAAGCCAGTGAGCGATCGACGAAGATGTCTTTCCATTGCGGACATAGCGTCAACAAGTCGGTGTATTGCAGCGTGTAAGCGCCCAGTTCAATCGTTCCGGGCGTCCGCCGCGGTGTGCGATCCGCTTCGCGGCAGGCATGGCGCCAGGCGGCGACGGCCGGTGACGGCGCGACCTGGCGCTTCACCGCACCGGCGGCTCGTCGCAGTTGACGAAGGGTTCGCGTTACCGCCATGCGCGCACCGTCATTGCCCAGTTCATGGCGCGGCCGGGAAACGGCGATTGCGGTCCGGCCAGCGGCTCGCGCCAGGTCAGCGGGACGAATTCATCGATGGCGTACGAAAATCCGGCGCGTGTCAGCCGTTCCAGCACACGCGGTGCCTGGCGAGTCCGCGGATCGAACTCGTGCAGATCCATCACCATCGCCGCGACCCGATGCAACACCGGTTCGCAGTCCTCGAGCACCGTGTCTTCCGCGCCTTCGATATCCAGTTTCAGCAGGTCGCACGCCTCGCGCTCGAGCAGGTCTCGGAGCCGCAGACTCGGAACAGTGACCGACCGGCCGTCGATCGCTCCTGGCAACGTGCCGATCATCCCGGAATCGCTGCCTTCACACTGGAAAGCGAGCGTGCCATTCGAGTTCCACAGCGCCGCTTGAATCGTCTCGACATCGGCGGCGCGATTGGCGCGCAGGTTCGTCCGCAGCATTGCAAACAGTGTCGGGTCGGCTTCAATGGCGGTCACCCGCGCTGCCGGGTAGGCGCGTTTGAAAAACAGGCTCGCCAGTCCGACGTTGGCGCCGCAATCGAAAATCCGCGGCGCCGGATTGTCATTGCGAAACGCGAGAACGCGGCGCACGAAGATGTCCTGCCACTGCGGGCAGAAGCTCAAGAGATCCGAATAGCGCAGGTCGTAGTCCACCATCCGGATCTCACCGGGCGTGAACCGCGGTGTCAGCTCGGCGCGATGCCAGGCGCGGCGCCACGCCGCGGTTTCGGGATCCTGAAACAGGCGCCGGCGCATCGCTCGTAGCTTGCGACCGGCCCGGCGCAGCGTGCCCCTCATTGCACGACCGCCACGCGCGACACCTCTTCGATGGTTGTGAACAACCGCCGCGCGCACACGGCGTCGGTCATGTGCGCGAGAACCCAGTCGCGCGGACGGAAGCTGTGGTCTTCAATACGAACACGCGCTAACGCACGGTCGAGTTCCTCGAGAGACTGCCAGAAAGCCCCGGTCGCTTCCGACAGGTAAGGGGCCGACGATCCAGCGGTGAATGACCAGCCGCGCCATTCGGTACGCGTCAACGGGTTCCAGACCATTGTCGGAACGTTCATCGCCCACGATTCAGCCAACGCCAACCCTTGTGTTTCAAACGCGCTCAGGAAAACCGCCACGGCGGCGCCGTCCAGCGCCTTGCGATAGGTGGTGGTGTTGTACGTCCCATAACGAATTCGCACCGGATCCCAGCCCTGCTGCGCAACCGCGCGTTCGACGGCGAGGCATTGTGATTCCGGTCCACTTTTCCAGAATACGACCGCGCGTCCGCTCGGTGCGGAAGCGGTTGGCGTCCATGCAACGGCGTCCACTCCGCTTGGACAGGTGCGGCACTTGGCAACCAGCGACAACGCTGAATCGCGATAGAGGTCGCGGACCCAGTTGGACGCCACGATCAAACAGTCGATCTCCGGTAGCATCAATACGCCACCATCTTCTGACGGCGACAGCGCGTTGACCGGGCCGGCGACCAGGCAATCGATTCGGCCAGTCCGTTTCCAGTCGGCCGCCTGGCGCAAGGCTTCGTTCGCCGGCGCGTACACGACTCGAGCGACTTCGCCAAGCGTCCGCGGGTTGAAATTGAAATCCGCATCGAGCTGGCGCAATCCTTCGACAACGCTGCGCGTGAGTGCGTAGTGGCCCGGATACGGCGAAGTGGCCGGCAACGGCGCCCCGGATTTCACCAGCGGCCGAAGCGCGCTCCTCATCCGCTGATAAATTCGCCGATTGCCCGGCACAACTGGAGTCGTCAGTACCGTGAGAAACGGGTTCATCGGCTGGCGGCGACCAGGCGCCGTCGGGCGGCGCCGACGACGCGACGGGCGATCTGTCCGGCGGCGGCGTGCGCGCGCGCGTACAGCGACGGATAGTGAGACTGGTCGCAACGCGGCAAGCGGCCGATTGCCGCAACGAACGCGTCTCGGAACACTGGAATGTGCCAGATTTCGAGCGGCTCGAAAAACTCCGGGCCGCGCTCGACAAACCAGCCGAGAATGTCGCGCTCCTGCCATGAAACCACCGCGTCGATGCTGACGTCCGGAAACGTCAGGTCGGTCACCCAGTCGTGCGGTACCGGCCTGGTAGCAACGCGATGATTCGGCAAGGTGAACGAGTACTGCAGGTTGATCTCGCGTAGCGGTCGTTCGCCGTGCAGCCATTCGCGGCAGCGATACCAGGCCTGACGCACCTGATTACGCCGCGGCAGCAGCCATTGCAGATGCAGCACCGGCAGCTGGTCCGCGTGAACCCGTGCCGCCGCGGCGTCGATTGGCACGCGCTCTTCGTGCAGCGGCAGCGATCGGCTGCGACTGTAATCGGTGCGCCGGTCGTCAACGATCGCGATCGGTTTCCAATAAGGAATGTAGGGCCACACCGAGTCGCGGTAGTGGCCCGGGCCGTCCCAGACGTGATAGTAGCGGCACTCGACAATCGCACCGCCGACCAGCCGATTGCGCTCGCGCTCCCTGAACGCGCGCACCAGCGCCGGAGACACCAGTTCGTCAGCGTCCGTGCACCAGATCAGATTGTGTCCGTCGTAGTCCCGGGCCGCCTCCCACAGTTCCCAGCGCGCCTCCTCACAGATTTTCGGGACGCGCGACTCCATCAAGATGACGTTCGAGAACTGCCGGCAGATATCGCGCGAATCGTCGTCCGATGCCTGATCGTTGACCAGCACCACATCGCAGAATGCCGACAGGCAGGCCAGCGAATGGCGCAGCACCCACGCCTCGTTGCGGACCGGCAGCAAAGCAATCGTTTTCAACGGCAGCGGCTAGGCTCTGGACAACATCGACGCGATCAGACGCTTTCGCCCGTAAATCCGGCTTCGTCGGGGATCGTAGAGACCGTTCCGCCAGGCGCGGAACAGCACGCGATGGCGCGGCGGCTGCGCTTCGGCCGGCACCATCGCCAGCAGCGCCGGCAGCCAGTAGCCGGTGTAGCCAAGCAACAGCGAGCGATCGTCCGCAGTCATCGGCGCCGGAAAGACCGCCCGGTAGGTTTCCAGCAAATGAAGAATGTGGTCGCCGGTCATCGCGCGATTGCGGCTGTCCCCTTCGCGGTGCTCGCGGTACCAGGCCATTGGCGGATCCGCGACGAGCGCACCGGTCCAACGCTCGAGAATCGTCAGCAGGAACGGGCGATCGACCAGCGTCGAGTAGCGATCGTGATCCGGTAACACGCCATCGACGGCCGCGCGACGGTACACGACCGACCCGAACATCGGCTCGACGCCGCGAAACACGCTACGCACGAAATCCGCAGGTGTCTTGAACTCCGCCCATTCCGTGCCGCCGGATTTTCGATCGGCCTTCGGCAACTCGTCTCGGAACGTCCGCAGACGCGTCGCAACAAACCCGCACAGCGGGTTGGCCTCGAGACGGTCAACCGCGGCGCGAAGGTATCCGGGAGCCATTAGATCATCTTCGTGAAACGCTACCGTGTATCGGGCTCGGCCCGAAACGATCGCGTGGAACATGTTGGCCATCGCGCCGAGGCGGCGTTGGTTCCGCTCGTAGCGCACGCGCGAATCGCTCAGTGACTGCGCGTACTCGCGATACTGGTCCGATTCGCCATCGTCGATCAGCGTCAGTTCGAAATCGGAAAAGTCCTGGGCAAACACCGAAGCGATCGCCTGCCGCGCCAGCCCCAATTGCCGGTAGCACGGCATGTTCACCGAAACAGTCGGGATGCCCGTCACGCTACTGCCCGCGAATCAGCCGCGACGCGAGCCGCCGGGCACGCCGGCGAACGGTCTTGACGGTTTCCACGACGGCGCGCTGTGCTTGTTCGGCCGGCATCAACACCAGCTCGCGCAGCCGCTCGTCGGGCCGAGCACGAAACACGGTCCCATGGACATTCCGGATGCCGGCCGGCGGCGATTCGTGTGTGTAGTAATAGGCTGCGAACGATCGACGAGCAACGTCGTCGGGGCACTTCAGTGGCGACACGCCATGAAAACTGACATCACTCGCTTCGAAAATGAGGCAGCGCCCGAGGTCCGGTGTCAGGCGAAGTCCGCAGTGTTTGACCTCGGCATCCCATAACTCAATCTGTCCGCCCCATTCCTCCCGCCACTGCGGATTCAGATAGAGCAACAAGTTGACTCGCCGGTACAGCGCGCCAAATAGATTGAAGTCCACGTGAACGTCGAGTCGCCCGTGTGGGCCGGTGACGTGCATGCCGCCACCGAAAAACGTCGGATCGGCAAGCAAGTTCGGAACGCCGGTAATCGCGCTCAGCTGCTCCACGAATTCCGGGCTGACCAGGCGATCGGCGAGGCTCCCGACCGCTTCGGGGAATCGTGCTCGGTCGGTGACTTGTACCTTCCTTCGTTCGTTGACGGCGTTGAAGCTGAAGCCCATGTGCCGTGCGTTGGCAAACGTCGGATAGGCATTCGCAATCGTTCGCGCCTCCGCCGGTTCGACGAAGTTCTCGATCACGACGTTCGGAAACGGCTTCGCCTCGACAAACGTCCGATGCAAGCGCGCGGTGTCGATGTTCATGCGTCTGCTAGTCGCCAGCCAGCCATTCCTGCGGAATCACGAAATCGCCGTCGTGGACGTTGGAAATGCCGTGCCCGGTTTTGAACAGATCGCAGCGCGCGATTTCGAACCCGATCGCCCGATCCCAATAGTCCCAGCGGCCGGCGTTCCAGACACGAACCGTAAAGCTCAAGGCGTAGATCCCTTCGGTGAGCGGTAACGGACCCAAGCGACACACGAAATGCGTCTGGTCGGCGCGATAGTAGGTGTTGCGCACCGGGTTCGCGGCGCCAAAGCTGATGATTTGATCCTGACTGTTGAATAGCTTGAACTCGACGGTGTATGAATTGTCCGGAGCGCGCCCGCTCGCCCACAGGTGGATCGCGATCGTGTCGCCGGCGTCGAAGCGCCCGCTGATCTCGTCCGCAGCGTTCCGGAGTTCGACGCGTCGCAAGTGGTAATCGGGCGGCGGATTAACCCGCTCCGCAGCGCCGAGCGCCGCGCTGCTCGCATCCTGATGTAGCCGTTCGTAACGCCGCGTCACCTCGTCCGGCAACCCGTCGTCGACGATCTGTCCGCCATTCAGCATCAACGCGCGAGTACAGAGCTGGCGCACGCTCGTCAGGTCGTGGCTGACAAACAGGACCGTTCTCCCCTCGTTGCGAAGGTCTTCCATCCGTCCGAGACATCGGTTTCTGAAATGGAGGTCGCCGACCGACAGCACCTCGTCGACAATCAGAATCTCCGGCTCGAGATGTGCGGCAACGGCGAACGCGAGTCGAACGTACATGCCGCTCGAGTAATGCTTGACCGGGGTGTCGATGAACGGCTCGAGCTCGGCAAAGGCGACAATCGCGTCGAACTTGCGACGAATCTCGGTGCGGAACATGCCGAGGATCGCGCCGTTGAGGAAGACGTTTTCGCGACCAGTCAGCTCGGGATGAAACCCGGTGCCGACCTCGAGCAGGCTCGATACTCGGCCGTGCAGATCGACGTGACCCTCGGTCGGTGGCGTAATCCGCGACAACACTTTTAACAGCGTGCTTTTTCCAGCGCCGTTTGGCCCGACGATGCCGAGCACTTCACCGACGCCAACCGTGAAGCTGACGCCACGCAAAGCCCAGAACTGCGGCGATCGGCCGTTGCCAGCGAGATGCTGGAAGCGTTGCCAGGGTGCGGTGAGCGTTTCGACGACCGACTCGCGAAACGTCTTGGTACCGATCGCCGCGCCGATCGTGTACCGCTTTCCGAGTCGGTCGACGGCAATCGCGGTGTCAGATGACATCAGCAAAGCGGCGCTCGACATTCATGAAGTAACGCGCGCCGACGACGAAGCACACGAGCGCGCTGAATGCAGACACGGCGATCACCGCCGGCTGCCACGGACCTCCGAGCACGGCGGCGCGAAACCCGGCGATCATCCCAGCCATGGGGTTGATCGCATACCAAAGACGCCAGCGCTCCGGGATGATGTCGAGTGCATAGAGCACCGGCGTCGCGTACAGCCACAACTGGACGACGAAGCCGACGACGTATCGAAAGTCGCGATAGGTGACGATCAGGGCGGCAAATAGCAATCCGACGCCGGCCGACGCGGCGATCGTGCCAATCAGGAAGAGCGGCAGTACCACGAATCGCGCAGTCGGCCACACTCCGTAAAACGCCATCAGCGCCAGCAACGCGGCGAATGAAATCGCAAAGTCGATCAGACCGCCGACAATCGACGCGAACGGCACCAGGATTCGCGGGAAGTAGACCTTGCTGATCAGATGGCCACTGCCGACCAGGCTGTTCGCGGCCTGATTCACCGCGTTGGCGAAAAATGTCCACGGCAACAATCCGACGAATACATGCAGGGCGTATGGACCCTGGACCTGCTTCGACATTCCGCCCAGCACGCCGAAAATGACCGTGAACAAGAGGGTCGTCGAGAGCGGCTGGATGATCGCCCACGCCGCGCCGAGCACGGTTTGCTTGTAACGAACTTTGATGTCGCGCCAGACGAAGAAATACAGCAGCTCGCGATAACGCCACAGTTCTGGCAGGTCGATCGCCTGCCACTCACGCGGCGGTTCGATTCGAAGGGTACGACTGGCGAGCGATCCGTTCATGCGTGGAGAAAATGACCGAGCAGACCGAGGCCCCAGGCGCGGCTCCAGTGGGTGGCGCCGTTGGTCCATTCGTGCCAGACGCGCTGCGGCGCGTCAGCGGCAATCCAGCCGGCGGCGCTCAAACGGCCAAGGCCGTCCTGCACGACCGGGGCCAGTGCGCCGCGCATCCAGGAAGCGAACGGCAGGGTGAAGCCCTGTTTCTGTTGCGCAACAATCGCTGGCGGCAAGCGGCGATCGAGCGTGGCGTGCAGCAGGCGTTTACCGCGCAGCCACGCGGAGTGCTGCCCGAGCGCCGGCCAGATCGCGGCCGTCAGTTCGTGATCGACGTACGGCACGCGGACCTCGAGGCCGTGCGCCATTGCCATCACGTCGATATCACGCAGCAGTTGCGACTGAAGGTAGAGCCGAGACTCCATCCGCGCGACAGCGGCCGTCGCGGTTTCCGTGCCGATGGCATCGAGGCGCGTGTGCTCGACGCGATCGAGCACGTCGGCCGCGTCGTGACGCGCGCTCGCGTCAAGCAGCGCCGGCCCGGCAATCGCGTCCAGGTCTTCCGGCAACAGAAACCCGCGCTGCACCCGGTAGGCTTCGATCAGACTGCCGTTTGCTGCGGCGAAATGGCGCCACCGCGTCTGCAGTCGCGGCGCCAGCGTTCGACGGCCGACGACCGCAACCGCCGGCCACAGCGGACCGGCGATCCGCTTCGCGCGTTGGCCGCGTGGCAGGCGACGGAAGGACGGATAGCCACCAAACAGCTCGTCGCCGCCAGTGCCCGATAACACCGACTTGAGACCGGTTGCAGCAACCGCACGGGCAACGTAGAACGTGTTGACCGCATCGATCGTCGGTTGATCGAGATGCGCGAGCACCGTCTCCAGATCAGAGACGAGGTGGGTTGCGTCAACGCGCAGTTCGTGGTGAGTCGTGCCGAACTGCTCGGCCGTCGCGCGCGCCCGATCGCCTTCCGACGATGCATCGTCAAAGGCGACGGTGAAGGTCTGCAGATTTGATGCGCCGCTCGACATGGCTGCCGAGACGATCGCGCCCGAATCGATGCCGCCGGACAGAAATACGCCAACCGGTACGTCCGCCACCAGGTGTGCGGCGACGCTGTCGCGAACCGAAGCGCCGGCACGCCGGCAAAGTTCGTCGCTCGTTACCGTCTCGCGGTTCGTTCGATAAACTGCACGCGCGTCGGCAAAACATCCGCGGCGCTCCCCGCCGTCCTGGCGCCACTCGAACCACGAGCCAGGCTCGAGCATTTCGGCGCCGCGATTCCACGCCAGTGGCGGCGGCACGCTTCCCCATGCCAGGAACGCGAGCAACGCAGCCGGGTCCGGTTCGCGGTCGATGAATTTCGCCGAGCGCAGCGCGCGTAATTCCGATCCAAACGCGATCGAGCCAGGCGCCGCTGCAACGAACAGCGGCTTGATTCCGTAGCGGTCGCGAGCGAGGAGCAGGGCTCGCGCCTCGGCATTCCACCATGCCAGCGCAAACATCCCGCGCACCCGTTCGAGCGCAGCCGGGCCGTCGAGCACCAGCAGCCGCAGCAGCACCTCGGTGTCGCTGGCGCTGCGCAGTCGCTCGCCGCGCGACTCGAGCTCGCGACGCAGCTCCCGGTAGTTGTAGACCTCGCCGTTGAACACGATCAGATGCCGGCCGTCGAGCATCATCGGCTGGGCGGCGCCTGCGCTGAGGTCGATGATCGCGAGACGCCGATGCACGAGCAACACATCGGCAGCCGGCGACGTCCACGTCCCGGATCCGTCCGGGCCACGGTGCGCCAGCGCCTTGCCCAGGACGCCGGCCAGCGCCTGCGGATCAGCGATCGGCGAGCCGTCGCGTCGCGCAACCCCTGCGATGCCACACATGAGAAATCGAAATTAGGAATTGAGAATTAGGAATTAGGAACGAAGAACGAAGAACTTAGAACAGACGTTGCTTGATGTGGATCACGTCGCCGGCCTGGACCTTGTCCGACAACTTGAGCTCCACTTCCGACGTCTTGCCATTCAGCGCGCGAGTCGCCTTGATTCCGCGGTTGGTGCCTCGTTCGGTCAGGCCGCCGGCCAGTGCGATGGCTTGCTCGACGCTCAAGCCGGGTTCGAGGACAAACGTTCCGCCGTTACGCACGTAGCCTTCAATAAAGAACGTCTGCGCCTTGGGCACAAAAATGACGTCGCCGTCCTGCAGCGTTACGTCATTCAGCTTGCCGATCTGCAGATCGCGCCAGTTGATGCGAATCACCTCGGCATTCTCGGCCGACGGTGCACCACTCGCGCCTTTTTTCTGGCGCGCGATCGTCAACTCGCTGCTTGCCGACGACAGCGGCGACCCGGCCTGAGCCAGCGCGCGCAACAGCGTCATCGCGCCGGTAACGCGGATTTCGGCCGGCGCCCTCACTTCGCCGCTGACGATAATGCTCTGGCTTTTGTACTCGGCAACGTCGACCCGAATCTGCGGATTCTTGATGTAGTCCTTCGACAGCATCATCCGCAGTTTTTCCTGGGTCTCGCCGAGCGTGGCGCCGCCGACCGCAATTCGGCCGAGCAACGGAAAGCTGATGAACCCATCACCGTCAACACGGTACGAGCCGCTGAGTTCGTCGGCGTCGAAGACGGTGATTTTCAGTTCGTCTTGCGGACCGATCTGGTAACTGGGCTGAACGACTGGTGCCGCGGCGACGGCGGGTTTTTGCGGCGCCGCCAGCGTCTGAAATGCGACGGCTATGACAACCGAGGCCAGGACATTCATGAGCGGGTTCGTTTCCTCATTTACTCCGCAGCTCGAGTCAGCGGGATCCCGAGTTGCCGGGCTTTCCGATATAGGTTCGGCCGTTGGATCCCCAACGTTTGTGCGGCATCGGCCATCTGCCAGCCGTGATGCTGAAGCACCGACGCGATGTAGTCGCGCTCGAATCGGCGGCGCGCTTCACGGAGGCTACCGGCTGGCGTGAACGTTTCGGCGCCGCGCTGCAGCCGCAGCGCCGGCAGCAGATGTTCCAACTCGATCACGTCGGCGCTCACGAGGGTGAGCACCCGCTCGATGACGTCGCGCAATTCGCGCAGGTTGCCGGGCCAACTCAAGCCGCCGACTAACGCGAGCGCCGGCTGCGCGAAACGACGCGGCGCGAGACGCCGTTCGGTGCACAAATCCTCGAGCAGCCGCGTTGCCAGTTCGGGCACGTCCTCTTGACGGTCGCGAAGCGGCGGCAGATCGATGCGAATCGCCGACAATCGGCGATACAGATCCGCGCGCAACCGCCGCGCGTCGACGTCGGCATCCACGCCTGGCAGTGCACCCGCCACCAGTCGAAATCCGGTTTCCACCGTGACGCCGTCAATGCGCACTTCGCCGTCTCGGGCGATGCGAGCGAGACGCGCCTGAATGCCCGCCGGTAACTCCGTCACCTGCCGGAGGAACAGAAAACCGCCGCGTGCGTGCGCGATGCGGCTGCTCGGCGCGACAGCTTCCAGATCGAATCCGTCGCCGCTGGCCGTGCCAAATAAAAGACGGTCGAGGAACGCTCCATCCGCGGCGCAGTCAACTGCGACGAACGGCCCGGACGCATAACGGCCGCGCGCATGAAGTTCGACCACGACGCTATCGACGGCGCATCCATCTTCGGCCGCAATCAGCACCCCTCCGTCGAGCGATGCGGCCCGCCGCAGGAACTCGTGCACCTTGGCGATAGCCGCCGAGCGGCCGACCAGTTCGATCGGCGGACTGTGGGTTCCGACTGGGGGCATCAGCGATTCGGGCATCGAGTCCAGCCTTCCAGGAGGTCTTTTGCGGGGGTTTGCACAGCTCCGCCCTGTCACTTACAGGGACAAATGACTTTATATGACTAATTATGACTCTTAAGTCACAAATGTCGCTTCGAAGATACGGGACGGAGTCCGCTGAGATACGAAGCCCGTCAACAGGCTTTTTTATCGGGCAAGCGTGGTTGTATCGATATGGAAGCGCGGCTGTGTCGCAACGGGCGTGATTCCGTTCAGGGCGCGCGCGGCGGGTCCTGCGGGCCCGAACTCGACGTGGATGAATAAGAGGAGGGACGAGATGAGGGCGGCGCGTCGTAGCGACTGAGCCAACTGTTGACGAAAAATGCCAGGCCGATGACCACCAGGAATCCACCGACGCCGATGCCGGCTTCGGGCGCACCGCCCGCCACGCCGATCATCAGCATCAAGCCGAAGCCGACGCCCATCAGCGTGATGCCCGCCGACCGATACCGGCCCGGCGTACGGCGGCCCGGATACCAATCGCTGTCATCGTATTGATCGCGGAGGCGATCGTAACGGTTCATCGCGCGATCGAATCCCTGCGGATCTTTCTCGGGCGGCGGGACGAGGCCGCGCTCGATCATCGCAATCCGCTCGCGCACTTCAAGCTCGCGCACGCGTGCGTTGGCCAGCGATCGGACGATGCTGTAAGTAAAAGAGCCGACGATGGCCACGATCGCGATCAGAAACGGCGAGAACATGAAGTCCATATGCTGAACTGATTAGACTGGAGCGCTTCTGGAATTGTTTCAGCTGAGTCGCTGAAACAATTCGCGGTGGCGCGTGCTCTAATACCACAGTCGATGGACCCTCTCACCGCCGCCGCGGAGCGCGCGCTGGTCGAGCGCTGCCGGGCCGGGGACGAGCATGCGTTTCAGGAACTGGTCGATCGACACAAGAATCTGGTGTTCGCATTGATCGCCCGGACAGTACAGGATCGATCGCGGGCGGAGGATCTGGCGCAGGATGTCTTCCTGCGCGTGCATCGCGGGCTTCCCTATTTTCGCGGGGAGGCACGCCTGTCGACCTGGATTTATCGCATCGTCGCGAACGTGTGTCTGCAGGATCATGGCAAACCGGTCGCGTCCGAGTCGCTTGACGACGACCGTCGATCGCATCCCGGGCCAGGCACGACCGACCGGCAGTTCGGCGATCTCGAGCTGCGCGATCGTCTGGAGAAAGCGATTGCGCGGCTGCCCGCCAACTACCGGCTGGTGATCGCGGCGCACTACCTGCAAGGGATGCGGTACGAAGACCTGGCGGAAGCGCTCGATCTTCCGCTTGGGACGGTAAAAGTGCAGCTGCACCGCGCGAAACAGCAGCTGCGCCGACTGCTCGAGACGGAGTTGAAATAAACAATTTGGTCATCTAGTCATCTACTCATTGGGTCAGTGCATTGAGTTATTGAATAACCAGATGACCAGATGAACAAATGCGCGATTGAATTATGTATTGCGACGAAGCACTGGATGCCGTCGAAGCGGTGGCCGCGGGGGAAATGACGCCTGATGGCCGTCTCGCCGATCATTACGCCACGTGTCCGAACTGCGCGGCGGCGCTCGGCGACGCGCGGGCGCTCGATCGGATGTTGCAGAGCCGGCCAGTGCCGAAACCGTCGGCGCAGTTCACCGCACGAGCGATGACGCGGGTGCGGCGTGCGCGATGGCGTAGCGATCAGGTGCTCGACGTCGGCTTCAACGTGGCGATCGCTGCCGTGGTGATCTCAATCGTCGCGGCGGTTTGGACGCTGATCCGGCGCAGCGGCATGACCGCGGTGAGCAACGATGCGGTCGACGTCATGACGAGCGGTCTGGTGACGCTGGTCCACCGCATCGGGCCGTCGCTACCGCTTTACGGTGCGGCGACGGCGCTGCTCGCTACGGCGCTCGCCGTGTGGTGGTGGGCAGAGCGAGATGCGGCCCTCTAAGAATTGAATTACCCGATTACCAGATTACCCAATTACCAGATTCGTCCGTTATTGAAGTGGGCTGGCGGCAAGCGTCAGTTGTTGCCGCAGCTGCGTCGTTTCTATCCCGCCTCCTTCAACCGCTACGTCGAACCGTTTTTTGGCAGCGGCGCGGTCTTCTTCGATCTGCACACCTCCGGTCGCCTGGCCGGACATCAAGCGGTTTTGATCGATTCGAACCCGGATCTGATCGGCTTGTACGAGACGGTCCGCGACGCGCACGACGCCGTCGCCGCGGAACTGGACCAGCTCGCCGCGGCTCACGCGATCGACGCACGAGCGCATTACTTCGCTGTGCGCGACACGCAGTTCAACCCGTTGCGCGAGCAGCGCCGGCAGACGGATGGACGGATCGCCTACACCCCGGCGCTGGCGGCAATGTTCATCTACCTGAATCGCACCGGCTTCAATGGCCTGTTCCGCGTCAACGCGAGCGGCGAATTCAACGTACCGCCTGGACGCTACGAGCGCCCGAAGATCGCCGACCGCGACAAGTTGGCGCGCGCCGCGTCGGCGCTGGGCGCGCCCGGTATCGAGCTGCGATACGGATCGTTCGAATCGGTCCTCGATGTCGCACGCGCCGACGACTTCATTTACTTCGACCCGCCATACGCGCCACTGACACGCACCGCGAGTTTCACCTCGTATACCGCGCCGCGCTTCGGACACGACGACCAGGTCCGCCTGCAGCAGGTGATCGTCGCGTTGGCCGAACGCAACTGTCATGTACTGGCGAGCAATTCCTCGGCCGACGAGATTGCCGATCTCTATGAACGCAATGCGGCGGCGCTCGCAGCGGGCATGCGGACGATTCGCGTGCCGGCGCGGCGGGCGATTAACAGCAACGCGGCGCGGCGGGGACCGGTCGACGAGTTCGTGATGACGAACGTCGCGGGGCACTAGCAGCGGACCCGCGCCATCCTTGCCGAGGCTGATTTGCGGTCGTGGCGCTGCCGACCGTGTGCTACTCTGATCTATCGGGTTCCCGACGCGAAAGTGGCGGAACTGGCAGACGCGCCAGACTTAGGATCTGGTAGCCGAAAGGCTATGGGGGTTCGAGTCCCCCCTTTCGCACGCCTACGCTCGCCGTAAATACGAGGCGAGCTTCGGCGATGCAGGCACCGCGAAGCGGCGGCGAGCGTCACGGAAGGGGGCCAGGGCGTGCGTCTCGCCGAAGCGCCGTAGGCGCGGCGGCGGACCCAGATACCCAGATCCTCAGATCTTCAAATCCTCAGATCTATTGATTTCATGAAAACCGAATTCGCTGACGTCAACGAAACGCGCAAGACGGTGCGCGTCGAAATCCCCACCGAAATGGTCGCCGCAGAAATCGATCGTGTAGCGAAAGATTACTCGCGCAAGGCGCGCATTCCCGGATTTCGTCCGGGCAAAGCGCCCGCGAAAGTCATCAAACAGCGTTTCAAGGAGCAGATCCTCCACGACGTGCTCCACGACCTCGTCCCGCGCGCGGTCGACGACGCGCTGCGCGAACGCGGTGTCGAAGCAGTCGACACGCCCGACGTCCGCGACGTGAACATCGAAGAAGGTCAGCCGCTGACCTTCACCGCCTCGTTCGACACGCTGCCCGCATTCGACCCCGGCGACCTCTCGACAATCACTTTGCGCAAGCCAAAAGTCGGTATCGACGATGAAGCAGTCAACGGCGCACTGCAGCGACTGCGCGATCGGGCCGGACGGTTCGAAGCGGTTGAAGGGCGCGGCGTCGATCACGGCGACACCCTGACCGTCGACCTCAAGCGCACCGACCCCGACGGAAAAACCGATTCACACGCCGGCGTGCCGATCGAACTCGGCGCGAAAGCCAACCCGCCCGGTTTTGACGAGCAGTTGCTCGGCCTCGAACCGGGTGCGCGCAAGCAGTTCTCCGTGCACTATCCGCCCGACTACGCGATCACCGAACTTGCCAATACCGAGGTGGCGTACGACGTCACGGTGAACGCAATCAAGCGCCGCGTGCTGCCCGAGCTCGACGACGAGTTCGCGAAGGATCTCGGCGAGTTCGCAACGCTCGACGCGTTGAAAATCCGGGTTCGTGAAGACCTCGAGCACGAGGCCCACCACGCAGCCGAGCGCGAAATGCGGGCCGAGCTGATGAAGGCACTTTCCACCCGTCTGCCTTTCGACGTTCCCGAGTCGCTGGTCCTGCGTGAAATGGACCGGCGCGTCGAAGAATTTGCGCGCCGGTTGATGGATCAGCAGATCGATCCGCGCCAGGCCGGCATCGACTGGAACGCGTTCCGCGACAGCCAGCGCGACGTCGCGCGTGAAGCGATCGCCGCGGCCCTGGTGCTGGACGAGATCACGCGCCGCGAGCAGCTCGACCCGACCGAGGAGGAAGTCGAACAGGAAATTGCCCGGCACGCCGAACGCACCGGCCGGACCGCCGCCGCAGTGCGCGCCGGACTGGAAAAAGAGGGTGGCCTTTCACGGGTTCGCGGGGGACTGCGCCGCGAAAAGGCTATCGAGTTCGCCAACCGGCAGGCGTCGGTGGCAGAGTAAGTTCGCCGGGCAGGCGGCGTGTTACAATGCCTAGACGTTCCCTGCCACAGAAATCACCCAAGCTGAACTGAACAATCCGAACGGACCGACAATCGCCTATGCGCTATTCGAATGAACCCAGGAACCAACTGGTTCCGATGGTGGTCGAGCAAACCAACCGCGGCGAACGCGCCTACGACATCTTTTCGCGGCTGCTGAAAGACAGCATTATTTTCATCGGCACGCCGATCGACGACCAGATCGCCAACCTTGCGATTGCCCAGATGCTGTTCCTCGAGGCCGAGGATCCGGACAAGGACATTCAGCTCTACATCAACTCGCCCGGTGGTTCGATCACCGCCGGGATGGCGATTTACGACACGATGCAGTTCATCAAGCCGGATGTCCAGACGATTTGTATTGGGCAGGCCGCCTCCATGGCGGCCGTGCTGCTGGCGGCCGGGGCGAAAGGAAAGCGTTTTTCACTGCCAAATGCGCGAATTGTCATCCACCAGCCGCTGATGTCTGGTCTGGCGGGCCAGGCGACCGATATTGATATTGCAGCCCGGGAGATCCTGCGCATGCGCGAGCGGATCAACGAAATCCTGGTACACCATACAGGTCAACCGGTTAAACGGATCCAGGATGATACCGAGCGCGACTACATCATGTCGGCCGACCAGGGCAAGGAATACGGTATTATTGATGATGTCATTCGAAAACGCGCGTAGGGTAATAACCCTGTGTCGTTCAGCCCTTTAGGGTTGGGCGCACAAAGGACACAATGGTGAAAAAAGCCGGGGAAACGGAAGTCCTGCGCTGCTCCTTCTGCAACAAGGATCAGAACGACGTCCGCAAGCTCATTGCCGGACCGACGGTCTTCATCTGCGACGAATGTGTCGAGGTCTGTAACGACATCATCGCGGACGATAACCGCTTCGAAAATCGCGGCACGCGCTCGTCGCTGCCGACACCGCAGGAAATCAAGAAGTTCCTCGACGAGTACGTGATCGGTCAGGAACGGACAAAAAAGAAATTAGCCGTCGCGGTTTACAACCACTACAAGCGCATTGAAATTCAGAAACAGCCGCGCAGCCGCAACGACATCGAGCTGACCAAGAGCAACATCCTGCTGATCGGCCCGACCGGCACCGGCAAGACGCTGCTGGCGCAAACCCTCGCCAAACTCCTCTCGGTTCCCTTCACGATCGTCGATGCGACGACGCTGACTGAGGCGGGCTACGTCGGTGAGGACGTCGAGAACATCATCCTCAAGCTGTTACAGGCCGCGGGCGGCGACATCGAGAAGTGCCAGCAGGGGATCATCTACATCGACGAAGTCGACAAGATCTGCCGGAAGGACGAGAACCCGTCGATCACCCGCGACGTGTCGGGTGAAGGCGTCCAGCAGGCGCTGCTGAAGATTCTCGAAGGTACGGTCGCGAACGTTCCGCCGCAGGGCGGCCGCAAGCATCCGCACCAGGAATTCTTCCAGGTCGACACCAGCAACATCCTGTTCATTTGCGGCGGCGCGTTCGTCGGCCTCGACAAACAGATCGAGCGCCGCGTCGGCAAGAAAACGCTCGGTTTCAAGGCCGACGTGAAGTCGCTGCGCGGCCGCGACATCGGCGCCACGCTCGAGCAGCTCGAACCCGCTGACCTGATCAAGTACGGCCTGATTCCCGAGTTCGTCGGCCGCCTGCCGGTCGTCGGCACGCTGCACGAACTCGACAAGGCGGCGCTGATCCAGATCCTGACGCAACCCCGCAACGCGATCACGCGTCAGTACCAGAAGCTGTTCGAGTACGAGAACGTGAAGCTGCGCTTCACCGACGACGCCCTCGAGGCGATCGCCGAATCGGCGCTCGAACGAAAAATCGGCGCGCGCGGCCTCCGGATGATCATCGAAGACCTGATGCTCGACCTGATGTATCAAGTCCCGAATCAGAAGAAAGTCCGCGAAGTCACCATCACTCGCGAAGTGGTGATGGCGAAGGACAAGCCGATCACCCTAATCGAAAAGGCTGGCTAGTTGGAAACCCCTTTGGAAGTCTACGAAACCCTGCCGATCGTCCCGCTGCGGGACGTTGTTGTCTTCCCCCACATGATGATGCCGTTCGTGATCGGACGGCCCTCGTCGACGCGCGCGCTCGAGCACGCGCTGTTGAAGGACAAGCGGATTTTCCTCGCCGCGCAGCACGACGCGTCGGTTGACGATCCGCGGCCCGAAGACATCTTCACGATGGGCTGTGTCGCGAACGTCGTCCAGAGCCTGAAACTGCCGGACGGCAACATCAAAGTGCTGGTGGAAGGCGTCGATCGCGCGCGTGCGGTCGAGTGGAAGGAAGACAAAGGCTTCTACCGCGTCGTCGTGAAGGTGCTGGCGAAGCCGCGCGAAACCTCGGCGGATGCGGAAGCGACGATGAGCCGGGTGGTGTCGTTGTTCGAACAGTACGTGAAACTGTCGAACAACCTGCACTACGACGCGATGATTGCCGCGGTCCGGGTCGAAGATCCGGGCAAGCTCGCCGACACGATTGCCGCCCACCTGCTGGTCGGCGTCGACGAAAAGCAGAACCTGCTCGAAATCATTTCGCCGATCGAACGGCTGAACCGCATTGCCGGCATTCTCGAAATTGAAGTCGACAAACTCCAGGTCGATCGCCGCATCCAATCGCGCGTCAAGAAGCAGATGGAAAAGGCGCAGAAGGAGTATTACCTCAACGAGAAGATGAAGGCGATCCAGAAGGAACTGGGCCGCAAGGATGAAAAGGGCAACGAGGTGGATGATCTGAAGAAGAAGATCGAAACCTCGAAGATGCCGAAGGACGTCGAGGAAAAGGCGATTCAGGAATTGAAACGCCTCGAGGCGATGCCGCCGATGTCCGCCGAAGCCACCGTGTCGCGCAACTATCTCGACTGGCTGATCGCCGTGCCGTGGCACAAGAAGAGCCGCGAATCACGCGACCTGAAGCGGGCCGAAGAGATTCTCAACGAAGATCATTACGGGCTCGAGAAGATCAAGGAGCGCATCCTCGAATTCCTTGCAGTCCGCGCCCTGGTCAAGAAGCCGAAGGCGACCATCCTGACCTTCTCCGGACCTCCCGGGGTCGGCAAGACGTCGCTCGCCAAATCGATCGCCCGCGCCATGAACCGTCAGTTCGTGCGGCTGTCGCTCGGCGGCGTCCGCGACGAGGCCGAAATCCGCGGCCACCGCCGCACCTACATCGGCGCCTTCCCCGGCCAGATCATCCAGATGATGAAGAAGGCCGGGACGATGAACCCGGTGTTCCTGCTCGACGAAGTCGACAAAATGTCGATGGACTTCCGCGGTGATCCGTCGGCGGCGCTGCTCGAAGTGCTCGATCCCGAGCAGAACAATACGTTCCTCGATCACTATCTCGACGTCGAGTACGACCTGTCGAACGTGATGTTCATCTGCACGGCGAACGTGCTGCACACCATTCCTCAGGCGCTGCGCGACCGCATGGAAGTGCTGCAGCTGGCCGGCTATACCGAGCTCGAGAAGATTGAAATCGCCAAGAAATTCCTGGCACCGAAGGCGATTGAAGGCACCGGCCTGACCAAGGACAACATCAGCTTCAGCGACGAATCGATCCAGCGGGTGATCAACGGCTACACGCGCGAAGCCGGCGTCCGCAATCTCGAACGCGAGCTGTCGTCGGTTTGCCGTAAGGTCGCGCGCAAGGTGGTTGCTGAAGGGAACGGGTTCAGCGAAGAGATCACCGGCGACAAGGTGACGCAGTACCTCGGCGTACCGCGATTCCGCAACACGATGGCGGAAGAGTCGAACGAAATCGGCATCGCCACCGGTCTGGCCTGGACCGAAGTCGGCGGCGAGATGCTGATCACCGAAGCGACGCTGATGCCTGGCAAAGGCCACCTCACGCTCACCGGCAAGCTTGGCGACGTGATGCAGGAATCGGCGCAGGCGGCAATGAGCTACGTGCGCTCGAAGGCCGAAGAGTTCGGCATCAACAAGGAGTTCAATCGCAAGACGGACGTCCACGTGCACGTGCCGGAAGGCGCGATCCCGAAGGACGGCCCGTCGGCCGGCATCACGCTGGCCACCGCGCTGGTTTCGGCGTTGACCCGCGTCGCGGTGCGCAAAGACGTCGCGATGACCGGCGAAATCACGCTGCGCGGCAAGGTGCTGCCAATCGGCGGCGTGAAAGAGAAAGTTCTCGCGGCGCATCGCGCCGGCATCAAGAACATCATCCTGCCGAAGGACAACGAGAAAGACCTGGCGGACATTCCCAAGAACGTGCTGGATACCTTGAACGTCTATATGGTCCAGCAGATGGACGAGGTCCTGAAGATCGCGCTGGCCGAACCGCTGGCGGGCCGCATCCCGGCTCCCGAAACTGCCGAACCGGTCGACATCAGCGACGACACCATTACTCACTGACGATGGTAGTGATTGGGGATTGGGGGTTAGGGATTGGAGTGATTGGTCTCTGATCCCTCTAATCCCTGACCCCTGATCCCCAATCACAACCGCTTTGAGAGTAGATGCCACTTTCGTTACCAGCGTGGCGACGGCGCGCGACTGGCCGCGTCAACCGCTGCCGGAAGTAGCGTTGATCGGTCGCTCGAATGTCGGCAAGTCGACGCTGATCAATGCGCTGCTGCGGCAGCGCCTGGCGCGAACCAGTGGAGCGCCCGGAAAGACCCGGCTGGCAAACGTCTTTCGCGTCGTGCGGGCCGGCCGGCCGTTTTACCTGGTGGACCTTCCGGGATTCGGATTCGCCCGAGGAAAGCGCGAAGAACTGGCGGCGGTGACACGTGAGTACTTCGGCCGAATCGGCCGCGACGCCGCCGCGCTGTTGTTGATCGACTCGCGCCATCCAGGATTGGAAAGCGATCGGCAGGCGTGGGCATGGCTCGATTCGACCGGCGTGACGGCTGCACTGGTAGCCACCAAGATTGACAAGATATCGCGCAGCGAACGGCAGCGCGCGATTAAGACGAACGAAGCCGTGTTTGAACATTCCGTTCTGCCGGTTTCGGCGGAGACGGGTGAAGGATTAGACGAACTGTGGAAACTGATCGACCAACTGACGAAGTCCGCGTGAAAACGGACGCCACCGCGACGCAACCGCCGGCCACCACCGCAACCGCGCCACCCCCGGCCAAACCCAACGGCAGCGCCGCCGCGGCGGGAAGTCCACCGCCGGAAAAACTGGAACTGTCGACGCTGAAGGACATGAGCGTCGGCGCACTCACCAAGATCGCCAAGGGTCTCGACGTCCCGGGTGCGACCGGCATGCGCAAGCAGGAGCTGATTTTCGAAATCCTGAAAGCGCGCGCCGAAAAGAGCGGCCTGATCTTCTCCGAAGGCGTCCTCGAGGTGCTGCCGGACGGATTCGGCTTCCTTCGCGCCCCCGATTACAACTATTTGCCCGGCCCCGACGACATCTACGTCTCGCCGTCGCAGATTCGCAAGTTCGATCTGCACACCGGCGACACCGTCTCCGGCCAGATCCGGCCGCCGAAGGATGGCGAGCGCTACTTCGCGCTGATCAAGGTCGAAGCGGTCAATTTCGAACCACCCGAACGCGCGCGCGAAAAGGTGTTCTTCGAAAACCTGACGCCGCTCTACCCGCAGAACCGCATCGCCCTCGAGACCGAAGGCGACAACCTGTCGGCCCGCGTGCTCGACCTGATGGTGCCGATCGGCAAGGGCCAGCGCGGCTTGATCGTCGCGCCGCCCCGCACCGGCAAGACGATGCTGCTGCAGAACATCGCCAACAGCATCACCCGGAATCATCCCGAGGTTTACCTGATTGTCCTGTTGATCGACGAGCGGCCAGAAGAAGTCACCGACATGCAGCGCTCGGTCCGCGGCGAAGTGATCTCGTCTACCTTCGACGAACCGGCGCAGCGCCACGTTCAGGTTGCGGAAATGGTCATCGAAAAGGCGAAGCGCCTGGTCGAGCACAAGAAAGACGTCGTCATCCTGCTCGACTCGATTACCCGCCTGGCCCGCGCTTACAACACCATCGTGCCGCCTTCCGGCAAAGTGTTGTCGGGCGGTGTCGACAGCAACGCGCTGCAGCGGCCGAAACGCTTTTTTGGCGCCGCGCGCAACATCGAGGAAGGCGGCTCGCTGACGATTATTTCCACCGCGCTGGTCGACACCGGCTCGCGCATGGACGAAGTGATCTTCGAGGAGTTCAAAGGCACCGGCAACCTCGAAATCCACCTCGATCGCAAGCTGACCGACCGCCGCGTCTTCCCGTCGATCGATATCCAGAAGAGCGGCACGCGGAAAGAAGAACTGCTGATCGCCAAAGACGACCTGAACCGCGTCTGGGTGCTGCGCAAGGTGCTGACGCCGCTGTCGCCGGTCGAGGCGATGGAATTGCTGCTCTCGAAGATGGGCAAGACCAAAACGAACGCCGACTTCCTGGCGTCGATGTCGAACGGCGGCAAGGGATAGCGAAATTTCACGCCTCTACTCGCCCCCGATGATATTTCCCAGCGCGCCGAGCGCGCCTCCGAAGTCTCGCTTCACATCTTCGCGGTCGCCGCGGCGCGCGGCGATGATCCGGTCCGCCAGCCGCGAGAACGGCAGCGTCTGAATCCAGATTCGCCCCGGCCCGGTCATCGAGGCGAAGAACAATCCTTCACCGCCAAAAATCGCCGTCTTGATGCCGCCGACGAACTCGATGTCGTAGTCGACCGACGGATCGAACGCCACCAGGCAGCCGGTGTCGACCCGGAGTTTCTCGCCGGCCTTCAGTTCCATCGGGATGATCGTGCCGCCGCTGTGGATGAACACTTCGCCGTTGCCTTCGAGACGCTGCAGGATGAATCCCTCGCCGCCGAAGAAGCCGGCGCCGAGCCGTTTGGTGAATTCGATGTTGATGTCGATGCTCCCGGCGGCACAGAGAAACGAATCGCGCTGGCAAAGAACCGCGCTGTTCTGCAATGGCATCCGCATGATCTTGCCGGGATAGGGTCCGCTGAAGGCCACCCGACCGGTCGGTGTGGCGCACTTGAAGAATGTGAGGAACAGGCTTTCACCGGCCAACAGCTTGCGCTTGAGGCCGCCCAGCAGGCCGCCCTGCAACCGCGCATCCATCTGTATGCCGTCGGTCATGAATGTCATCGCGCCCGCTTCCGCGCGTACTTCTTCTCCCGCGTTCATGGTGAGAATCACCGCCTGCATGTCGTCGCCGACGATTTCGTGGTTGATCATGCCGGCATTGTACTCAGGGGCGGACGTAGAGCTCGCAGTACGGCTCGCGGTAACGCGGTCGCGAGGGAAACTCGAGCACCGCAATGTTGTCGCGAATCACCGGCAGGCCGCGTGCCTCGCCGCAGACGACGATAGCGCCGATCCGTCCGCCTTCCCGAGCGAGCGCAGTCAGCGGCTGCTGGATTTGAGGATCTCGAACGCTTCGATTTTTGTCGTCCATAATCGCGCGCCGCGACGCCGCGTACGGAACTTCGGGCGCGTAGCGCAGGCCGTAGACCAGCAGCGTCGAATCGGGCGGCGTCCACTGCTGCGTCAGAACCGCCAGCGTGACTGGCGCCATATCGCCCGAGTCCTGATCGACAAAATACCCGGAAAGATAGTTCGTGGCCATCGCCGCGAGCGCCGCCGCCAGAATCCCGACGCCGGCACAGCGCGCCACCATCCGCCCTTCGAGGCATGCAACGATGCCAAAGCCGACGATCATCAGCAGGAGAAACCCGTTTTCGTACGAATAGTAGACGTGCACCCGAAACAGATTCATGAAGATGGCGACCGGCACGAGATACAGGACGCCGCAGGCTAGCGCTGCCAGAGCGCGCCGCCGCGTGACGAACAGTGCCGCGAGGGCCGCGCCAAAAACCCAGACGCTCCCTAGCGTCGTATGCCGTGTGCGGCCGAGCACCGCGTTGCCCACGACCGCGGACCACGATCGCCACGCGAACCGATCGGCAAGCGATCCGAATCGCTGCTGACGCTCTCCGGCCCAGACAAGTTCCATCGCGAGCGGGTTGGAGATTTTCTGCGCGTCGGAAAACACCAGCCACGCGCCGGTCGCGACAGCCGGAATCAGCAGCATCGACCAGGCGGCGCTGCGGTGTCGCCGCACGATGCCAACATGCCGGCGCAACACAAGAAGGAGCGCTGCCGCACTGAAAAACGGCACGAAGGTCGTGACCTTGATGGCGCCTGCGGCGGCGCCCGACAGGATTGCCAGCGCAGCGGCGAGCGTGCTGCGTCGCGCATCGATCCGGGTCGCGGCGTGTACGGCCGCGACGTAAGTCATGCCGGCAAACAGCGCCGTCGATTCGATCATGAACGCGCGGGACCAGAAAATGTAGAGTGGACTCGACCAGACGAGCGCGAGAAAGACTGGGCGATGGCGCCGCGCGACAGCGAACGCGTCCAGCACGTGCCACAACGCCGCGAGCCCGCCCGCAAACGACGCCACCGCGATTGCCCGACCCACCGGCTCGATCGGACTGCCGGATGCAAGGCTTACTTCCGCCACTAGCCACTGATACACCGGCCATTCGAGCGGCCACTGCCAGGGCGGACCGAAAATGGGCGTGCGATAGCGCCAGAATGGGCCGCCGCGGAGCATTTCCTGAACGCTGATGGCCGTGTGGCTTTGCCGCCACCCGTGCACGTCGAGGATGCCGTTGTGCCAGCCGATGTGAAGAGCCCAGATGCCGAAAAGCGCCGCCAAAGCGCAGATCGCCCAGGCGGCAGCCTCAGCCGACTCGAGCCGTTGGTCCAAGTGCTGATATAATAGGGGTTTCTCTTATAGCCCGAGGAGCACGCCGTGAAGGAAGGTATTCACCCGAAGTACAACGCCGTCGAGGTCCGCTGCGCCTGCGGCGCGACGTGGAAGACCCGTTCGACCAAGCCTGAACTGCACCTCGAGATCTGCTCCAACTGTCACCCGTTCTTCACGGGCAAACAGAAGCTGCTCGACACCGAAGGCCGCGTCGAACGGTTCACCAAGAAGTACGGCGCGCAAACCGCCGAACAGCGCAAGACTGCCGCGAAGGCCAAGAAGACCGCCGCAGCGACACACTAGAAACTCAGCGTTCGTTCCTGATTCAGCTTACGGTCCAGCCGGCCGAGGCGGTGCTTAACCGCTTCGGTCCTCGCTGGCCGCCTTTCCTCTTTAATCGACTCCAGACTTCGAAGCGCGAAGCTGCGCGCGAGTTCGAAATCGCGCAGGCGATGCTCGTGGTGGATCGCCAGCGCTTCGGTGGCTTCGGCGGCGATCGCCGCCGGGCAGCCGCGGATGTCGAGCAGCTCCTGCCATCGCTGCGCCGCCGCATCGAAACGGCGTAATCGCCGATACGTCTGCGCCAGGCCGCGCAGCCCGTCGATGCGCGCGGCGTCGAATGCCCGGGCCGGCGCGTGCGAAAACGATAACGCCCGGATGTAGGCGTCGACGACACGCTCGTCCATGCCGGCACGCGCATACACCCGTGCGAGCGCGATCGCTTCACGCGCGTCGTGCGCCGCGCCGGGACCGTTTCGCGTGACGTGCAGTAACCGCGCCGTCAGCGCCGCCAGCGACAGCAGGTCGAGTCGGTTGTGCTCCAGAACCGCGGCGAGTGGTCGCGCGTCGCCGGTTCTGATGAATTGAAAGTAGCGCGCCGGCACTTCAAAGCCGGCAACATCGCCGATCCGGCGATGGCCGACCAGCTGTCTCTCGAGCGCCCCCAGCGAGCAATCGTCGCGCTTCCAGAATTGCCGCGCCGGATGCAGCACGTCGATGTGCGGCGTTTCACCACCGAACCATTCGAGACGATGGAACAGGTAGCGGGTTTCGAGCACCGGCGCGTCAAACGACTTGCCGTTGAAGCTGACCAGCGCACCAGCGCGATCGAAATCGCGCGCGACCGCTTGCAGCATCGGCCGCTCGTCCGAAAACCGCGTCATCACGAATTGCCGCGTCAAGAATCGGTCATCGTCAAACCAGCCGCAGCCAATCAGAAACACGTGTGTTCCGGCGCCGCCATTGAGTCCGGTCGTTTCGAGATCAAAAAACATCAGCGGCGGCCGCGCCGCAGCACCGCCGGAAAAGAGCGGCGCGTCAGCGATCGAGGCTTCGAGCCGCGCGGCGAGTTCGCCAATCCGTTCCCTGCCGTGGGACGCCGATGGCTTCCATTCACGTTCCACGACAAAGCAGCCACCGCTCCAGCAACCCGCAAGGGGCGACAGATCTGGTGATTCACGAGGTGATTGGGGATTGGGGACGGGGGGTTGGAGCTGGTCGGTGATTAGCGGGCGCTGAGTCGTGCCGCCGGTGCCGACCACAACGCCGCGGACGCGATCGGCGAGAGAGCTCAAAAGACGCTCTCCTCGAGTTGTTCCTGCGCCAGGAGTTGCAGAATTCTCAGCGCCACCGATTTCGCGAGCGGGCCGGTGTTACCGACTGGGCCAACACAGCCTGGACAGCCATTCTCACATTGGCACTCGGCGATCAGCGCCCGGGTATTGGTCAACAGCGCTTCGTGCATGTCGAACAGCGGCTTGCTGAAGCCGATGCCGCCGGGATAGTTGTCGTAGACAAATATCTTCTGTGGTTTGATCGCACCTGCCGCGCCCTGCTCGCCATCACCGCTGTCGATCGACAATCCGATATCGTGCCCATCGCACATCAACAACAACTGGGCCACCTGCTTCAGCGCGAATCCGAGACCGACCACGCCATCTCGACGATCGTCGGACGCGTACGGCAGTTGGCCAATCACCTCGGCCGGGATCGTCAGCCAGTAGGCCGTGGTATGCATCTGCTGCTCGGGAAGATCCAGCTCGCCGGAGCCGACATTTTCGTTGGTGTAGAACTTAATCTTCTTGAACCCAACCACGCGCGAAACGACGTGAACTTCACCGTGGGTGCGGTCGGCGTCGCGCGCGAACTCGTCGATCGGCGTGACCCGCGTGTAGGTAATCGCGTCGGTGTAGTAGTCGCAGTCGATCGCACGCACGTACGCTTTCCGCCCTTCGAAGTCCAGCTTTTCAACCTGATATTGCCTGGCTTCGACGATGTAGATCGCCTTGGGATGCAGGGTCGACGGACCGCTGGTGAAATCAGTTTCGCCGATCACTCGCGTTTCTTCGGTGGTGTCGACGATCACGAAATTATCTGATGACACCGATCGCAGGCTGACCGCGTCCGCCGGATACGACTCGTTCGTCCACGTCCACACTCCTTGCGTGCTCCCCGATTCGACGTCGGTGTCCTGCGCTCGATGCACCAGGCCTTGTTCGGCGAGGACGCCGAGGATTTCCTGAACATCGTGACGGCCAAAACTTTCCGCCGTCGTGAATGGCAGCTCGAAGGCGGCGCACTTGACGTGATCGACCAGGATGTGGAGATTGTCCGGATCGATCAGCGCGTGTTCGGGCGATCGGTCGAAAAAGTACGACGGGTTGCGGACGATGAACTGATCGAGCGGCGCGCTGCTGGCTACCATCACGGCCGCTGAGCGGCTTGCCCGGCGTCCGGCTCGGCCGGCGCGTTGCCACGTCGCGGCAATCGTGCCCGGATAACCGGCCATCACGGCAACGTCGAGCGCGCCGATATCGATGCCGAGTTCGAGCGCGTTCGTGGAAACGACGGCGCGCACCGCGCCCTCACGCAGACCTTTCTCGATTTCTCGGCGCCGCAGCGGCAAGTAGCCGCCTCGGTATCCGCGGATCCGTTCCGGCATCCCCGGCTCGCCCTCGAAGTCGTCCTTGAGATATGTCGTCAGGATTTCAGTGGCGAGGCGGCTTTGTGCGAACACGATCAGCTGAAGACGTCGCTTGAGAAATTCACCGGCGATCCGTCGCGTTTCGCTGAGATACGATCGCCGGATGCCCAGCTGATGATTGACGACCGGAGGATTGACGAACAGGAAGAATTTCTCGCCGCGCGGCGCGCCGCTGTTTTCGACGAGCTCGAACGGCTGCTCGGTGAGGCGCTCGGCCAGTTCGCGGGGGTTGGCGATGGTCGCCGACGAGCAGACAAACACCGGGTCCGACCCGTAATGCCGGCAGATCCGGCGCATCCGTCGCAGCACGTTGCACAGATGGCTGCCGAACACGCCGCGGTACGCATGGAGTTCGTCAATGACGACGTATTTCAGGTTCTCGAACAGCTTGGCCCAGCGCGGGTGATGCGGAAGGATGCCCGAGTGCACCATGTCCGGGTTGCTGAGGACTATGTGAGCGCGCGAGCGGATTGTCCGCCGCGCATCCTGTGGCGTGTCGCCGTCGTAGGTGAACACGCCGATGGTCGGCTGCTGGTCGCCCGCTCCGGACAGCACCTCGCACATCGCCTGCAGTTCGGCGAGCTGATCCTGCGCCAGCGCCTTGGTCGGGAACAGATACAGCGCACGACTCGACGGATCCTGCAGGATCGCGCTCAGAACCGGAGCGTTGTAGCAGAGCGTTTTGCCGGACGCCGTCGGCGTAATCGTGACGACATTGCGATCGGCGAGTGCGTGGCCGATCGCTTCGGCCTGGTGCGTATAGAGCTGCGTGACGCCGCGATTCGTCAACGCCTGCGTCAGCCGCGGATCGAATGCGTCAGGAAACGGGGCGAATTGCGCGGCGACAGCCGGCAATCGGCGAACCGCGGTGACGTGATGATCGGGCGTATCTGGACGCGCGAGCGTCGTCTCCTCGCTCGGAAGCCCACCGGTCAGTCGCTGGAGAGCCGCGTCCAGCGCGCTCTCTGATTTTGATCGCAGCGCCGGAAGCATGGCGCAGGATCGTACCAGCGAGGCGAAGAAATGGCAAACACTCTCGAACCCATTGAACGCGAACGGCTACGGCCTGCGTAGAGCCACGGCCCCGGCACACGCCTGCTGGTAACGGGGGACAGACCCGGGGACAGACCCGGGGACAGACCCGGGGACAGACCCGGGGACAGGCCCGGGGACAGGCCCGGGGACAGGCCCGGGGACAGGCCCGGGGACAGGCTCCGGGACAGGTACGGCGCCGCACAACTCGTCGAGGACTGCGATGGCGTCGTCGACGCGGCCAGCGCGTTCCAGCGCCACTGCAAGAAACCAGCGCGCGTCCTGTTCTCGTTGGCCCGTCGACAGCCTCGCCGCCGCGGTCAGCGCCTCGATCGCGCCTGGCGCGTCTCCACCCAGCAGTCGCGACACGCCCAGGTAGAGCGCTGCTCCAGGGTCCGTCACATCACGCGTCGCAGGAATCGGGAGGTTCGGCCGCTCCATCGGCAATCGATACTGTTTCGGCGCTTGTCCGCTCGCGATCGGAACCGATGTGCCCGATTGGCTGCGGGTCATCGGTTTCCACTGCGTCACGAATACCGCGCCGCCAATGGAAGCGGCAACGATGCCGGCCGCCCAGAGCCACGCGATCGGTTTGACGTGATATTCGTTCGGCGGCCCGCCCATCGCCGTAGCGTAACGCACAAGCATGCTAAGGTTCGGGCTCATGCAGGACGTCCCTTCGACGGAACTCAGGGCGAGGGGTTCGACCGAACTCAGAGGCACCACCTCGGACGAGCTGAAGCCGGGCAAGCTACCGCGAACGCTCGGCTTGTGGAGTTCCGTCGCTCTCGTCGTCGGCATCACGATCGGCTCGGGTATTTTTCGATCTCCCGCCGGCATCGCTCAAAAGGTGCCGGATCCGCAATTGATGCTTCTGCTGTGGATTACCGGTGGAGCCATCACGCTGTGTGGAGCACTCTCGCTCGGCGAACTGGCGGCGGCACTTCCGGAAACGGGCGGTCTCTACGCGTACTTAAGGGAAGGATGGGGCCACCTCGCGGCTTTCCTTTTCGGCTGGTCCGAGCTGGTCCTGATTCGCGCCAACGCGCTGGGCGGGATAGCCGTGGTGTTCGGTGAATACCTGCTGCGCAGCCTCGGCGTCGATCCGATCGAGAACTACGTGCTCGCGCGCAGTCTGTCGGCACTCGCAATCGCTTTCGCTGCCATCGTGAACATCCGCGGTGCGAATATCGGCGCCTTGATCGTCGGGATCGCGACCTGGGCCAAATTCCTCGCTCTGGCAGTGTTGGCGATGTCGGCATTTCTCATCGGCAGCAACCATGGCGCAACCCTATCCCACCTGACCACGGGCACGGGTGCGCCGATTGCGATTGGCAGCATGGGGCTGGCGCTGGTCAGTATTCTCTGGGCCTACGACGGATGGGCCGACCTGTCATTCGCATCCGGTGAAGTCAAGGACCCGCAGCGCAACCTGCCGAAAGCGATCATCATCGGAACTATCGCCATCATCGTTATTTATCTGATGACCAACGTCGCTTATCTCTACGTGAATCCGATCGAAAAGGTGGCACAGTCGCGGCTGGTCGCTGCAGACACTATGCTCGCGTTGTTTGGTCGCGCCGGTGTCATCCTCGTCTCGATGTTCGTAATGATTTCGTCGTTCAGCTCGCTCAACGGCAGCATGCTGGCGAGCCCACGCGTCTTCTTCGCCATGGCCGACGATGGCCTGTTCTTCCAGACGATCGCGAAAGTGCACCCACGTTACAAGACGCCCTATGTCGCCATCATCCTGGCGGCAGTGCTTGGAATGGCACTGGTTCTGAGCCGCAGTTTCGAATCGCTCACCGACACATTCGTACTCGCAATCTGGCCGTTCTACGCGCTTGGCGTCGCGGCGATCTACCGATTGCGGCGCCTCCGTCCAGAGCTGCCGCGGCCTTATCGGGCGATCGGTTACCCGGTGGTTCCTGCCATTTTCGTCGTGGCAGTGATCGCATTCGTGATCAACTCACTGGTGCACGATCCGATTCCGACGGCCGCGACGTTCGCGTTGATCCTCGCGGGCGCGCCGATTTACCACTTTTTCTTCTCACGCGCGCACTGATCGAGCGGTTTTCGTGTTTTTTGTCTTGCAAGTCGCGACGGTACTGTTACTCTGATTTCAGGACGCCGATAAAGGCGTGAGGGAGGCGTGAAGATGGTTGCAGGCGAGCCGCGGGTGCGGCGCAGGGGATTCTTCTTACATTCGTCGGACGGCGAGTCCGACATGTCGCACGGTGCCGAACTTGAGAACCCGGAAGGGTTCGTCGTTCGAGTCCGGGTCGCGAAAACCTCCACACCGCGGCAGGCCGTCGTCACCGGTCGTTCCCGCGGTACCAGCCGAGTCGAAAGCGCAAACCCCCAGATCAGATCAGGGAGCGTGACTGGCAGCCGTCAACGGGCACACTTGCCCCGCTGACCCAGCTGGCTAGCGGCGAAACGAGGAACGCGACGACCGCCCCGACCTCTTCGGGGCGGCCGAACCTGCCGAACGGAAGTTCCCGTTTCACGAATTCCGCCATCCCCTCGGGATCCTCCTGGACACGGCGATCCCACGAACCCCCCGGAAACCGAATCGACCCCGGCGCCACGCTGTTCACACGGATGTTGTCCGCGGCTAACTGCTGCGCCATCGCCTTTGCGAGGCTGATTTCCGCCGCTTTAACGGCGTTGTAGGTCATTCGTCCACCCGATTCGCGCCCCCAGATCGACGCGATCATCACAATCGAACCGCCACCACGCTTCCTCATCTGCGGCACCGCCATTCGTGATGCGCGTACCGCCGGAAACAGCGTCTGATCGAGCGCTTCCTGCCATTCGCGATCCGACGTGTCGACAATCCCGGCACCTTTCGCCAGGCCCACATTATTGACGAGGATATCGAGGCCGCCGAAGGTGTCGACCGTCCGCAAGACCACGTCCGCCACACCCTTGTCGGTCGCCAGATCGGCCTGAACCGCCAGGACGCGCTCGTCGCCGCCCGGCTGCGCGCGGAGTTTCGCCATCGCTTCGGCGAGGCCGGTTTCGCCGCGAGCGCAGATCGTCACATTGCAGCCTTCGTTGAGCAACGCGTTGGCGATCGCGAATCCAAGCCCGCGGGTCGAGCCAGTGACGATGGCGACCTTGCCGGTCAGCTGCAAATCCATAGTCGTGATCTTCTGTCGTCTGTCAGGACTGCCGGGGCCGTCAGCGGCCGCCACGGCCGGTGAGGTCGTTCAACTTCCAGTCGAATTGCCCGAATTCGACCGTGAAAGTGTTTTTCTCGAGCTGGTCTTTTTCGGTCGTCAGCAGTTTCGGTTGCACGAATGCGAGCACAGCACGTTCGATGGGACTGCGTGCGGCAAATTCCTTCGGCGCCTTGTCGGCGTAGGCAGTCGAGAATTCCTTTTCGCGCCACGAAAAGATTGGTGAAATGACGACTTTATTGTTTGATCGGTCGACCTGAATGCAGTGTTGCCGGGTGATGCATTCAGCGGCAGCCTCGGTCAACTGGCTTTCCAGCCGCGCTCCGCCGTAAGCTTCACTACGCAGCCGGCCGCCATCTTCAGCTCCACGGCCCAGCGCAAGGAAGATCCGCGGATCAGCGAACTCAGACAGGATGGTCTGCTCGATCTGATCAAGCGTAACCGTGCGACCTGCCACGCGATGCGGGTTCCGTTCGAACGCCCCCGGTATCTGGCGAATGCTCTTCTGCGGGTACTGCGCCGACTTGCCCGTTATCGGATAGTGGTCGACGATGGTGCGTAGAACCAGCGCATTGTAGGCGTTGATCCAGAAGGCCACTTTCTCGTCTCGGGACAGACGATCGATGTTCGCGCCACCGAGCTGGTTGATGAAAGCGTCGAGCTTGCCGCGGTCGGATTTCAGCGCGCGATAGTAAACCTCACCATCGCGGACGTAGGTGTCAAGCAGTTCGTCGTAGCCCTTCGTGTCCTGGGCAATCGGCGCGGCCACACAGAACGCGACGATTGCGGCCGTGATTGCGGTCCGCATGTATTGGATTCCTCCGACTATACCCGATGGTCGAGAAAGCGTGTAAGCGCGGCATTGAATGCATCAGGGGCTTCGAGGTTGGAAAGATGGCCGGCATTCGGGAGCTGCGCGAATTCCGCCCCCGGGATCTTTTCTCGAAGTTCATCGGCGTTCGCCGGCGGCGTGACGACGTCCTCGTCGCCAACCATGACCAGCGTCGGTACTCGGATGGACGCCAGGAGAGACGTCGAGTCGCGGCGGCTCATCAACGCCCGCACCGATCCAGCGACCGATTCTGGAGAGTTGGCCGTAATCAACGTGCGAACCCGCTCGACAACTTGAGCGTGCCGAGCCAGCGTCGTAGCCCCGAGCAACTTCGGGATCATCGCTTCGGCGACCGCCTTGACGCCCTGGGTTTCGACGAGCGACAGCATCCCGCGACGCGCTTCGAGGCCCTCAGGAGTGTCGGCCTGGGATTTCGTGTCGGCGAGGATCAGTCCGCGAATGTAGGTGGGCGCGTGGCGCACCAGCGCCAGAGCCAGGTAGCCGCCCATCGACAAACCACAGATCACCGCGTCTTCGACGTGCAGCGCGTCCAGCAGGTCGACGATATCGGCGGCGTAGTCGTCCATCGTCACGGATGCCGTCGGACGATCATCGATGCCGCCGTCGGTGCCGCGCATATGGGGAGCAATGACGTGCCAGCCATGACCGGCGAACGCCAGCTGTCCCTCCCACATGCGAGCATTCAGCGGAAATGCGTGAAGGAGGACAAGAGCGCCGCGGGCGCGCGCGCTGGGCGGCGGAAGAGCTTCAAGATAGCGGACACCACCAGCTGTTGGCATCCGAATACGGTATCAAACGACGTCCGAAGTTCGAAGCGTCTTCAGCGTTTCCCTTCAGACTTCAGATTTCCCACTTCGTTACCGTCGTTCCGATCGCACGAGAGCTCCCAATACACGGTTCTGTTCATGCGAACTGGTCATCCGCTCGGCCGCGGCAACGAAGGCCGAACGGCTGGTCGAATCGATGCCGCTCGAGTCGACGAATGACAGAAGAACCTCGGCTCGCTCGTAGTCCGACCGCATCAAGCCGACGCTGTCGAATACGGCGCGCTGGATTTCGGCGGCCCCGGAGTCTGTTGATGCCGCGACTGCTGTGAGCACGCGACGTTTCTCGTAGTCCGATGACATCGTATTGACCGCGGAGAACAATGGCTGTCGAACGGCTGCCTCGGCGCCGTGATGGCGGATGTATGCGAGCAGCACGGTAGCACGTTCGTAGTCGGATTTCATGGCGGTCGCAGCGGTGAGCAGACCTCGCTTGAGCTCGAGCGAGAGCGAATTACGGCTGGCAAGATCGGTCAGCACACGCCGTTGCTCATAGCTCGACGACATGCGGCCTACTGCGGCGAAGAGCGGTTCGGGTTCGGTCGGCTGATCCTGCGCAAGCGCGGTTCGGAGTACCTCGCTGCGGTCGTAATCTGAACGCATCTCGAAGGCCGATCGAAATGCAAGGGTCGCGGCGCCCTGCGGCAACGGCCGCGCCGCGAGCAGCGCGCTCAGCACCCGCCGCCGCTCGTAGTCGGATTTCATCGGTGACGCAGCCCGGACATACTCGGCGGCGGCACGCTGATCGAGCGTCACCCGATTCGCGACGCGCTGCAGGACCTGGCCTCGTTCGTAGTCGGAGCGGATGCGATCCATGCGCCGCAGGATCGGCACAATTGCCGCCGCGTCGGGCTGTGCACGATCGATCAACGCCACGAAATACAGTCGTCGCGCGTAGTCGCTCTCGAGCAGTGCGATTTCATCGAGAACGCCATCGGTGCCCTTCGCTTCGAAAATCGTGCGAACTCGCGATTCCGCACCGAGTCCGGTTCGCCTGACCAGCTTTGGCAGCACTTCACGCAGGCGCTGCTCGGCATCGGCATCCCAGGTTCGGGCGACGCCCGCAAGGTAGTAGCTGTGGGTAATCCGTCCATTTTCGGATCGGATTTCGATGGTGCGGGGAATCAACATGGTCCAGTCGCGAATCCGCAGCAAGCCGTCGTCGGATAGGCGTTCCACATCCGACAGGTCGTCCTTGAACGTCACGCTGCCGTGCAAGGTCACTTCCATCCGCACGTCGTCGTCTGACCACGACCAACGCGACTCGGCGCGATCGTGGCTCTGCACCGAGAATCCGCCCGACGGTGGCGCGGGCGGCGCCGGGGGGGCCGGTGGCGCAGGCGGAGCGGGTGGAGCCGGCGGTGCTTGTGGCGCTGGTGCTGCCAGCGGCGTTGGCGGAGCGATCGGTGGCGGAGGCGCTGGCGGAGCGGGCGGTGGCACTGCTGTGGGTGGCGGCGGCGGCATTGGCGGCACCAAGACGTCGTCCTGAGCCACCGGTGGCGCGGGCGGCTCCGGCGGTTCCGGTGGCGCCGGAGCCGTCGGTGGATCAGGCGGTTCGGGGAACACGGGCGGAGCCGGTGGTCGCCGCTGCCCGGGGCCAGTCCCGGGGACAGTCCCGGGGCCTGTCCCCCACCCTGTCCCCGGGACTGGCCCCGGATTCGTGGCAAGGGCTTCGATGTCGGCGCCGGACGCCTGCGGCCACGGCAGCTGCTTGATGCTGCCTGCGCCCGCCGCAAAAACCATCGTCAGCGCCAGTGTGACGGCCCAACTCGCCGACCGCGGACCTTCATCAGCTGCGACCGGCCGGCGCAGGATTCGGCGAACGCGATCGACCAGGGATCCGCCGGTTGCTGCCATTGCCATACCGTGAGACCGCGACTGCTCCAGCACGGCGAGCGCCTCCGCGTAGTTGAGCGCATCGCCGCAAACGGCGACCGCGATGTCGTCGCAGCAGTGCTCGCGTTCAATTCGAATCCGTTTCGACACCCACCAGACCGCGGGATGATAAAATAGCACCGTTTCGGCGAACGTCTGGAGCACGTTGACGAGATAGTCGTGGCGCCGAATGTGGGCGAGCTCGTGCGCGAGAATCGCCTCCACCTGCGATGGTGTCAAGGTGGACAACGCCGCGACGGGAAGCAGAATCGCCGGGCGCAGCCAGCCAACAACTGCCGGAACGTCCACAAGACTTGATTCGACAACGTGCGCCGCCGCCGGCAATCCGAGACGAAACGCAATACGGCGGCACGCGAACTGCCAGCGCGACGCGCCTGCCGCGAGCGCCGCGCGATGTAAACGACGGATGGCCCACCAGCCCCCGGCCATTCGCGCCAGCAACAGTGCAACGCCGGCGAGCCACACGATGGTGATACCAGGGGCGATTCGATCGAGATCAGGCAACGAAACGGCGGCCAGATCGCTCCGTCTCTGCGGTCCGGCGGCAGCCGCACTACGATCCGGTTCAGTGATTGTCGTCCGAACTGGATTCGCCACGAGCGGTGACGCTACGGCATCATGGAAGGCCGGCTCGTCGAATCGATCGGCACTCGCCAGCAATACGCGCGCGGTGATGATCGGCGCCGCGATCATCGCCAGCAGGCCGGCGCAGGCGATCAGGTAGCGCAAATTGGCGGATCGGCGCTGGGTCAGCCGCAGAATTGCCGCGACCGGAACGACGATCAGACTGGCTTGCCAGACGAAGTGAATCAGCGTCCAGCCGATGATGGTGAGCAGTGAAGTCATCGCGAACCTCGGTGACTATCAATGAGCTTGCGAATCGCGTCCAGCTCTTCGGGCGACGCCTTGCCGGTGTTCAAGGCTTGCAACACCAGCTTGGCTGCCGACCCTTCAAATGCGCGCGAAATCAGGTCGCTGACCAGATGTTGCTGCGTCTGATCCTCTGAATACGCCGCACGGTAGACGTGGGTTCTCTCCGACTCGTCGCGGAGGACCAGTTTTTTCTCGGTCATGATCTGGAGCAGCTTGAGCACGGTGGTGTAGCCGGCCTGACGCCCCATGGCCGCGGCGACTTCCCTGACGGTGCTCGGTCCGCGGTCCCAGAGAACGCGCAGGATGCTCAGCTCACCATCGGTCGGTTTGCGTCGCAGGCTTTTCATCGCCGGCGATTATCTACGACGACTTTCGTAGATGTCAATACGAATATCTTCGTAGTCGATTCGACGGGACAGGCCCGGGGACAGGCCCGGGGGGACAGGCCCGGGGACAGGCTCGGGGACAGGCCCGGGGACAGGCTCGGGGCCTGTCCCCCAGTGCGTCCCCTGGGGACAGGGTCAGCGCGCGGGGGTGCCGCGGAGATCCAGACGGTCGACCGTACGCCTCAGGCGTCGCGCAGCGCGATCAGCGGATCAACCCGCGTCGCGCGGGTCGACGGCACGGCGACCGCCGCCATCGCGACGAGAGCCAGCAGAACGGTGACGCCGGCATACACCAGCGGATTCGCGGCGCTGATGCCGAACAGCAGCGACGTCATCGATCGCGTAACGAGCAGCGCACCGACAACACCGCAAACGATTCCGACCAGCGTCATCTTCCCCGCCTGCCGGATCACCAGGCCGACAACTTGCCCACGCGTCGCCCCAAGGGCCATCCGCACGCCGATTTCGCGCGTGCGTTGAGTTACGAGATACGACATCACGCCGTACAGCCCCGCCGCGGTCAGTACCAGCGCGACCACCGCGAATGCCGACACCAGCACCAGATTCAATCGCTGCGGCGCCACTGACGCCGCAATCATGTCGTCCATCGACCGCACGATGCCGAGTGGCTGCAGCGGATCGATTCCGTGCACGACTGCGAGCAATGCCGCGGCCGTCGACGCCGTGTCGGACGTTGTCCGAATGACGATCGACATCGCTCGCGCAAAGCCGGTGCCCAGGCTGGTAAAACCCTGGCGGTGCGGAATGTAGGCCTCAGGTTCAATTTCCACATCGAGGCCAGAGTGCTTGACGTCGCCGACGATTCCAACGACCTCCATCCAATCATCGGGAGCGCCGAGACTGACCCGCTGACCGATGGGATCCTGACCGCGCCAGTAACGGCGGACGGCCGCGTCGTTCAGGATCACAACCTTCTTCACGGCGGCACCGTCCATATCGCTGAACCCGCGTCCGCGTAACAGCGGAATACCCATCGTGTAAAAATATTCAGTGGATACGAGGCGCGGATGGGCGCGCACCGGACTCGCCAGGTCGTCCGAGCGTCGTTCGATGGTCAGGTCCAATCGGGCGTCGACGCCGCTGAACGGTGGCGCCGAGGTGGCGCCGACACGCACGACACCCGGCACGGCACGCAACCGGGCGTAGAGTTCCTGATAGAACGCCACGGTCCTCGGGTGGTCTCCGTAGCGAGTCGACGGAATCTGCAGTCGCGCAATCACCAGCTGCTCTGACCGAAATCCAGGAGTGACGTTCGACAATCGTGCGAAGCTGACGAGAAGCAGCGCAGCCCCGGTCAGTAGCACCAGCGAAAGCGCCAGTTCCGCGATGACCAGCGCCGAACGCACTCGCTGCGTCCGCACCGTCCCGCTGCTGCCGCGTGATTCCTCGTTCAGCGCCGCACTCAGTCGATCGTCGGACGCGACAATCGCCGGTGCTGCACCGAACACCATCCCGGTGATCAGCGTCAGACTGAACGCCGCTGCGAGAATGCGCAGATCGAGGCCGAGTCCGTCGATTCCCGGCAGGCTTTCGAATTGCGCCGGCACGATCGCGCGCAGCCCGGCCAGTCCCCAGGAACCGATCAACACACCGAGCAGGCCGCCGACAACCGCGAGCATGACGCTCTCGGTCAACATCTGCTGGATCATCCGGCCGCGGCTGGCACCAACCGCCTTCCGCACCGACAGTTCTTTCTGGCGGCCAGCGGCGCGCGCCAGCAACAGCGTCGCGACGTTGGCACAGGCAATCAGCATCACGAAACCAACGGCGCCCAGCAGCACCAGCAGCGCGGTGCGGGCGTCGCCAACCAGCGCGGCGCGCATCGGACGGGTGTTCGGAAAATGCCGGCCGTTCTCCGCCGGAAAGTCTTTGGCCAGTCGCTGCCCGAGAACGGCCAGTTCCTCGTGCGCCTGTTGCGGCGCGACGCCCGGCTTCAACCGAGCGGTCACCTCGAGGAAGTGTGCGGCGCGCAATGCTCGGTCGTGTGCGTCCATCGCCAGCGGCACTATCGCATCCGGGTGCGTCGGCCACCAGAATGCCGCGGGCAGCACGCCGACCACCTCGTACGAGTTTCCATCGAACGCGATCGTCTTGCCGACAACCGAGGCATCGCTGCCGAAGCGACGCCGCCAGAAGGCGTCGGTCAGCAACACCGAACGGTGCCGGCCGACAGTTTCTTGATCGGCGCGGAAATCGCGGCCGAGCGCCGGCTGCATGCCGAGGACATCGAAGAACCCGGGGGTGGCCAGCAATCCGCGAATCCGTTCTGGTTCGCCGCTACCGGTCATGTTCACGAACGCGTCTTCATATGCCGCCATCGCCGCAAACGAAGTCGTCTGGCTGCGCCAATCGTAAAAGTCCGCCGGCGACACCGGACCGAACCATCGCCCCTCGCGCGGACGCTGCTCCGCCAGCGAAACAATTCGGTCGGCATTGGAAAACGGCAGCGGGCGCCACAACACGGCATCGACAACGCCAAAGATTGCGGTGTTAGCGCCGATGCCAAGCGCAAGTGCCAGCAATGCGACCGCCGTGAACCCCGGCTGTCGCCGCAACAGCCGAATGCTGAACGCGACATCCTGACGAATCGCATCCGAGATGTTCGTTCGCCGGCGCAATTCCTCGCCTATCGGCGGCACGTCACGCCGGTGTGTGAATCGTTCGATTCGGAACACCGCGGCGAGTCGCGCCGCTTCGCACCACGCCCATGCCTCGGCGTAAATCCGGCCGCGACGGGCGCGCAGCGCTGCAGATTCCTCCTCGATGTCGCCGGCGACCGTCTCGCGAAGATCGCGCGGCAATGAACGCAACAGCGACGTCCAGTTCATGCCAGTTTCTCCTCGATACCTCGCCACAACGACACCAGCGCGCGCCGGTTCTCGCGCAACGCCTCGACCGCTCGTGGACGCAGTGCGTAGTAGCGCTTTGCCCGCCCGCCGCGTTCAGGTGTCGGATCGCCGAACCACGACTTGAGATACCCCTTGGTTTCCAGGCGGTCGAGCGTGATGTAGACGGACCCGCGCGACACGTCCCGGCCGGTGTGCGCGCAAATTTCATCGCGAATCGTCACGGCATAGGCATCGTTGTCCAATCGCAAGATCGCCAACAGGACCACTTGTTCGAATTCCCCGAGCGGCTCGATTGCTGACATCGTAAGCAATATAGACCAAAGAAAGGCGGCCGGCAAACCGGCCGCCCCATTCTCAAGTCCTAATTCGGAACGAGGGATTAAGACTTAGGAATTAGTTGCCTCGGCCGCGGCCCTGCATCATCCGCTCGGTCGACGGCGGAACGATGTTCTTCGACCTCAGGTAGACCGCGCCGGTTCCGTAGATTTCGTTGCCATGAACCAGCAGGCCGTAGAGTGCGGCGACCCGGGTCACTTCGTTTTGCCCAATCTTGATGAACTCGGTGGCATTCGCGTCGGTCACGTTGGCGAACGCTTCGTCACACAGTGCGAACGAATCGGCAAGCGCCTTGGTGACCTCTGCCTTCGTTTTCAGTTCCTGTTCGAGATTCTTCCCCGCCATCGGGTTCGGCACGCCCTTGAGCGCGGAACAGGTCCCGAGTTGGCTTTGTGCGATGTGCGCAATCACCTGCGCGAAGGTCCGCGCTTCGGGTGTCGAGCCCGGCTTGAAGGTGTAATCGGCTTCGGGCATTTTTTCCGCTTCCTGGGTCAGGTTTGCCTTCAAGCCGGCGTAACCGCGCTGCAGGCTGGTCTGCAGCGTCGTCTTGCCGCCGGCCGGCATCTGTGAGAACGCGACGGTGGCGAACAGCGCAAGAACCGGAACGGCAAACAACACTCGCTTCATCGGTCACTCCTTCGTTGGATGAACATAATGCAGCCCGTCACTTTACACCGTTCAGGCGGCACGGGTGTCATCGGATTTCGTGGAGCGCAATTCTCCGGGTGTCGAGCAATCGATCTGCTTCGCGTCGATTGTGATTCGACCGGACCACCAATGGCGCCGTCCCGAAACCGACAGCAGCGTCCGGCTCGTGGGATCGACTGCGATACCGATCAGCCGACCCTGCTCTTGGCCGCGCGCGGTCACGCGCGTTGCCCGGCTTAGCAGGACGACGTCGGCAACCGCCGGCAGCGGGTCGACGTTGGTCTGTTCCGATAATTCGATCGTGCTGCCGCGAACACTCGTCACAGCGGCAAGCGGGCGGGTCATTGCCTGCGGCCCGAGACTGCCGCCGGCGCTGAAGACGATTCGGCGGATTCGCCGTTCGGCAGGTTCAAGCTCGAACCCCGCCAGTCGTCCCACACGGTTCCCGTGCTCGAGAACGTGGGACCCAAGAAGTAATTGCATAGGGCCTCCGTTCGGATGACGTCAACCTTGTATTCTAAAAAGGACCATGACACCTATCAAGTTCGCGGCCGTGCTCGTTGCGGTTGTCTTTTCGTTGCAGACGTCCACGCCCGATAACCAACCGGCCGAGCCGCTACGGATCGCCGACAATCTCTATTTCGTCGGCGCATCGGACATTTCGTCCTACCTCATCACGACCCCGTCAGGGCACATCCTGATCGACGCGGGCTACGAGACCACCGTGCCGCTGATCGAAGCCAGCATGACCAGGCTCGGATTCAAGCTCAGCGACATCAAGATCCTGCTCAATACTCAGGCACATTACGATCACGCCGCCGGCTTCGCGAAGTTGAAGAAGCTGACCGGCGCGCAGTTGATGATCAGCGCTCCCGACGTGCCGATTATCGAGGCTGGCGGCCGCGGCGATTTCGTCATTCCCGACGCTCAGAGCGCCTTTCCGCCAGTCAAGGTCGATCGCGCGCTCAACGACGGCGACCAAGTGAAGCTCGGCAACGTGACGCTGACCGCGCGCTGGACGCCAGGCCACACCAAAGGCTGCACGACGTGGACATTCGATGTCGTCGATCGCGGGAAGCGCTATCACGTGGTCGTGCTCGGCGGTCTGACGATTCTTCCCGGCACGCGCCTGACCGGCAAACCGTCATACCCGACGATCCAGTCGGACTACGAGCGCACCTTCGAGGTGCTGACGCGTCTGCCGGTTGATATTTTTCTCGGCGCGCACCCCTCCTATTACGGCGGCGCGAAAAAGGCCGACGAGCTGCGCGCCCATCCCAACGGGCCCAATCCATTTGTCGATCCGAACGGATTCAAAGCCTACGTCGAACGCGCCCGACAGCGATTCAACGAGCAAGTGGCTCGCGAGAAATGATGCGCTGTTGACTCAGCTTCTGCAGCGAGCCGCCGCCGCGCTCGACGTATTCGACGACGCTGAGGCCGACGGCCTGAAAATCACGCTGCAACGCGGCGTGCGCGGCGACGACATCAGCGAACGCCGGACCACCTGGCGTCTGCATCAGCGTGTCCTGGATGTCGCCGGGGCTGAAGCAATCCAGATCGAGGTGCAGATAGACGTTTGTGAACCCTCGCGCACGAATCGTGTCTGCGATCGCACGCTGGTTTCTCAGCATCTCGGGTGTCGTAACCGATACGCCGTTCCAGCGAATATATGTCGCTTCGTCAGGATCCAGGTCGCGCGTCCCGGCCAGAAAAACCTGTGATGGCTGCAGCGGCCGCGCGAGGGCCTCAACGTACTCGTTCGGGCCGTCACCGAGCAGGGTTCGCAGCACCATGCCGTGAAAATGTCCGCTCGGTGACGTTGCCGGCGAATTCAGATCGCCATGCGCGTCAAACCAGACCACCGCGAGGTTACCGGCGTATCGTTCGTTGAGATAGGCGACCGGCGCGGCTTCCACGCCACAGGTGCCGCCCAGTGTGATCACCCTGTCTGGCGCCACACTGCGCAGATATTCGAGCGTTCGCCGAAACCGTGGAGCGATCGAGTCGAGCCCCAGCACGCCGTCACGCACGTGAAGTTCTTCCGCCGCTGGCGAATCGATCAGGGTGCACTTCGTCTCCGGCATCAGTCCGGCCGCCAGTGACGCCGCCCCGTCGTAGACCGCGGAACTCAGGCCGTAGCCTTGCCATTCGGGGTAAAGGAGGTATTCGATGCGCAAGTGATTGGGGATTGGGGATTAGGGGTTGGTGATGATCAGTGGTGTGAGCGGTGATTGGTTGCTGCAGCAAGCAGCCAGGTGCCGCCGAGTATCAGGAACGGTGCCGTGGTTGTGCCGGGCATCCAGCGACCGAAATACACCGATGCGCCCAGATGCCCGAATCCGTTGAGCAGCCCGACAACGATCGCGAATGGAAACGCAAGGACGCGCGTCACCAGGACACCGTTCGACGCCGACGGCACGAGGGCAAACAGCACGACGACCAAGCAAATCAGTCCGGTCAGCCACACGCCAAACGTAAAGGTCGGCATCGGAAACCACGCCCATCGCTCGCGTGCAGCGGCGACGATTGGATTGTAAACGGACAGAAAATCGGTCAGTGCTTCGTCCGCGACGTGCGCCGCCAGCGCCACCGTCAGCGTGAACCACGCTCGACCGAGCTGGTAGGATGGTTTCGGAGCGATGACTGTCGACGAACTCAAGGCTACCCTTTCCGCGGACCGCCCACCCGACGTCACCCCGCCGCTTCTCGCACTATGGCACGACGCGCGTGGCGACTGGGACAAAGCACATTCGATCGCACAGGATATCTCCGATGAAACCGGCGCCTGGATCCACGCGTATTTGCATCGCAAGGAAGGCGACCTCGGCAACGCTCAGTACTGGTACCGGCGGGCTCAGCAGCCAACCGCCATTGATTCTCTCGAGCAGGAATGGGCGCGAATCGCCGCCGCGCTTCTGGAGGAGTAAACCCGTGTATCGAATCCTCGTCATGGTCGTGGCGATCGGCATCGCGTCTTTCGCCGTGGCGGAGCAAACGCCGCCGCGCGAACTGAAGTTCGCACTGGCAACGCCGTCCGGGCTACGTCTGCATGGCGTCGACGCGAGCGCCGCGACGCATCAGGGACAGCCGGGCGTACGACTGGTGAATAAGGCCGCCGGTGAAAGCTACGCCGCCGTGGACGGCCCACTGCTGCAGGACGGAGAGATCGAAGTGGACGTCGCCGGACGGCCACAGGAGGGTGCCTCCGAAGGCGCGCGCGGTTTCGTCGGCGTCGCGTTCCGCCTGCGAGCCGACGATTCGGGTTTCGAGTGTTTCTACATCCGGCCGACCAACGGACGGGCCGACGACCAACTCCGCCGCAATCACTCGACGCAGTACACATCCGAACCGGGTTTTCCCTGGCAGAAGCTACGTGGTGAATCGCCCGGCGTCTACGAGTCGTACGTTGATCTCGTTTCAGGGGAGTGGACGCACCTGCGAGTGAGTTTCAGCGGCAAACGGGCGCGGTTCTACGTCAATCGAGCGGCGCAACCGGCGTTGATCGTGAACGATTTGAAACAGCCGCCGGCCGCAGGAGGCGTGGCGCTGTGGGTCGGGAGCGAGACGGAAGCCTTTTTCAGGAACCTGAGGGTGATAGGTAATTAGGGATTGCGGACGAGTGATGGCTCGGTGATTGGTCGCGACCAACCACCTGACCGTCACCAATCCCCAATCACCAATCCCCAATCACCGACTAGGCGCATCCAGACGTGTTTCCACAATTGACGCACTTGTAGCACGCGCCGCTGCGAATCATGATCGACCCGCAGGTCGAGCACGGCGGCGCGTCTTCCTGATTCTGAATCGTCAAGTGCGGATTTAAAGCGGCAGATGCCGACGCTTTACCAGTCGTAGCTACCGGCTCTGGTCCGGCGGCAGCGACGGCGGGCCCACTGGAGCCGTTAGCTGCATCCTCCACCCGTCCGTTGACGCCGGCATGGAACTGCGCCTCCGGCGACAGGAATTTCGAGGCCAGCCATCGGAAGATGTAATCGACGATCGACTTCGCAAAGCGGATTTCCGGATTCCGCGTCATCCCCGATGGCTCGAAGCGGACGTGGCTGAACTTATCGACCAGCGCCTGCAGCGGCACGCCGTACTGCAGCGCGTAGGAAATCGCCTGCGCGAATGCGTCGGCAAAGCCCGAAATCGTCGAACCTTCTTTCGCCATCACCAGGAAGATTTCACCCGGCTGGCCGTCCTCGAACAGGCCGACCGTGATGTAGCCCTCGTGTCCCTGGATGTCGAACTTGTGGGTGATCGCCTGACGCTCGTCGGGCAGCTTGCGGCGAACCGGCTGCGTCACCATCTTGACCGCTGCCTGCGCCAACTCCGCGGCGGTCTTGTCCTTCGAGGTGTTCAGCGGCTGCGTCCGCTTGCTGCCGTCGCGATAGATCGAGATCGCTTTCGCGCCCAGCTTCCACGACTGGATATAGGCCTGCATGATCTCGTCGACGGCGGCCTCTTTCGGCACGTTGACGGTCTTGCTGATCGCACCCGAGATGAACGGCTGCGTTGCGCCCATCATCTTGATGTGCCCCATGTAATGGATCGAACGGTTGCCCTTCGCGGCCTTGAAGGCACAGTCGAACACCGGCAGGTGTGATTCCTTCAGTCCCGGCGCGCCTTCAATCGTTTCGTTCTCGTCGATGTACTTGACGATCGCGTCGACCTGCGGCTGCGTGTAGCCGAGCTTTCGCAACGCCATCGGCACGGTCTGATTGACGATCTTCATCAATCCGCCGCCGACCAGCTTCTTGTACTTGACCAGCGCGATGTCCGGTTCGACGCCGGTGGTATCGCAATCCATCATGAATCCGATGGTGCCGGTCGGCGCCAGCACCGTGGCCTGCGCATTGCGATAGCCGTGCTGTTCGCCCAGTTCCACGGCATCGTCCCACGACGACTTTGCCGCCTGATACAAATCCGGCGGCACGTTGCGGCCGTTGACGTCGCGCATCGCGTCGCGATGCTTGCGCATCACTCTCAGAAACGGCTCGCGGTTCTTGTCGTAGCCGCTGAACGGACCGCCCTGGTCGCGGGCAATCCGTCCGGATTGCGCGTAGGCCTCTCCCGTCATCAGCGCGGTCAAGGCGGCGGCGTAGTCGCGGCCGGCGTCGCTGTCGTAGGGCAAGCCGCGCGACATCAGCAGCGCGCCGAGGTTCGCGTAGCCAAGGCCGAGCGGCCGATAGGCCTGCGAGTTCTTCTCGATCGCGGCCGACGGATAGCTGGCGTTGTCGACGATGATCTCCTGCGCGGTGATCAGCGTCCGAATCGCGGCCTTGTAGGAAACCACATCGAACTCGACATTGTTCGGATCGTCGCCCACCACCTTGACGAATTTCATCAGGTTGATCGACGCGAGGTTGCAGGCCGAATCGTTCAGGAACATATACTCGGAGCACGGATTGCTCGCGTAAATCCGGTCGGTCTCCGGGCAGGTGTGCCATTCATTGATGGTTGTATCGAACTGCATGCCCGGATCGCCGCAGACGTGCGTCCCTTCGGCAATCAGCGTCATCAGCTCGCGCGCCTTGTAGGTGTCGAGCACCCGGCGATCGGTCACGGCATGCGTGTCCCACTCGCCGTCATCGAGCACCGCACGCATGAAGTCGTCGGTCACCCGCACACTGTTGTTCGAGTTCTGAAAGAACACCGACGAATACGCCGGTCCGGTGAACGAGCCGTCGTAGCCGGCATCGATCAGCGCCCACGCCTTCTTTTCTTCATCGACCTTGCAGTTGATGAACTCGACGATGTCGGGATGGTCGGCGTCGAGGATCACCATCTTGGCAGCCCGCCGGGTCTTGCCGCCCGATTTGATCACGCCGGCAAACGCGTCGTAGCCCTTCATGAAGCTGACCGGTCCCGACGCGGTGCCGCCGCCGGCCAGCAGTTCGCGGGACGAACGGATCGGCGAGAGATTGGTGCCGGTACCCGAACCAAACTTGAAGAGCATGCCTTCGGTCCTCGCCAGCGTGAGGATCGAATCCATCGTGTCCTGGACTGAATTGATGAAGCACGCCGAGCACTGCGGTGCTTTCTCGAAGCCGCAGTTGAACCAGACCGGGCTGTTGAACGCGGCCTTCTGGTAGACGAGGATGTGTTTCAAGTCGTCGCTGAAGGCTTTCAGGTCGTCTTCGGTCGCGAAGTACTTGTTCGTGCGTCCCCATTCCGTGATCGTGTCGACGACCCGGCCAATCAACTGCTTGACGCTGCGCTCTCGCTCCGGCATGCCGATCTGGCCGCGGAAATATTTCGAGACGACGATGTTGGTGGCTTGCTGCGACCACGACGTGGGAATCTCGACGTCGCGCTGTTCGAAGACGACGTCGCCTTTTTCGTTGCCAATCACCGCCGCGCGCAGTTCCCATTCGACTTCGTCGAACGGGTCAATCGCGGCATCGGTAAAGAAGCGCGGAAACGTCAGGCCGGGGGCAGCTGCCGTCGTTTTCGCCCTGGTTCGCGGCGCTTCGGAAGCGATTGGCATCGCTGCGCCCGAGCCGCTGTCTACCGTCTGCTGTCCGGCGCTGGCCGCCTGAATGGCACGTTCCTTCATCGATGTACGCTCCGATCCAAAGTACTCCCCTCCGCTGCCCCGCGGAGCTGAGCGCTTGTCTTGGGTTGATTAGTCGGGCGCGGAATCCAGCAGATTCGTTGAAGGAACCTGGGGTGCTCCTTCTCGTCTACCGGTTCGCGCCACGGCGAGCAAATATGCGCCCACCCCGTACGTTTGTCAAGCCTGTAAACACTAGATATTGTGCTTTTTATTTAGGGCAGACGCAAGATGTTGACGCTGTGGAAACGTGTGGATTGCTCCGCCTGACGCAAAACGAGGCGAGTGGGAGGCCGCCTTTCGGCTGCCTCCCGGTGCACAGGCAGGGTGATCAGAAGGTTTTTGTCTCCTCGCAGGTCGCGAGAAGAACGAGGTTACCGACCTTTTGAGCAAGTGCAATGCCATGCAGTTTTTTCGAAGAATCTGGCAAATCGCGGCGGGTACCTGGGGCCTGAGGAACGACAGTTCAGAACCCGTGGGTAGCTCGATACCGATTGGTGACGGCTACCTTCCGCGGAGCTGAGCGGCGAGTGCCGCGGCCTTATCGGCGAGCGTCCGGGCAAACTCGAGGTTTTTTCGACCCAACGCTGCGTCGGCCTGGCGAATGAATGTTTTGGCGGTGTCGTACTGGGTTCGCGCGTCCGCGTTCAGCACGCGATAGTCGATCCGACTGAGATCGTTGGTCGCGCGCGTCATCGTCGCGCGAATGCCACGCTCGACTTCGACGTCGGCCTGCGCCGGGGTGGTTTGCAGCGTCGGCGCCGTCGGCTTCGGTGGTTCCTCGGCCTTCGGCGGTTCAACCGCTGGTGCCGCGTCGATTTTCGGCGGTTCGGTCTTCGGCGGCTCGTTGGCTCGCGCTGGCTGCTGCGGTGCAGCGGATGACGGATTACGGGTGGTGCGCGGCGGCGCGTTACGCGCCGGCTCCTGCGGCAGCGGCATCGGCGGCGGCGGTTCGGATTCGGGGACCTCGACGTCGCGCGGCGGCGCCGGGGGAACATCGAGTGCCGGCGTGTCAGGCGTAGTCTTGGCCTTGGCACGCGTACATCCAGTTGCGCCTGCCAGAAGCAGCGCGAACGCGATCGCGGCGTAGAACTTCACGATGTCATGCCTGCGGCAGAAGAACTCGAAACGTCGTCCCCGCCCCTGGTGTTGACTGTACCTCAATCTCCCCGTCGTGCATCTGCACGGTCCGGTAGACCATCGAGAGCCCGATGCCGCTGCCTTTGTCTTTGGTTGTGAAATAGAGATCAAAAATCCGCTGCAGGTGCTCGGGACGGATCCCGACACCGCTGTCCGTAAATACTACGGCCACTCGCCGGCCCCGCACGGTTTCACATCGCACTCGTAAAGTGCCGCCGTTCGGCATCGCCTGGCAGGCGTTCAGCGCGAGATTGAGGAATGCCTGCCGAAGCATTGCCGGGTCGCCGTTGACGTCCGGGGCACCGCCGCACTCGACAATCAGCTGGACGCCGGCGCGGTCCGCCTCCGGCTGGACGATCGGCACGACCTCGTCGAACAACGCGGAGAGCGTCACCGGCTGAAGTTTCAGGTCCTCGGCACGTGTGAATTTGAGGAAGCCTTGCACCACTTCGTCGAGGCGGCGAATTTCTTTCGCGATAACGTCGACGTGCTGAATCGCTTCACCGCTGTCGAATGTGGGAAGCATCGCCGACTCGGCGACGCCCGCATCAGCGCCGCCGGCTGCGGCAAGCAACCGCGGCGACGCGCGGCGCGCCGCAAACTGCTGCCGCAGCAGTTCGAGGTGAATCATCATCGCGTTCAGCGGGTTCTTGACTTCGTGCGCGACGCCCGCGGAGAGGCGGCCGAGCGCCGCCAGCTTTCGCGAATAGCGAACGGTGGATTGTACCTGGCTGAGATATTCCAGATTGCGCGCGATCAACATGATGCCGACGAGATCGCCTTTCGGGTCGTTGATCGCGTGGGTCATGATCAAACGCTCAGTGTCGCCAAACCCCGCGGACAGCGGGCCCCGCGACTGCCGGCTGACCAGCGTCTGCTCCGCCAGCCGCTGCAATGGATGATCGGCGGGGACAACTGCACTCAGCGCGACCCCTGGCGCGGCGTCGGGCAGCAGCACCCGCATCGCGGGGTTGACGAACAGCAGTTCGCCGCGGGCGTTGACGATCGCGACCGCATCCTCGAGATGCTCCACCGCCGATTCCAGGTGCGCCACCTGTCCGGCCATCTGCGACCGGTCCGCCGCCATCTGCTCGCTGACAGCGTTGAAGAAGGTGCCGAGCTCGCCGAACTCGTCTTGCTGATCGAGATCGAGCTTGATGCCGAATTCGCCGCGTCCGAGCCGGGTCAGACCGCTGCGGATGACGTGAATCGGTCGCAACAGCAGTTGTGCCAGCAGCATCGCCACGATAGTGGCAATCGCCAGCGCGACGAGCGCGGTCGCCAGCGCCGGCCCGAGCGAGGCGTTGAGGTCGTTGCGGATCAGCAGGGTCGAGACACCGATGCGGATCGAGCCGATTTCCCGGTCGCCGAGCAGCAGCGGCTGCCGGAACTCGTAGTTCTTGCCCTGCCCGGTATAGATCGCAAACAACTGCGACATCGCCGACTTCTGCAGCAGCTGGTCCAGCGGATCACCCGACGCCAGTTCCGACCCTTCACGCGACGGATCCGAATGCGCGACGATGATTCCCTGCGTGTCGGTAATCGCGGCGTAGGTGACGTTACGGGAATACAGGCTCGATTCGATGATCGAGCGCAAGCCGTTGTCGCGCTTGAGCGTGTCGTACGGACTGGTGTCCGATACGACGATCATATTGCCGCGATGCAGAATCGCCTTGGCCAACAGGTCGGCGCGCGCGCGGCTCTCTTCGAAACTGATGCTCGCCAGCTTCGCGAGATTGACGATGCTCAAGACCACGACGACCGTGCCGACGATCGACGTGACGCCAAGAACCTGCTTGCCTTTGATGCCTAGGCGCATCGGGGAGGTCTCAGCGGGTGCCGGGTGCTGGGTGCTGGGTGCTGGGTGCTGGTGCTGAGTGCCGGGTGCTTGGTGCGGAGTGCCGGGTGCGGGGTGCGGGGTGCCGGGTGCGGGGTGCGGGGTGCGAGGTACGAAATATTATTCAGAAAGGGAATGCGGCGCCGCAATGGTCCGTGCACCCGGCACCCCGCACCCTGGCACCCCGCACCCCGCACCGGCACCCAGCACCCAGCACCCAGCACCAGCACCCAGCACCTAGCACCCAGCACTCGGCACCATCCTTAGTCTCTCTTCGGCCGCAATCGCAATTTATTTAGCTTGTTGTGCAGCGTTTTCAGGCTAATCCCGAGAATCTCCGCGGCGCGGGTCTTGTTGTCGCGGGTGTGCTGCAGCGTCATCATGATCAACCGCCGCTCGGCCTCTTCGACCGTGATGCCGGGCGCCAGCGCCACCTGCGGCTGGTTCGGTGCCGGCGGTTCGTCCGACAGCGTCGGCGGCAAGTGTTTCAGCTCGATGAACGGGCCGGGAGACAGGATCGTGGCGCGCTCAATCACGTTGCGCAGCTCGCGGACGTTGCCGGGCCAGGCGTGGTGTTCGAGCATCCGCATCGCCGACTGTTCGAGCCCCTGGATGTTTTTCTGGTTGCGGGTGTTGAATTCGTTGATGAACGCCTGCACCAGCAGCGGCAAATCTTCCTTGCGTTCGCGCAGCGGCGGCAGCCGAAACGAAAAAACGTTCAACCGGTAATACAGGTCCTCGCGCAACTTTCCCTTTTGCACCGCTTCCCCTGGATCGACGTTGGTAGCGGCGATGACCCGAACGTCCACTGATTGCTCAGTGCGACCGCCGAGGCGCCGGAAGCGCCGCTCCTGGAGCACACGGAGTAATTTCACCTGCGTGGCCGGAGTCATCTCGCCGATCTCGTCCAAAAACAAGGTCCCGCGGTCCGCCAGTTCGAAACAGCCCTGACGGCGATCCGCCGCACCGGTGAACGCGCCTTTTTCGTGACCGAAAATTTCGCTCTCGAGAAGCGTCTCCGGAATCGCGGCGCAATTGATCGCCACGAACGGAAACGATGCGCGCGGGCTCAGCTGATGAATGGTTTGCGCCACCAATTCCTTACCGGTCCCCGATTCCCCCGTAATCAGCACCGACGCGCTGGTCGGAGCGGCCTGTTCGACGATCTGATAGGTCTTGCGCATCTCGGGCGCGTTGCCGATTAGCGACCCGAACGTGCCGCTCTCGCGCAGTTGCCGGCGCAGCGCTTTCACCTCGCGCATCGTCTCGAGCCGCTCGACGATCTTGTCGAGCAGGATTTTCAGACGTTGAATATCGATCGGCTTGGTGAGGTAGTCGTAGGCGCCCTCTTTCATGGCCTCGACAGCCGTCTCGACCGTGCCTTGCGCCGTCAGCAGTAGTGTCGTGACGTCCGCGCCCTGCTGCTGCAGCGCGCGCAGCAGGGACAGGCCGTCCATGCGCGGCATCACCAGATCGCTAATCACAATCGCGGGGCGAAACGATGTCACCTTTGCCAGCCCGTCTTCGCCGTCGGTCGCCGACTCGGCGACAAAGCCCCAGCTTTTCACCAGCTGTTCCAGGCCAACTCGCGCGGCCGAATCGTCCTCGACAATCAGCACCCGCTCGGTGGTCGGCTTTGGCGTGGAGGGCGCAGACGAAATCGTTTCTCCGCTAGTCGTTATCGTCACGCTGTTCACCTCAACCGTGTCATTTTTACATTCTCCGCCCCTTATCGCCTGGGCGCAAGCTCTACAGGCCAATAATTTGCGCGACCTTAGCGGGTGGCGAATCGTTTGCACAATCTCCAGCCGAAGGAAACGAGGAGACATTTATGCGACTGGTCAGCATGGGATTGCTCGTCGCGTCACTTGCAGCAGGCGCCTGTAATCGAACGGAATCGGTCGCCGCGGCCACGCCCGACGCGAAATCTGCCGCTGCCCTAGCCGGTGAACCCAATGCCGCGAGCGCTGTGGGGACAAAGGCATCCTTGGCGGTGGAAGAGCGGGAGATCACCATACCCGCAGGCACGATCATTCCAGTCACCCTCGATACGTCAGTCGGCTCGGATATCAGCCGCGTCGAGCAGTCGGTTTCGGCGCACGTCACCCGCCCGGTGATGATTAATGGACACACGGCACTGCCCGCCGGCTCGCACCTCGGCGGCGTGGTGACGGACGCGACGCGTTCCGGCAAAGTCAAGGGCCTCGCGCACGTCGCCGTAAAATTCAGTTCGTTGACGCCCGGCCACGATGGTTCGAAGTACCGCATCGCGACGACGACGATTGGCCGCACCGCCGAGGCGACCAAGAAAAAGGACGCGATGAAGATCGGTGCGCCGGCGGCGGGTGGCGCCATCATCGGGGCCATTGCTGGCGGCAAGAAAGGCGCGGCAATCGGCACCGCGGTCGGCGGCGGCGCCGGCACGGCAGTCGTGTTGTCGACGCGCGGCGAAGAAGTGCATATGCCGAAAGGTTCGGCATTGTCGGTGAAACTTACGGAACCGCTGACAGTTCGCGTTCGCGGCTGAGTGATAATGGTGGCTGATGGCTGATGGTATATGGACGATGGGTCCATTGGGCCCATATGCCATTAGCCATCAGCCATGAGCGACGACCAAACGCCCCCAGCGCCATTTGTCGCGCGCCTGGTCGCACTCTTCGAAGTTCTCCTCTGTTCCGGTTTTCCAACCCAGCTCGCCATCGGCGGCACTTTCGCGGCGCTCGGCCACGGCGCGTTCACCGCTGCCGGCGGCTTGAGCCTGCGTTACGTCGTCGGCCTGTCGCTGATCGATTCGGTTGTCGTCATCGCGCTGATCATGGCGTTTCTGCTGGTGCACGGCGAGCGGCCCCGCGACGTCGTCATCGGCCAGCGGCGCGTCGCCACGGAAGCCGCCGCCGGAGTGCCGATGATCTTCGTCGCGCTCGCGATTGCGATGACGGTGGTCCTGGTGGCGCGGCTCGCCGCACCGTGGCTGCGCACCGTTCCGGAAAACCCGTTGCAGGGATTGCTGAAATCGCCGCGCGATGCCGCGCTGTTTGCGCTGGTGGTGATTGTCGCGGGCGGCATCCGCGAAGAATTGCAGCGGGCATTCGCGCTGCACCGCTTCGAAGTGTGGCTGGGCGGCGGCACCACCGGCGTCGTCGTCACCAGCATCGCCTTTGGCGCCGGTCATCTGTTGCAAGGGGCCGACGCGGCGGTCGCGACTGGATTACTCGGCGCGTTCTGGGGTGTCGTGTATCTGTCGCGGCGATCGGCGGTCGCGCCGATGGTCAGTCACGCTGGCTTCGACCTGCTGCAAATCGCCGCCTTTGTCGCTGCGAGCAGTCGGTCGTGATCTGCCCGGTTCAGCGTCCAGTCGCGTAGATGTCGACAACGTCGCCCCGACGACGGAGCCCGGCGAGCCATTCCGCGATCAACGTTTCACGCCGGGCGTCGGCGGATGAGAACCGTTGATCCTGGTAGGCGCGAATCCGAAGTGTTTGCCGAACCAGTTCGCGGATGCGTTGATCGTCAACGCCCGAGCGCGCCAGCACCGCGTCGTAGTCGGCGCGCGATGCGAACCGGCCGCGCACGGCGGCGAGATCGCGCTCGATTGCGTCGGCGGACGGTTCCGGCGGCGCATAGCGATCCACTTCCGCCAGCATCAGCTCGCGATCGATCAGCGCAGACAGTATCGCGCGGATTGGATCGGCAGCGGCCGGCGGCGAGACCAGCCCCAGCTCGCGTGTCACCGTCACGTCGCTCAGCGTGATGATTTGGCCGGCTGCAACCGCGAGCACGCGATCAATTGTCTCGGCCGCGGGCGTCGCGGCGAGCAGCAGCCAGAAGACGATCCGTAATTTCATGATCTAGAACGCCTGGCCAAAATTGACAAACCAGGCGGTGCGCTTTTCGCCCGGCTGGCGATTGACGTTGACGCCGAAATCAAATCGCAGCGGTCCGAGCGGCGACTTGTAGCGCAAGCCGGCGCCAACCGCGGTGCGGAATTCCTCGAACGCCACGTCGGCGGCGCGCGCGAACACGTTGCCGGTATCGACGAACCCGACCACGCCGACCGCCGAGGTGACCGGGACGCGCAGCTCGCCGTTGAACAGGACCAGGGCGTTGCCGCCGGTAGCGAAGCCGTCCGGATCGATGGTGTCGCCCGGTTGCGGCGGTGTGTGGCGGACGCCGAGCTGGTCAACGGCGAAGGCGCGTTGCGTCGAGTCGCCGCCGGCAAAAAAACGCTCGCTGGCCGGCAGCGGTCCCTCTTGAGCAAGGCCCGACGGATCAGGCACTGCGGTGAATCCCCGCGCGACGCCAAGCCTCGCGTTTCCAGCGAAGACTACCTGGTTCGTCCCCGCGATTCGGTGAAACACCTGTCCGGTGATCGACGATTTGATGAAGCTGAACTCCGAGCCGATCGCGCTGCCCGCCATCTGCGCGGTCGCACTCGCAAAGGTCCCGTCCGTCGCGTCAACCTGGTCGTCACGCGTGTCGCGAATCAGGGTGCCGATAAACGAGGACAACAGGAAAGTCGGAAACGCCCGCTGAATCAGGATGATGTCGTTGCCGGTGGCCTGTTGATTGAACACCCTGGTACGCTGCAGCAGATAAGTGCCAATCGCACTGTACGGGCTGTCGAAGCGGCGCTGCAGGTTGGCGCTGATGCTGCGGCGCGAAAAGTCAAAGCTCGACCGATGCTGTTGCTCGAGCGAAGCGGTGATGAATGCGTCGGCCGGCGTATTCAGCAAATGCGGTTCGCGGAATGTCGCCAGCACGCGATATTCCGTCAGGCTGTAGCGAACGCTGCGGCTGACGCTGGTGAACAGACTGGCCGAGCGGTTGCGGCCAAACAGGTTGCGGCGGCTGACTTCGAACAACGCGCGGGGCGCCACGTCGTACTGATCACGGGCGTTGCCGTTTTCGTCAGTGCCGGCTACGACCCGGCGGCCTTCCACGCCGGCGCCGTAACCGATCGTCGTCGGCGGCGCTTCTTCGACCGTCACCAGCAAGTCGCGCGTGGTTTCGCTGCCGTGCCCGATTTCGGTGATCCGAGCGCGCCGAAACAGGCCGAGCGATGCCAGGCGCCGCTGGCTTTCGTTGATCGCCGACAGGCTGAATGGTTCCTGCGGCTTGATTTGCAGCTCGCGCTCAATGGTCTCAGTGCGGGTGCGGACGTTGCCGACGATCAGCACGTGATCAACCATCACCTGCGGCCCCTCGGCCACCTGAAAGACCACCGCGACGGTTGATTCGTCGGCCGTCGGCTCGGTCTTGATCGCGACCGTGGCATTGATGTAGCCGCGATCCTGATACAGCGCCTGGATCGCGTCGCGATCTCGGGTCACCTGGCTCGGGACGTACGGCTGCCCGGCCTGCGAGCTGGTCACCGCCCGTAGATTCCCCGGGTCTACCGATGGGTTGCCGGCGTATCCAATGCGATCGATCAGCGTCCGTCGGCCTTCGAGGATCGCAATCGAAATCGCCACCGGCACGACACCCGACGGGTCGACCGCGCCGATCCGCAGCGACGGCTGCGCTCGCACGCTCGCGTAACCGCGCTGTCGATAGAGCGCCTCGATCGCGGAAATGTCCGCGTCGAGCCGGCCGGCGCCAAAAGGCTGTCCGACCGCGACGTGGACGCGGGTTGCGAGTTCATCGATCGAAACCGAGGTGTTGCCGACGACGTCGTACTCCGACACTTTGTAGAGCGGTCCCCGGGTAATCGTGAAGGTGATCAACAACTCGCCGTTGGTTGATTCACGGGAATGCGGCGCCGAGGCGTCGCGGTAACCTTCGGCCTGAAAGTACTCCTCGATCCGGTGGCTCGAATCCTCGAGCAGGTCTTCGTCAGCCGATCCCTCACGCTCGATCGGCACGAACGCCTGTTGCTGCGCTTGCGGCAACGGATCGCCGGCAAACACCACACGCACATGCGGCCCCTGGTCGACGGTGAGCACGATGTTCGCTACGCGGTCGTCGTCCGCTAACGTCACGGTCGGCACGATCCGCGCCTCGTAGTAGCCGCGTTTCCGACGCGACGCGAGCAGCCGCTCGATCCGTGTGTTCAGCACGTCGCGCTGATACGGCGCGCCAGCCGTCAATTTCAGGTCGCCGCGTAATTGTTCTGGCGGTGCCATCGGCGTTCCGACGATTTCGACGTCGCCGACCACGGCGCGGTTGTTGGGACGCAGCGAAAACACCAACGTTGCCCGTTCGGGGCTGTGCGACAGATCGACGCGCGGCTCGGCGGTGGCGCGAAGGTATCCGCGATCGCCGAGCGCCGCTTCGACGAGTCGGGCCATTTCCGCCACGCGCGCCAATGGCGGCGTCGATCCGAACCGATCGGTCAGCGCACGCCGCAGCTCACCACTGTCGATGCCGGGGGCGCCTGTGCCCTCGAAGCGAATTTCGGCGACCGGATGAATCGGGCTCAGGTCGTAATGCAGAACGACGCGGCCGTTATCGAGCGCCGCGTCAACGCGGACGTCATCGAACCGGCCCAGGCTGTAGAGATGGGTGAGGCTTTCGCGCACTTGCGCCATCGACAGTGGCTGCCCGACCGCGGTTTCGACGATCTGGGTCACCGTCGGATCGGTCGTTTCACGATCTTCGATGGTGATGCGCACCACGGCGATCGGCTTGCCAATGTAATCCGCTACCGCGGCGCCAGCCCGACCCGGGTTGACCACCAGCAGCACCAGACCAAGCCACGCCGGCGCCCATGAAACCGACCGAACCATCAGAAAACGCGCCGCACCCGGAATTCCAGGGCGTAGGTCTGTTGATCCTCGGTGTTGCGCGACAGAATCCAGGACACGCGATCGCTCTGATCGATCTCGAGCAGCACAATCTGATCGATGCTGGTGCCGAGGCTCCGCGAGAAGGTGAGGTAGACGCGATCGGAAATCCGCTTGCCGATCGTGACCCTGGCGGTCGGGTTGATTCGCGACGCCTGCGTACTGTTCGGATCGACAAACGACGGTGTCAACTGAAAGGTGTTGACGCCGAATGCCTGCTCGACCACCTTGCCGACCGGCTCGGAGATCGGACTGGCGAGCGCCTGGGTCGCGCGAGTGCGCAGGATGTCGGTCTGTGTCTGCGTGCGATCTTGAATGGCTCGCAATTCGGGCGCGGTCCCGGTCGCGGCGTTTGGCCGCACGTCGCCCAGCAGCAGCGTCAACACATCGGCCGCCGGCAGCGGCGGATCAGAATTGAGCGCTGGACGCAAACCCTCGCTGGTTCCAGCCATGCTGATCGTCACGCGATAGGTCTGTCCCGGCACGCGCACGTTGGTTTCGGCTTCGACGTCGAAGAACGGCTCGATCCGGTTCGGGTTGGTGAAGTCCATCGAGCCGCGTGTGATCCGGTAGCGGCGTCCTTCAAAGGTCACTTCGCCGCGTTCGATTTCGGCGTGGCCAAACACGGCGGGGCGATCGTACGTGCCGCGAAGGGTCAGGTCGGCGTTCGCCACCATCCGCGCCACGTTGTTCTCCATCCGCAGCGTCGACGGCACATGCAGCTGGAGGTCGAACTTCAACGGGATGGTCGGGGCCGCGGCGGGTGCGGCATCAGCAGCCGTTGCCGAGCGCCGCGACGCCAGGTCGAAAATGCTGCCCGGTGTATCGATGCGACGATTCCACAACGCGTTCTTCACCGTCACGGTGCCGCCCAGGGTCGGCGCTGCATACGGTCCGGTGACCGACAAATCGGCGTCCACGACCGACCTCACGCCTTCCGGGACCCGCAGGTTCATGTCCTGGCCGCGCGCTGTGATGTTCAATTCACTCGGCAGATATCCGTCGAAGCCGATCCGGCCGCCGAACTGCACTTTGCCGCCGCCGAAGGTCGCCGCGAGATCGTCGAGCCTGATCCCGGCCGAATCGAATTGAACCGTTCCGTTGATGTCGTCGAGCGCGTTGGGTAGCGAGAACAGCCGCACGCGGCCATCGACGATCGCCGCGTTCCCTGAAAACACCGGCTGGCGCAGCGGTCCGTCGATCGCCGCCGTCAGTCGCGCGCGTCCCGAGCCGCGGACGTCTTTGAAGAATCCCTGCAGCACACCGAGGTTGGCTTCGCCCGCGGCGCGCAGTGCGATCTTTTCTTCGTTCAGGTTGATCGATCCCGAAACGCGCAGCTGCGTGTCGACTCCCACCAGCTGCAGATCATCGATTTTGATCTCATTGTGGTCGAGCGACAGGCGCACCGGCGACGCATTCCGCACGGCATAGTCGAACAACCGCATGTCGACGCTGTCGACGGTGCCGTCGACGAGCAGGTGATCGACATCCGCCAGTTCCCCGACGATCCGAATCGAACCACTGACCACGGCAGTCGTGTACTCCGACAGCCGCGGTTCGAACATCCGGACGTAGGGATCGAGGAAGCTGTCGTGGAAGCGAACGGTAATCTCCGCGTCGCGCTGGCGATTCAGCGCGATCCGTCCCGCGCTTGTCAACGCCAGACGCGGCGACGCCGCATCGAGGTTGCCGCTCAGCTCCGTTCCACGCAGCGCGAGATTACCGGTCACCTGGCCGAGCGGTTCTTTGGCCATGGCCGCGTCGACCAGACGAAACCGAATGTCGTTACGCGGCACGTCGAATGTGCCGTTGCCGGTTGCTGTGAACTCGGCCACCCCGGTCAACGGCGCAGCCGGATACTGCACGAACTGGACTTGCTCCAACGGCAAACGGCGGCCGTCGGCGTTGAACGCATACGTCGAGTCCCAGCCGATATATGCCGCGCCGGTTACCGTGCCGGTGCCCTTGGTCATCTCGACGTTGTCGAGCCGCACACCCTTCCCGTCGAAACGCAACGTTGCGGCCGCCTTCAGAAACGGTTCGGTATAAGCGGTGCCGTCTTCGATGGTCATCCCGCCGAACCCGATCGGCCGTTCGTAGTCGCCGGTCAGGTGGAAATCTCCCGACAACCGGCCAGTGACTGGGTATTCATCGATCGCGAACGCGTGGCGCAGGCTGTCGAGATCGCGTCGGCTGATGCGGAACCGAGCATCGATTTCTTCGCCGCCATCGTCGCGCGGGTAGCCGAGCGAGAAACGGCCGTCAACGCGAATCTCTGAATCGCCCGAACGCACAATCGCATCCTTCACGGTCACATAACTGTTCTGGATGGCAATGTGTCCGGTCGCCGCTCCCCAGACCGCATCGAAGCCGCGGAGATCCGCGCCGCGAAATTCGCCTTCGACCAGCGGCCTGCGGAACGCGCCGGTCATCACGCCGTCGAATTCACCGCGCCCGCCAAACGTGACCGGCCCGGTCTTGACGCCGAAATCGGTCATCAGGCCCGCCAGCAGCTGGTCGCTTTCCTGCCAATCGCGGCTGGTCACATGAAACGACAACTGCGAACGGTCGCCGTAAGCGGTCGTCCCCTGGAAGGTGACGTGCGTTCGTTCCGTCACAAAGCGGCTCGGCTCGAACGTCACGTCGTCCGGTCCGTACGAATAGGTGATGTCGCCGGCGATCGGCAAATATGATGGGAGCGGCAACGGCGCGAACGGACCCCATTCATGCCGATCGTGGCCGGCGTCAGCAGCGTCGACGGCGGTCAACGTCGGTGCCATCGGAACGATCCCCGGTGGGGGCGACACGATGAGGTGTCCTTCACCGCGGTGCTCGGCAAACCGCCCGAGAGGCCATTCGAACACGTTGTGCCAATTCGCGCTGCCCGCGAACCGCATGCCACGCAGCTGCTGGAAATCTGACAGTCGTTGCAGGTCAGCGCCCGCGAGGTCGAATTCGAACCGTGAGGTCGGCCTGGTTTTCGAGCCAAGCGGCTGGATCGAATACGCGAACCTGGCGTCGCCGCCCTGGAACTTCGCGCCGCCATCGGTCACGTCGAACGCTTTGGGCGTCCAGTGGAGCGCTCCGCGCAGCGATGGGAACCGATAGTCGTAGACCCCCAATTCGTCGCTGGTGAAGGTGCCGGTTAAATCGCGACCCCCGTTGAAGAGATGAAAGACGCCTTTGAAGTTGCCGTCACCCTTCAGCGGCCATGGCTCGTTCTTGAAAAAAATTTCCCGCATCCGCGCGAAGTGCACGCGCGAATCGACCTGATAGGTCTGTTCGGGCCAGTGCGCTCCATCAACCTCGCCGCTGGCGACGCTGACCGCGCCATCGCTTTCGAGATCCACTCGCGACAGTTTGATCAGCGGACCATCGAGCGTGAACTGCGCCTTCATGCTCGCCGACATCGGCAGGTAGTCCTGAATGGCGACCGTACCGCCGGTGAACGTAGCCGTGCCGTGATAGTTGGGCGAATTGCCGATGTTGATCGCGAGATCGCGACAGATCACGCTCCAGGGCAGTTCGTGATCCTCGTAGACGAACTGGCCGCGATCGGCGCGGAGCAATTTCATCGTCGTGGTGAACGGCCGCGGTCCGCTGCTCGGGTTGTTGCGGGTGAAACGCGGGAAGCTATGCTGGTTTTCCCATTTCTCGACCAGCATCTGCCAGTCGGTCATTTCGACCGACGACACCGTGAAATTCGGCCGCAGCGCGAACGCCGGCAGCCAATCGAGTGTCAACGACAGCGATTTCGCCGTAAAGAATGGCCGATCGCCGCGATGCAATCCGCCAATCCGCAGGTCGTGGACGACGATCCGTCCCTGGAACAGGTTGATCTTGAGCGAGCCAATCGCCAGCTCGCGGTCGAGATATTGCGAGCCGCGGCGTTCGGCGAGCGGCTTCAGCCACGGACCTAAATCGACGGTCACCAACACGACCAGCGCGGCACCGACCAGCGCGACGAGTATCGCGCCGGTGCGACCAGCGTAGTGTGCGATTCTGTGCTCGCGGATCCGTTTGAAAACGTTCACTGAATCGTTACAAGCAACGCGCCGGCATCTACCGAGCGCCCTTCGTGCGCGTGCACTTCGGAAACCGTACCGCCACGGACGGCCCGTAACTCGTTCTCCATCTTCATCGCTTCGACCACGACCAGCGGTTGTCGTGCTTCCACCACGTCGCCGGTCTTCACCAGTACGCGCACGATCCTGCCCGGCATCGGCGCGATCAGCTGCTGCGGACCGGAGCCGCCGTCGGCAAAGTCGCTTCTGCGCCGGCTGCGCCGTCCGTTGACGACCACCGGCACGGCGGCGCCATCGACGGTCACCGTCATTTCACCGGCTGTCCGTCCCGGCACGATGACCGTGTCGTGCGGCGACACGGTGTCCACCAGGAGCGACATCGCGTGCGCGGTAATGCGCGCCGCATCAACCTGTCGGCGTTTTCCATCGACCGTGACTGCAAACGTCGCGCCGGTGCGGACCACGGTGACGATCCGCGTTCGGCCGTCAACGTCGATCTCGAATCGCACTAGCGAAGTCCCTCGGCACGGGCTCGTTCCCGCCACAGTCCGCCGTCGGCTGGCGTCTCCCTCCGGAATGCCGACGGGGCGGAGGCGGATTGGATCGCTGCCGCAATCACCGCGATCTCTTCGACGTCGGGCGGCGTTTCGGCGAACCGCCGTCCGTTGCGACTCCGCAGCACGTCGTCCAGGTAGGTCGTATGGAATCGTCCGTCGATAAACTCCGGCTGCGTGAGCAGCCAGGTGAAAAATGGCAGCGTCGTCTTGATCCCTGCAACCTCGTATTCGCCGAGCGCGCGACGCATCCGCGCAATCGCGTGCGGCCGATCTTCCGCCCAGGCGATCAGTTTTGAAATCATCGGATCGTAGAAGATTGGGACGTCCAGTCCCGCGGTCGCACCGCTGTCGTCGCGCAGGCCGGGACCGGCGGGCACTCGGAGCTGAAGAATACGGCCAGGCGACGGCAGGAAATTATTGTCCGGATCCTCCGCGTAGATCCGGCATTCGATGGCGTGGCCGGTCGGCCGTAACAGTGACGCAGGATCGAGCGTCAGCTTTTCACCACGCGCAATCCGGATTTGCCAACGAACCAGATCGAGGCCGATCACCATCTCCGTGATCGGATGCTCCACCTGGAGGCGCGTATTCATTTCGAGAAAGTAGAACCGTCCATCCTCGTCGAGCAGGAACTCGATCGTGCCGGCGTTCGTGTAGCCGACCGCTTTCGCAACGGCTGCCGCCGCCGTGGTCATCGCGGAGCGAATCTCCGCCGTCACCGCGAGCGACGGCGTTTCTTCAACCACCTTTTGATGGCGACGCTGGATCGAGCACTCACGCTCGACGAACGGCAGCACCGTGCCATGATGATCGGCCAATAACTGCACTTCGATATGGCGCGGCCGCACCAGGCGCCGCTCCAGATAGATCGCGGCGTCGCCGAATGCGCTGCCCGCTTCAGACCGAGCGGCGCGAATCGCCGCCGACAGGCTCGCCGGTTCGGTGACGGTCCGCATCCCTTTGCCGCCGCCGCCCGCGACCGCCTTGACCAGAATCGGGTAACCGATCGACGCCGCCGCTTTCGCAACCACTGCGTCGGGCACGTCGACGCCGAGCGGATCCTCGGTGCCGGGAACAATCGGCACGCCGGCCCGTTTTGCCGCCGTACGGGCGGTCGTCTTGCTACCCATCGTGGCAATCGCGTCAGCCGACGGACCGATGAAGATCAGGCCAGCAGCGCGGACCGCTGCGGCAAAATCCTCGTTCTCGGCCAGAAAGCCGTAGCCAGGATGGACGGCATCGGCCCCGGACCGCCGCGCCGCATCAACGATGGCATCAATCCGCAGGTAGCTTTCGCGCGGCGCGCTCGGCCCGATCGCGTGCGCTTCGTCGGCGAGGCGGACATGAAGGGCGGTCCGATCGCAGTCTGAATAGACGGCCACCGGGGCGATGTCCATTTCGCGGCACGCACGGATGATGCGCACGGCGATCTCGCCGCGGTTGGCTATCAATACTTTTTTCACAAGTGCCAATAACTATTTTAGTATCGGCGGCCGTCGATGGTGGGTGGCCTGCTCGTAAGCGTAGGCCAGACGGAGCAGCATCGATTCGCTCCACGCTCGGCCGAAGAGCTGCAAACCGGCCGGGAGGGTGTTGCTGCGGGTGGAGCCCATCGGCACGGTGATCGCCGGGAAGCCGGTCGACGGTGCAAAGAATTGATTGTTATCACCTCCGGGTGTGTTCAGGTCGCCGATTAACCGAGGCGGGTTGCTCCAGGTCGGATACACCAGGGCGTCGAGACGCTGGTCGTCCATCATCCCGAGGACCGCTGCCCGCAGTTTGTCCCGGAATTCGTCGCGACTTTTGCAGCCGGGCGACTCTCCCGGGACGTCCTCTGAGGCTTGCGACGATTCCAACCGCTGCTGAATCGACGGATGGAAGCGGCGCGACTTGATGATTTCTTCGAGCGACTTCATCGGCGCCTTGTCGCCAAGCCCTGCCAGATATTGATTCAAGTCGTGCTTCAACTGACTACAACCGCCACCCTGGCCGCGTCGCAGGGCATCCAGCCCTGGCACTTCGACCGGATCGATCACGTCGGCGCCGAGCTTGCGCAGTTCGCCGAGCGCATTCTTGAACACGCCGTCAACTTCCGGATCGAGCGTCGGTGTGTCGTATGCCTGGTGCAGCACGCCGAGCCGCGCCCCCCTCAGGGCATCGCGACGTAGCGAGCCGGCGTAGTCCGCATCCACCTTGCCGCGACCGGCAGCCGTCGATGGATCGTTGGTGTCCTCGCCGGCGATCACCTGCAGCGCGAGCGCGGAATCGGCGACGGAGCGGGTCAGAACGCCGGCGATATCGGCGGCCAGATTCAGCGGCACCACGCCGCCGCGGCTGACCAGCCCCATCGTCGATCGCAGGCCGACCAGCGCCTGGTGCGCGGCCGGACCGCGGATCGAATCGCCGGTGTCGCTTGCGGTGGCGAGCAGGGCGAAATTCGCGGCGAGAGCGGCTGCCGATCCGCCGCTCGATCCCGCCGTGACGCGCGTCGTGTCGTACGGGTTGCGCGTGTATCCCGGAAGAATCGAACTGACCGTTTCAACCGGGCTGAACGCGAACTCCGCCATGTTCGACTTAGCGATCAACACCGCGCCGGCGTCGCGCAATCGCTTGACGACGAATGCGTCCTTGCCGGTGCGCATGTCTTTCAGGGATAACGACCCGGCGGTGGTCGGCAGGTCGCGGGTTTCGTAGTTGTCTTTCACGATCACCGGCACGCAATGCATCGGACCGACCAACCCGCCCTGGCGAAACCGCCGGTCAAGATCGTCCGCGGTGGTCAGCGCATCGGGGTTGATGAGAATGATCGCGTTCAGCGCAGCGCCCTTTTTGTCATTGGCGTCGATGCGTGCGAGATACTGCTCGACAAGCCCGCGGCAGGTCAGCGATCCGTTGCGGAAAGCCGCGTGCACTTGCGCGATCGTCGTCTCGTCGAGCGCGAACCGGGCCGATTGCTGCGCACCGGCGGTGGCGAGAGAAAAAAAGAGGGCCGGGAAAACGACGAGCCGCTTGCGCATGCGGCGTAGTCTAACCGACGGGAGACTGGAGACTGGGGACTGGGGACTGGGGACTGGGGACTGGGGACTGGGGACTGGCGTCTAGGGGGCGAGAGACGAGAGACTAGGGGCCAGAAATATCCAGCCCCAGCCCCCAGGCCCCAGTTAGAACTCGTATCGAATGTTGAACTGCGCCGTCCGTGTCGGGCCGCCGTTGCGGATCGAGCGATAGATCAGGAACGTCGCCGCATCGCGGCGGTCGCCCGTCGGGTTGTTGAAGTTCGCGTGGTTCGTGATGTTGAAGATGTCGACGTAGGCGCGAATCTTCTGGGCGTTGCGCGGCAGCCTGAACTGGTAGGCGGCACGCATGCTCGCGAGCTGGAAGTCGGGGCCGCGTACGCCGTTAAAGCCGCCTCGGTTGTCGACCGTGATCGAGTTGACGTTGGAGGCCGCGCCGCTGTATGTGCCGGCCGGGAGCGGCTCTTCGAACAACCCGTTGCGGTTCGGATCGGTGTTGCTGTCGGTCAGCGTGTACGGCGTGCCGCTGTTGTACTGCCAGACGCCGCTCAGGTTCAGGCCCTTGGTCTTCGGAATCTCCACGGCCCCACTGATCGACACGATGTGCGGACGATCCTGGTCGCCCGGCGCTTCCATGTCGTCGATGTGGTAGTCGGTCACCTTCGTCACCGGATCGGTGACGTAGGTGTTCATGGTGTCGATCGCGCCTGGCTGGCGCGACGTGCCGTGCGCCTTCGAGTAGGTGTACGACAGGCGTACCTGGTAATGCTTGCTGTAACGCTTCTGGATGCTCGCCTGCAGTGCGTTGTACTCGAACGTCCCGGCGTTGACGAGTGTGAGCACGCTTGCCGCGAATTGCGACGTTGGCAGCACGCGCGTCAGGCCTGCCGTGCGCGACGTGGATGCGCGGATGCCGGGATTGATTTCCTGCAGCATGTAGAGGTCGCGATGGCTCGCGTGCACGTAGTCGGCGCTCACCGCCATGTTGGCGATCAGTTGCTTCTCAAAGCCGACGCTCGCCTGATGGGAAGACGGCAGGTGCCGGTCGGGGCTGTCGAACCGCACCGTGCCGGTGTTCTTCTGGGTCGTTCCCGGCGGGAACATCTGGTTCAGCAGCGCACGGTTTACCACCGGACCGTTCACCAGGAACGGACTCGTCGGTAGCCGGCCGGCCGAGGGGCCCGGATCGACCGTCGTCGCCGACGGACAGATCGGATTGGCCGCGGGACCGCACAGATTGACCAGGAACGAGTTCGACGTGACGCCCGACGACACGATCGGCGTGAAGTTCGAATACGCCGTCTTCTGGTAATAGAGGCCGTAACCGCCGCGAACGACCATCGTCGCGGCATCGTCCACCGTCCACGTGCCGCCGACGCGCGGCGAGAAGTT